>Ga0210394_10001004_pt1 | contig 48973 bp, 34 predicted proteins | sample IncBWC12MmetaG_FD_160121 | JGI IMG/M metagenome (GOLD analysis project Ga0210394, IMG submission 160121) | Forest soil microbial communities from Barre Woods Harvard Forest LTER site, Petersham, Massachusetts, United States - Inc-BW-C-12-M | ecosystem: Environmental > Terrestrial > Soil >...
GAGTACTTTGAATCGGTACTTCGGACACCAGACGAAGTGATACTGGAGCGAGTAAAGGGCAGCGATGCTGACTCTGTAGCGATTGTCAATCACACATCGAGCGTAGCACGGAAGTTAGAGATATGCAGGAAATCGCACAGGAGGAGGACCGCATTCCTCTGCCCGCTAAAGCGAGCAGTTCCCTGCGGTTTTTAATCTATGGCCAAACTCCCCGTCACCATTTCCAATCCCGACAAAGTCTTCTGGCCCGATGAAGGCTACACCAAGCTGGACCTCGCCGAGTATTACGCCGCGATCTTCGCCAAACTCCAGCCGTATGTGGACGATCGCATCCTGTCGCTCGAACGTTGCCCCGACGGCATGAAAGGCAAATGTTTCTACCAAAAAGAAAAGCCCACGAGCATGCCGCCCAACACGCCGACGAAGCGCATTCGTCATGCGGGCGGTTCTTCCGAATCAACGAATTACGTAGTGGGCGGCTCGCTGGAAACACAGCTCGCGCTCGTAAACCTGGGCTGCATCGCTGTGCATGTGACGGCCGGCCGCTCCAGCGCACCACGCAAGCCGGATTGGATGTGCTTCGATCTGGACCCCTCCACCGGAGAATTTGCAGATGCAGCTCGCGCGGCCTTGCAGGTCAAGGACGGTCTGGACGCGCTGAAACTCGATTCCTACGCGAAGACTTCCGGGAGCCGCGGTATCCACGTGTTCGTTCCACTTCGCAGCGGCCCGGATGCCGACGAAGTTCTCGAATTTGCCCGCACATTCGTCGCGCGCGTCGCAGCAACGAACCCCAAAGACCTGACGGTCGAACATTCGATCGCTGAGCGCGGCCAACGAGTCTATCTCGACCCCTTCCGCAACGGGTTCGGTCAAACGGTTGTGGCACCCTATTCCGTTCGTCGCCGCGAGAAAGCGCCTTTTTCTACGCCCTTGGCGTGGTCGGAAGTGAAACCCAGTCTCGACCCCGCAACTTTCAATCTCGGCAACTTTCGCAAACGCCTGAAAGCCAAAGACCCCTGGGCGGATCTCTTTCGAAATCGCCAAAGCCTGAAAGACGCCGCCAAATCGCTGAAAAAGTTGTAGCCGCGATGCCCTGCGTCAACTCGATTCGCTTCACAAGCGACTCAATGATATTCTAGGCGCATTCCGAGTGGTCCTTCTGTCCGGAATAAGTATTGCAGGAACAAACGATGAACCACACCGCTATCCCTGAAGCTCCCGAATGTAAATCTCTCGAATGGGTGCACCCTCTCGTTCGCGAGTGGTTCGTCGCCAAATTCGGCACGCCCACGGAACCTCAGGAACTAGGTTGGCCGCACATTCTCTCCGGAAAGAACACCTTGATCTGCGCTCCCACCGGTTCCGGCAAAACTCTGGCGGCGTTCCTCGCCTGCATTGACGTGCTGGTGCGCAAAGCCCTCGCCGGCGACCTGCTCGATCAGACAGAAGTCCTCTACGTGTCTCCTCTGAAAGCTCTGGGAAACGACATCCAAAAGAATTTGGACATCCCGCTGGGAGAGATTCTCCAACTGGCCCACCAGCGCGGTTTCCTGATGCCCGAAATCCGCACTGCCGTGCGCACCGGCGACACGCTGATCCGCGACCGCCTGGCGATGCAGAAGCGCCCCCCGCACATCCTGGTCACGACTCCGGAATCGCTCTACATTCTGCTCACGGCGGGAAAGAGCAGGGAACTGCTGCGCACTGTTCGCACCCTGATCGTGGACGAAATCCACGCCGTCGCGGACGATAAGCGCGGCACGCATCTCGCCTTGTCTCTGGAACGCCTGGAAGCGCTCACCGCGCAACCGCTCACTAGAATTGGCCTATCGGCCACACAGAAACCGATCGCACTGGTCGGCCAATTTCTCACCGGCAGCGACCGGCCCGCGCCGGTAATCGTCGAAATCGAGCAGCGCCGTCGTCTCGACCTCGCTATCGAAGTGCCCTCGAGCGAACTCGGCCCCATCGCCTCCAACGAAATGTGGGACGAAATCTATCAACGCATCGCGAGTCTGGTGCAGCAGCATCGCTCCACGCTGATTTTTGTGAACACTCGCCGCCTCGCCGAACGTTTGGCGCATCATCTCGCCGCGCTGCTTGGCGAAGATGCGGTCGCTTCGCATCATGGCAGCCTCTCGCGAATCCGGCGCCTCGCCGTTGAATCCAAACTCAAGGCCGGCGAAATTCGCGCGCTCGTAGCCACCGCCTCGCTGGAACTCGGAATAGATATCGGCACTGTAGATCTGGTCTGCCAGATCGGCTCACCTCGCTCGATTTCCGTCGCGCTGCAGCGTGCCGGGCGCGCCGGACACTGGCGCGGCGCGATTCCCAAGTGTCGTTTCTTCGCCACCACGCGCGACGAACTTCTGGAATGCGCCGCGCTGGTTCGCGCCATCCGTCACGGAGAACTCGATCGCATCGAAATTCCTCGAGCTCCACTGGATATTCTCGCCCAGCAGATCGTGGCAGCCTGCGCCGCCGAAGACTGGCAGGAAGACGATCTCTTCGCCCTCGTGCGCCGCGCGTTTCCATATCGCGAACTTGATCGCAAAGATTTCGACGAAATCGTCACGATGCTTGCTGATGGCATCGCCGCGCGCCGCGGCCGCTATGGCTCCTACCTGCATCGCGATCAGGTGAACCATCGGCTCCGTGGACGCCGCGGCAGCCGCCTCGCCGCCATCACCAGTGGCGGCGCGATTCCAGATAACGCGATGTACACCGTGGTCGCCGAACCGGAAGGCACCTTGATCGGCACTGTGGACGAAGACTTCGCCGTTGAAAGTTTGCGCGGCGATATTTTCCTCCTGGGAAATTCATCCTGGCGGATTCGCCGCGTGCAATCGGGCTCTGTATCCGTCGAAGACGCAAAAGGCGCGCCTCCCAACGTCCCATTCTGGCGTGGCGAAGCCCCATCGCGCACGAAGGAGCTATCGCAGCAAGTCGCGCATGTCCGTGAACAGGTCGGCGCGCTCACCAAAGGGCTCGCGCCTTCGCCGGACCTGCGCAGTTCGCCGCAAGCCGCTGCGGCCATAAAATGGCTGGAAGACGAGTGCGGCATGGACCGTCCCGGCGCCGAACAAACCGCACAATATATCGTCGAAGGCCGCGCCGTGCTGCGCGCAGTTCCCACGCAGACCACGATCGTCGCCGAACGCTTTTTCGATGAGAGCGGCGGAATGCAACTGGTGATCCACGCGCCCTTCGGCGGCCGCGTCAACAAAGCCTGGGGCCTCGCTCTGCGCAAGCGTTTCTGCCGTTCTTTCAACTTCGAGCTGCAAGCCGCCGCGACCGACAACGGCCTGAACATTTCTCTCAGCGACCAGCACAGCTTTCCGCTCGCCGATGTCTTTCATTTCCTTCACGCCGCCACCCTCGAGCCGCTGCTCGAACAAGCCGTGCTGACATCGCCCATTTTCGCCACGCGCTGGCGCTGGGTCGCCGGGCGCTCACTCGCGCTGCTGCGCTTCATGGGCGGCAAAAAAGTCCCGCCACCCATACAGCGCATGCGTTCCGACGACCTGCTGGCCGCGGTGTTCCCGCAGGCGCTCGCCTGCCAGGAAAATATTTCCGGCGACATTGAGATCCCGAATCACCCTCTGGCGCGCGAAACGATGAAGGATGCACTCACCGAAGCGATGGATGTTGCGGGTCTGAAAGTCGTCTTGGAAGATATCGCCGCAGGCCGCATGCGCTGCGTTGCCGTAGAAACGCCGGTGCCGTCGCAATTTTCGCACGAGATCCTGAACGCCAACCCCTACGCCTATCTCGACGACGCGCCGCTGGAAGAACGCCGCGCCCGCGCCGTCGAAATGCGCCGCATGCTGCCCGAAGCGGTGCTCTCCGAAATCGGCCGGCTGGATCCCGCGGCCATCGCCGAGGTTCGCGAGGAGGCCTGGCCCGACGTTCGCGACGCGGACGAGCTTCACGACGTTCTGCAAGAACTCGTAGCGCTGCCGGAAGATGGCGGTGCCACGCGCGTCGCCGCGAAACCAATCGCAGATTGGGCCGATCATTTTGCCACGCTCGCTGCCACAAGCCGCGCGATTCGCGCTCGTTCTGGCGCGCGAACCTACTGGCTCGCGGCCGAAAAACCAAAAACGTTCAGCGCGATTTTTCCGGAGGCTAGCTTTGAATCGCAGGCGCTGGACATCGAACCACAACAACCGTCGCGTGAAGACGCTCTCTTCACGTGCATAACCGGCTGGCTAGCGCATCTCGGCCCGGTCACGATTCCAGGTCTGGCCGGTTTCCTGGGTCTCACGTCAGCAGACGTTGAAAAAATCATGCTGCGCATGGAAGCCGCAGGCTCCATATTGCGGGGCCAGTTCACTGATTCGTCTGGCGGCGAAACGGAATGGTGCGACCGTCGCCTGCTAGCCCGCATTCACCGCCTCACGCTGGGAACGCTGCGCAAACAGATTCAGCCCGTGAATGCCGCGCAATTTATGCGCTGGCTGCTCCGCTGGCAACACGTCACGCCGGAGACGCACCTCCTCGGCGAGCGTGGCACGCTCGAAGCGCTGCAGCAGTTGCAAGGATTCGAAGCGCCGGCAAATGCCTGGGAACAGCAAATTCTCGCGCGCCGCGTCGCGAACTACGATCCGGCCGTTCTGGACCGTCTCTGTCTCACCGGAGCAGTCGGCTGGGGCCGGCTCTCTCCGCATCCAGCTACCCTGGGCGAGCGCAATGGAGCGATTCGTCGCGTAGTTCCCACCAGCGTCGCGCCGCTGACATTTTTTATCCGCGAAGACGCGGACTGGATGATTTCGCGCCAGGCTTCTGATGGTGCCGCCGACACAGTCGGGGACAGTGGTGAATCCGTCGGCCTCAGCCACGCCGCGCGTGCGGTGCTAACTCACCTGCGCCAGCGCGGCGCTTCGTTTTTCGCGGACATCGTCCGCGGCACCGGAAAAATCAAAGCGGAACTGGAAACAGCGCTGTGGGAACTCGTGACCGTGGGAATGATCACTGCCGACGGATTCGACAACATCCGCGCCCTGATCGATCCCAAACGCCGCGCTGGCCACGGCAAGGGCCACAATGCGCGCCCGCGCCACAGCGCCGGCCGCTGGTCATTGCTTTACACCAGCGAGGCGCTCGACCGCTCGCGCGTAATGGAATCCGTCTGCTGGACGCTGCTGAAAAGATACGGCGTCGTCTTCCGCGAAATGGTCGCGCGCGAAACAATGGCTCCCCGCTGGCGCGAGCTGCTAATCGCGCTGCGCCGTCTCGAAGATCAGGGCGAAATCCGCGGTGGCCGCTTCATCAGTGGATTTCTCGGCGAACAGTTCGCGCTACCCGTTGCGATCGAGTCCCTGCGTGCATCGGCTCGCCAGCCACGATCGGGAGAAGTCGTAACCCTCTCGGCTGCCGACCCGCTTAATCTGGTCGGTATCCTGATTCCGGGCGACCGCGTGTCATCCAGCTCAGGCAAGACGATCAGCCTCGTGGACGGGATCGCAGCCGATTCCGCCGAACCGCTCGACAATTATTCCGCCGCCGCAGCCGGCTGAGCTGCGAGCGCATACCGTTCACACCGATCTTCCCGCCGCAGCCCCCGAAGCCCAAGCCCACTGAAAATTAAATCCACCCAGATGGCCCGTCACATCCACAACCTCGCCAATAAAAAATAATCCACGCACTTTGCCCGCCTCCATCGTCTTGCTGGAAAGCTCGTCCGTGTCCACACCGCCCGCCGTCACTTCGGCCTTGCCATAGCCCTCCGTATCCGCCGGAACCACCATCCATTCATGCACGCGGCGCTCGAATTCATCCAACTCCTGCGTACTCCAAGTATCCTTAACACCCTTGGTGGCGGGCGCATGTAGATCAAGCCAGCGAGTCGCGAACCTCTTTGGCAACACGCCCTGGAATGCAGCTCGTGCGGCCGCGATATTCCTTGCTCCCCCGTCGCGCAGCCCCGCCGTCACATTTCGTCCCGGCGCCAGGTCAATGTGCAGCGGCTCGCCCTTGTTCCAATAGGACGAAATCTGCAAAATCGCTGGCCCACTCAATCCACGATGCGTGAGGAGCATGCTTTCGCGAAATCGCTGCTCACCAGACGCAACGACGACTTCTGCGGAAACGCCGGCCAAATCGCAATAATGACCGCGATCCGCGGCGCCGAATAGTAGTGGCACCAACGCAGGTCGCATCTTCTGCACCCTCAATCCAAATTGCCGCGCCAGGTCGTATCCGAAAGATGTTGCTCCCATCTTCGGGATCGAAAGCCCACCCGTTGCCACCACCAACGCCGGCGCGTGGAATTCATCCGCACCGGCTCGGACGAGGAACTCGTCCGTCCGTTGCACCTCGCGAATGTTGACGTTCAAATAGGTCTTCACGCTGGCGGCCTGGCACTCCTCTTCGAGCATGTGAGTGATTTCGTTAGCTGAACGATCGCAGAAAAGCTGCCCCAACGTTTTCTCGTGGTAGGGAATTCCATGCTTCTCCACCAGCGCAATAAAATCCGCAGGTGTATATCGCGCTAGCGCGGATTTCGCAAAATGCGGATTCGCGGAGAGAAAATATTCAGGCTGACAGTAAATGTTCGTGAAATTGCAGCGTCCGCCGCCAGAAATCAGTATCTTCTTCCCCGGCCGCTCAGCGCGCTCCAGAACCGCCACCCGCCGTCCGCGTTTGCCCGCCTCGATCGCGCACATCAGTCCCGCGGCGCCAGCCCCCAGAACCACCGCGTCGAATTTATCAATCATGTCGCGAACGGCTCGGGGTCATGGGAATCGCCGGGCAGAGCAGCATTTGAATCTGGAACATTTTCGCGCGACGACGCGACATCAGCAGCACCGATGCGTCTAAAATAGACAAATGCAGCGCAAGATATTTTGGATCACCTTCACCGTGCTTGGCCTTATTGCCGATATGGCGCTTCCTCTCTGGTGGGCGCTGGCCGCGACGATCCCCATCGGCTATGCGAGCTGGTGGTTCGCCTACCGCAGCGATTGGTTCTAGCCCACTCTGCATCTTTGCGGCTGCACCCAACAGCTTCGCGATGTTCTGAATAATTGCCGTGTTCACGCCGCCAGATTTTGCCCCGCGAACTCTTCGAGGGTAAACTGATTCCAGGAGAAGACCAAACAATTTGCCCCCGATTATCAATGCGCAAGGACTCTCGAAGCGATACGGCACCGCGCCGCTGTTCCAGAATATTTCTTTCACCGTGTCGGAAGGCGATCGCATCGGCCTGATCGGCCCCAACGGTTCGGGCAAATCCACGCTCCTCGAAATTCTCCACGGAAAAGTGCAGCCCGATAGCGGAAACGTAGCTATTCGCAAAGGCACCAGGCTAAGCTGCGTATCGCAGATCTCGGAATTCGCCGCCGGAGAAACCGCTCACTCCGTAATCGAAGCCGCGCTCAAAAAATCCGGCGTACCGGAAGCAGATCGCGCCTTTCGCACCGAGGAAGCGCTCAGCCGCGCCGGGTTCGAAGATTTTGAAATCCCCACCGCGTCGCTCTCCGGCGGCTGGAAAAAACGCCTGGCCATAGCCGAAGCGCTCGTCCAGCGGCCGGATATTCTTCTACTGGACGAGCCCACCAACCATCTCGATCTCGCTGGAATCAAGTGGCTCGAAACGCTGCTGCAGAACGCCTCTTTCGCCTGTGTGGTCGTCAGCCACGACCGTTACTTCCTCGAAAACGTCGCCGATCACATGGTCGAGCTCGACCGCGCCTACGAAGACGGATTCCTGCGCGTCCATGGAAACTACAGCCACTTCCTGGAAGCCAAAGAACAATATCTCCACGCACAAGGGAAGCGCCAGGAAGCGCTGGAGAATTTGGTGCACACCGAAATCGAATGGCTGCGCCGCGGCCCGAAAGCTCGCACCACCAAATCGAAATCTCGGATCGATAAAGCCAACTCGATGATTGGCGAACTCGCGGACTTGAACAACCGCACGCGCACCGCGACCGCCAAGATCGATTTCTCCGCCTCCAATCGCCAAACGAAGCAGCTCATCGGCCTCGATGGCGTCACCTACCAGATCGCCGGCCGCACGCTTTTCAAAAATATCGATTTTACCCTCCAGTCCGGGATGCGCGTCGGCCTGGTCGGACCGAACGGCAGCGGCAAGACCACCCTGCTTCGCCTCCTGCGCGGCGACATTCTTGCCACCGCTGGAAAAATCCAGAAAGCCGATTCTCTGCGAATCGTGTACTTCGATCAAAATCGCCAGCTCGACCCAGATGTCTCGCTGCGCCGCGCGCTGGCTCCCGATAGTGATTCAGTGGTTTATCAGGAACGGGTAATTCACGTCGCCGCGTGGGCGGCCCGCTTTCTTTTTTCCGGTGAGGATCTGAATCGTCCTGTAGCACGCCTCTCGGGCGGCGAACGCGCCCGGGTATTGATCGCTCAGCTGATGCTGCAACAGGCGGACGTTCTGTTACTCGACGAGCCGACCAACGACCTCGATATCCCTACGCTGGAAATTCTCGAAGAAAGTTTGCTCGAATATCGTGGCGCCCTGGTTCTGGTCACTCACGATCGCTATATGCTCGATCGTATCTCCACTATCGTGCTCGGGCTGGACGGCCGCGGCGATGCCGAACGCTTTGCCGATTATTCGCAATGGGACGCCTGGCTGCGCTCGCAACAAGCAAAACGATCCACGGACGCGGCCGCTGCAAACGCACGCAACGCGCGTTCCAGCGCTCCGGCAGACACGAACCGCCCGGGCGCAACAGCGAAAAAGTTCTCCCACACCGAAGGCCGCGAGGTTGCCTCCATCGAAAAACGCATTGCCAAAGCGGAAGAGGAGCTTCTAGGCAAGCGCGCGGCACTGGAGGATCCCGAAATCTCGAGCGATGCTCCGCGCCTTCACACCGCCTACGTGGAAATGGAGTCCGCTCAAAAAACAGTGGATGAACTCTACGCGCGCTGGGCCGAACTGAGCCGACAAACCCCTGAACAACTGAAAAAGTAGAAGCGCATTCGAGAAGAGTCAGTGGTGGGGGTGCGGCTCACTGCGCTCCTCTTGCTGTGAGCGATCCATTCGCGAATCAGGCGCTAGTCCGCCTTGGAAAATTCCGCCAGCAAGGCTTCATGCAACCGTAGTTGGTGCCCCGCGGACAATTTCGCCCCAGCGGAAGTCAGGTAAAAAACGTCAATCGCAGTCTCGCCTTCAGTTTCAATCAGCGCGATCTCAATATTGCAATGTTCCCGCGAAAATGTAGAACTGATCCGGTGCAAAAGCCCCGGCTGATCCTGCGCAATAATTTCAATCAATGTACTATGCGCCGAGCAAGCATCGTCCGTTTTCACCCGAGTCTCCACTTTCACTTTCGGCGCGCGCCGTTTCTCCGACCGTAAACGATCGCGCAGCATCCGCTCCAGGTCCGCCTTTCCAGTCAGCACGTCATGAATGCTCGTTTGAAAGCGCTCCCACTCCGGCAAATTCAATTCCAGCGTTCGAAAGCGATCCGTGAAATAAAACGTATCCACCACCACGCCGGCCTGATTAGAAAACGCCGCCGCCTTCACAATATTCATCCCCCACGCCGCCAGCACACCCGCCATCTTCGCAAAAAGGGAAGGGCGATCGGTAGTAACCAGGGTCAGCTCATACCAGTGCCGTCCGCGCCGCAAATTCAGCTGCACGGGATCTTTACCCAGCCGCGCGGCCATTTCCAGATGCGCCAGCACTTCTCCCGCCGCATGTGTCAGCAGATAACGCCGTGGCAAACCCTCCAGAAATGCGTCCAGCCGATCTCCCACAGTCAGCGCGAGCGTGCCAAGATGCGCCATCACCTCATCATGCGCGTCCACGTGCAAGCGCTCGTCTAGGTTACGATTCAAATGATTTGCCGTCGCGATATAAAGCTGCCAGATGTTTTCTGCCTTCCACGGTGTCAGCGCTTCGGGATTCACAGCCTTAATATCGGCATACGTCAGCAGGCAGAGCATTTTCAACCGTTCCGGCGTCTCCACTTTTTCCGCGAATGCGCGCACCGTTTCCGGATCGAAAATATCCCTGCGCATCGCCGCGCTCAATTCCAGGTGGCGATCGATCAAGAACAGAACCGTCTCACAATCCGGCGCATCCAGATCCAGTCGCTCGAGCGCCGCTTCCGCAATTCTCACGCTCGCGCGCACATGGTCATCCGACTTCGCGCCCTTGCCCACGTCATGCAAAAGCAGTGCAAGGTAAAGCAGGTCTGGCTGTTCCAGTTCCTCCAGCAGTTCGGCATAGCGCTGATCCCACTTGGATTGCGATTGACGCAGCGCGTGCAGATTATCAATGGCCACGAACGTGTGCTCGTCCACCGTGAAACGATGCGAGTAATCGCGCACCACCAGCGCATCGATTCCTGCAAACTCCGGGAAGAGCAAAGTGAGCAGGCGCAGCGAGTGCATCGCGCGCAAAGCATCCGCCGCATGGGGCGCCACCAGAATTTCCTGCAACAGGTGCCACAACTCGGTGCCTTTCGGCGGCACCGCCTCCAGCGCCGGGAACGCGCGCTCGATCTGTGCTTCCGTGCTCGAACTCAGCCTCAACCCGTGCCGCGCCATGAAACGGAACGCCCGCAGAATCAGCTCGGGATCGTCCAAAGCCGCGGGCTGGCGCAATAGCAGCATCCCGTCCTCGACCAAAAATTCCGCATTCGAAAGACGCGAACGCAATTGCTGAAACTGATGATGCAGCGAAAGCCGCGCCGCCGGAATTTCCTCCAGCATTTGCACGCAAACGTGATGCACCGTGCGCGCATGGCTGAAGTACAGCCGCATCCACTCCGCGGTGCTCAAGGCCTCCGCGCCGTAATCGCTCGCAGCGCGAATCGTCCGCGGCGAATGCGCCACGCCGATTTTCTGTGCCGCTGCGGCGTCTTGCGATTCCCAAGTGAGCGTGTTGTCGTCGCGATTGTGCCGGAAATGCAGAAAGCAACGGATGGACATCAAGGCGTTGAGAGCCGCCTCAAACGATCCCTGAATCGAGACTGGCAAGACCGCGTCGTCGCTGGGCCACACGTGATACTGCTCGATCGCGGCCAGCAACGAGAGCCAGCAAACCACGTTGTAGTCGCGCAGCCCGCCGGGGCCATCCTTCCCATTGGGCTCAAGATGAAACACCGTGCTTCCGAATTTTCCATGCCGGGTACGCGTCAACTCGCCCAAACGCTTCACGATTTGGTCCGACTCACGCGCCAGCAATTTCGGAATTTGGTCATTGTGCAGCCGCGCAAACACGCGATGATCGCCCGCGAGATACCGGCAATCGAGCAGCGAAATTGCGAATTCGGAATTGGCGGCCTCGAACTTGGCGCATTCGGCGAGCGTGCGCGTTGCGGGACTAAGTTTCAGTCCCAAATCCCACAGGTCTTGCGAAAATTTGCGGATCGGTTCCTTGAATTTCTCTTCTGTTCCGTCTCCAGCATGCAGAAACAACACATCAATGTCGGAAAAAGGGAAGAGCCAGCGCCGCCCGAAGCCGCCCAGCGCGACTACCGCAAAATCCGCGGGCCCGTTGGACTCGGAAAATACATGCTGCTTCCAAAGACGATCGATGATGGATTCGATCAATGCGGTGCGGCCCAGCAGCGCAGCCTTGCCGTCCCCGGTTGCGGCGAACTGTTCCTTGATGCGCGCCGATTCCTTCGCGGCTAGTTCGCGAAGTTCAGAGGAAAGCGATGGACTCGTTGGCATCAAAGTTCGCCCGAAACTGCCAGTTCGTCAGGCTTGTATCCTTGCCGCGATGGATCGCGGCCGGAAAGTCACAGACGCGCGCCCGCGCGACGGCATGCAGCTCGTGACAAATGCGATGCGAGCCTCAGAAGTCCAGCTCCCTACGCTCCACGCTGCTGCGCGGCCTGCGAACCAGGCCCCAACATTTCGACAGCGTCTTCAGGGTACGCCAGCATCCCAAATTCCGGAACGTCCAAACCGGACAACTCCACTTCGCGCGTCACGCGCATCGAGCGCCACGCATTCACCAGCGAAAAAACAATGAACGTAAACCCAAGCGCATACACTGCCAGCAACGTAGCTCCGCCCAACTGCACCCAGAATTGAGTAAAGTCCCCGTGCAGCAAACCCGTCACGCCTTGCCCTGCCTTCCCCAGATACGCTGCCGCACCCACGCCGTTCCATCCCGCACCATATGTTCCGTCCGCGAAAATTCCCACCGCCACGGCGCCGAACCATCCGCAATACCCGTGCACCGAGATGGCTCCGCAAGGATCATCGATTTTCAGCACGCGCTCATTGAATAGCACGCCAAGGCAGACCAAAACACCAGCAAGCACTCCGATAATCACCGCAGAGTTAGGCGATACGAACGCGCAAGGAGCCGTAATCGCCACCAGCCCCGCGAGCATTCCATTGCATGCCATCGTGATATCGGGTTTTCCAAACATGAAGTACCACAGCAGCATCGCCGCCGCTGACCCCGCCACCGCGGCAAGGTTGGTATTCACGGCCACCACGGAAATCCGCAAATCGGTCGCGCCCAAGGTAGAGCCCGGATTAAATCCCATCCATCCGAACAACAAGATAAACGTCCCGCTCACCACGAACACAATATTCGACGCAGGAAATGCGCGTGGCTTACCATCCGCTCCATATTTACCCAGCCGCGGCCCCAAAATAATGGCCAGCGCCATGGCGCAGAATCCTCCAATCGAGTGCACCACCGACGAGCCCGCGAAATCCACATATCCATGCCCCAGATGCATGCTCGAGCCGAGTTGCGAAAGCCATCCGCCACCCCAAGCCCAGCAACCGGAAATCGGATACAGAATGCCGCCAATAAATAGCTCGCACAGCAGAAACGCCCAAAACGTGATGCGTTCGCAAATCGCGCCGACGATGATGTACCCGGCGGTTTCCATGAACACCACTTGAAAAAGCGTCAAGCAGTTGCTGCTCGCGTCATAAGCAGGCCCGCTCAGAAAAAATCCCTTGCCTCCTAAAAATCCCCACTGGCCGCTTCCAATCAGAAAATGATTCAAGGTAGGAGCGCCGCCGATATTCGCAGGCGCCGCATTCACGGCTACCGCGCCAAACTGAAACGCATAGCCGATCGCATAATAAGCAAGAAACGCAAAAACATACGCCGCAAAATTCAGCATCATCAAGTGCCCGGCATTTTTCTTGCGCACCAGCCCGACCGTCAACAGCGCAAATCCCGCCTGCATGAAAAGCACCAGATAACCGGTCAGCAGCGTCCAGGAAAAATTCGTCGCGATCCGCGTGTGGCCCACATCGTCCGCCAGCTTCAACGCTAGCGGTTCCCGCGCGGCCTGCGCCTGATATTCATCGAAATCTTTCTTCAGCTTGGGGTAATCCGGCGCGCCAGTGTCCGTCGGCTCGGGAACCACGAACGGATTGCCCGCGGCATCGGCCGCCGACGACCGGTCGCCCGTCGCGCTTCCGGCGGGATCCGGCTGCGTCTGGTCCGCCAGCACCACCCTCATCGGACCGCAAAGGATTTGCGCAAAGACGAGGGCGACAACCATTTGCAGCATCCATTGTGTCGTCCGCCGGACAAATGCACGTTCCATTTTCGAACTCCTATCCCGATTAGGGTAACCGCTCCGATTCCTCTCAAATTCACGGCTATGGATCTTCAAATGGCGCTCGGCCCGCGCTCCCCGGTGCGTATGCGAATCACTTCGTCGAGCGACGTCACGAATATCTTCCCGTCGCCGATCACGCCGGTTCGCGCTCCCTCCAAAATCGCGTCCACCACTGGATCCACCAGTTCCTCCACCACCGCGATGCTCACAAAAATCTTCGGCAGAAAATCCACGGTGTATTCCGAACCGCGGTAAGTCTCCGTGTGGCCCTTCTGCCGGCCAAAACCCCGCACTTCCGATACGGTCAGGCCCGTCACTCCCAGCGCGGTGACGCGCAGCTTCACCTCGTCCAGCTGGGAAGGTCTGATAACGGCATCAATTCGCTTCATTTGTGCCTGCTCCTTTTCGTCTGGAACCGAAAACCCGCCGTATGCAACTAGGTATGGAACCTACTAGCGCGTCATCAGTCAAATCAATAACGTTGATGGAATGCATCACTATCACGAGAAGGGCACCGCGTTCAAGAAGCTGCTGCTGAACTCCCGCAATTCACGGAATCGAGACCAAGTGAAATCTTCCGCCGTCGGTCGCTGACACGTGTATTTCGCGCGAATCGCGTCAGAAAATTGGGTAGAATGCCCGAACGGCTTTCGAAGCCTCGTCCGCAAAACAAAAATGATTACGCTAATCTCCATCATCGTTCTCGGCTTTTTCCTTGGCATGCGCCACGCCACGGATCCCGATCACGTGATAGCCGTCACCACGATTGTCAGTCGCCAACGCAGCATGCGCCACGCCGCGGTGATTGGCGCGCTGTGGGGCGTGGGGCACACCATCACAATTGTTTTGGTCGGTTCGGCCATCATTCTATTCGGAGTTGTGATTCCGCCGCGGCTGGGCCTCACGATGGAGTTAGGCGTAGGTCTGATGCTCATCCTGCTGGGAATCCTGAATCTCTCCGGATTTACTCGCTGGATCACCGAAATGTTCACGCCCTCGGTCGACGCGCTGCACGGGCACGTCCATCCCCATGTGCATGGAGACTACATCCACACCCACGCACACGGCCACGAGCCCGAAAAACATGGCCACGCCGAAGAAGCCACTCCGGTCGGCTGGATGGATCGCATTTTCGGACAACTCGGCCTCTATCAAGCCGTGCGGCCGCTACTGGTCGGTCTCGTGCACGGCCTCGCCGGCTCGGCCGCAGTTGCCTTGCTCGTGCTCACCACGATTCGCGATCCCTACTGGGCCATTGCCTACCTTCTCGTCTTCGGTATTGGCACGATCGCCGGCATGATGATCATCACCACCGCGATTGCCTTGCCGTTCAAATATTCGCAGCAACGATTCGCGCGCTTCAATCGCGCTCTGCAAGTCGTTTCAGGAGTCATAAGCCTGGCGTTCGGAATCTTCATCGTCTACAAAATGGGCTACGTAAGCGGAATGTTCACCAGCCATCCTAACTGGACGCCGGAATGACCGGCCGGTCTCCTTTCCTGGAAACAGACGGGAAGCACCGACTTTCTGTGCTCGCCTCACGGCAAATTAACCTGCCGATTCAGCCGAAGCCGGCAACCGCTTGCAGCATTCTGAAAAAATCCACGCGCAGCCCCGCCAGAAACCCAGAACCAAACCGAGCACGTACGTCTTCAGAATTCCTTTCGGCTTCAGCCGCGCGTACACCACATTCATGCTCCAGGCCGGCGTGGTGTAAACAGTCCCGGAAGTTCGCGCGCCCAGTCGGTTCCTGACGGCGGGCTCGTATAAAATTTTCTCGATTCCCACGTTGAAAAATTTCGCCATCTGCAGAATGCGTCGGTTATATGAAATCCTGGCCCGCAGCGGCAGCGTCCCGCGTTTGCGGCATTTCAAAATCAGCGCGGAGGCTTCCGCTGCATGCCGCAGCGCCGCCGTCACTCCATTGGCCGTGATGGGATCCACCATGGACGCAGCTTCGCCCGCCACAAACCAATTCGGCCCAGCCACGCCGTCGTAAACCCGCGAGCGAAACGCAGTCGTGTTGCAAGGTCCCAAAGCCCCCGCCCGCAGCAAGGCATCAAAGCGCGGGAACTTCGTGAGTTGCTGCCGAAAAATATCCTCGACGCCGAGACCCCGTTCCCGGAACACCTTCATCGCCGCGCCAGTCGTAACGTATCCCACGCTCACGACCTCCGGACCGATCGGAATCTCCCAAACCCAGTCCAGATATTCCTTCGGCAACGGTTCCATGTACAAACTCGTCCCTTCCACCAGCTCGGAAATTGCGAAGTACGTCCAGATCGCCACTTTAGGAGGACCGAACTGAATCGCCGGAAGCTCAAACTCGCGCGCCAGCAGGGAAGCCGCGAACCCCGAAGCGTCAATAAACCACGGTGAAGAAAACCGCACGCCGCCAACGGTGTGCACAGCCGAAAGCCGGTTGCCATCCCGCTCCACCCGCGCCACCGTGTCTCGAACCACGGTCACGCCGTTCTCGATCGTCTTCTTCAGCAACTCTTCGTCCAGGCGTAGCCGATCCACGTGCAACGTGCGCAGTTCCACACGGAACGGCGCGCCAGCCAGCCAGGCTCCCGGAACATAGTGCTCGGAAGCGCCGTCGCGCAATTTCACGGTCACGTGCCGCTTCCAGGTCGCCAATCCCGCGTTCACCAAACCTTCCATCGGCAGCCCCAGCGCAGCCAGCAAGTCCGGCGCGGACCAGTCGAGAGACTCGCCCACCGCCTGCCGCATCGCATCTTCCGGCTCGATGCACACGACGCGCAGACCGGCCGCCGCCAGCTGCATCGAAGCAGCCTTTCCGCACAAGCCTCCACCCAGAACAGTCACATCGTAGTCAGCGGTAGGAAAAGACACCGCGGCAAACTATCACTGCGGCCGTGAGCGCACCAATAGTACAAAACAACTAGACGCGTCCCTGGCGGCAACATCTGCTGGATGACGCGAATGGGGTGTCACAGTGTGCGCTAGAACAGTTCTCTTGCGTCACGGCGAGGTTTCACGGTGCGCCAAGGAGAAAATGACGTGTCATCCCGCACGGAGTCCCGCGCTTCTTCCTGCCCGCCGCGGCTGGGCGGGCGCGGTACAGGGTATTTTCTCGGCGCGCTCGAGCTTTGAACTCTGCGTGGGTACGCGAGAATCTTTGTAGTCTGGACTTTGGCGGGCACGCAAAGACGCAAACATAAATGCAGCAGACGGTGCGCAGCTTACGGCTTCGCAATCACGATAGGGTGTGCCGAAGTGATGCCAGCGCCTTCTTTCACAGTGATGAACTGATTTTCGCCGATTTTACTCAGCGCATCCTTTCGCCCGCTGGGCCACACAATTTCAATGCTGACCGTCCTACTACCTTCCGCTTTGCCCAATCCAAACGTCAGCGGCAACTCGCTCTGCGAAGCATAACTCGACCCCGTCTTCACCATGCGGAACAGCCGCGCGCCCGCGCTCGTCGTAAGCGTCACTTTCGCGCCAATCCCGTCGCGATTCGAGCGCACGCCAACAAGCTTCACGCGCAACATGTCATTCGGATTGCCATTCTCGTTGCGCAGCAAACGCGCCGCGCCGTTGTTCGCTGTAATTACCAGATCCAAATCGCCATCATTGTCGTAATCCAGATACGCCGCGCCGCGGCCCACGACGGGCTGTTGCATTGCAGGTCCCACTCTTGTCGAGGCATCTTCAAATTTCCTATCGCCTTTATTGTGAAACAGGATCGCAGGCTGCGCATACTGCAGCGTCGGCTGCACCACGCTGATGTCGTCGGAAACGTGCCCGTTCGCGGCAAAAATATCCAAGCGTCCATCCAGATCGTAGTCGAAGAAAAAACAAGCAAACGTCAGCGCCTGTAAAGACATCTGGCGAATTCCGGATGACACGTCTTCATCCACAAAAAGCCCCGAGCCATCATTGCGATAAAGCGACATGCTCTCATTCGTGAAATTTCCGATCACCAGGCTCTGCCAGCCCGAACCGTCGTAGTCTCCCGCATCAGTACCCATCCCGGCGCGTACTCTGCCGGATTCGCTGAACGCCACGCCCACTTGCACCGCTACGTCCGTGAAAGTACCGTTGTGATTATTGTGGTAAAGCTTGTTCGGCTCCGTGTCGTTCGCGACGAACAAATCCATCCAGCCGTCGTTGTCATAATCCAGCATCGCGACGCCGAGCGACTTGCTCGTAGGGTCGTGCAATTCGGCGCGCTTGGTCACATTTTCAAACGTTCCGTCGCCCATGTTGTGAAACAGCGTCGAGCTTTCTCCCTTATAAGTTTGCGGCGTGCAGTAGGACTTATTTTTGTTGTCGAGCGTGCAGTATTGATCCTTCGCGATGGACCAATCAATGTAATGCGTCACGAATAAATCCAGCTTCCCATCATTGTCGTAATCGAACCACACCGCGCTGGTGCTGAATCCCGGATCCGCGACGCCCGCTTTCAGTGTCACATCCGCAAATTTCCCGTTGCCCAGATTGTGGAACAGATGGTTCGAGCCAACCGTCGTAATGTAAATATCCTCGAAGCCGTCGTTGTCGTAGTCCGCCACCGCGCAGCCCAGCCCGTACGATTCCACCGCAAGCCCGGCCTCGCGCGTCACATCCGTAAACGTGCCGTCCTTATTGTTGTGGTACAGCGCAGGGTAGGATTTCGCGGCGCCCTTGTGTCCCGGCCAGTCCATCGAATTGACGAACAAGATATCCTGCCAGCCGTCGTTGTCGTAATCCAGAACGCAAACGCCGCTACCCATCGTTTCGGGGAGATATTTTTTGCCGAATGCCCCGGAGTTGTGTTTGAAGTGAACGCCAGCCTGCTTGGTCACGTCGCGGAATTCGATTGGCCCGGCCGGACGCGCTGGCGACGGCATTGCTGCGCCGTGGGAAGCTCGAGGGATATAGCTCATCAACAAAGCGGTGACGACCATGAGCGCACAGCACATTTTGCGGCGATCTTGCCTCAAAGAGTGATTTCCTTTCGCGAGACGAATCAGGATTCTGTGATGACTGGAGCAGACAGCACGAGAAGCCGCGCGGTCACGATCACATGCTACGCGCTGGCACCGGCGCTCGCACCCATGCTTGCCGCTGGCGCACATCGCGAGTCCATCCACATCTCAACCAGCATTGCAGCTGGCCCCACAATGAAAAGCGCGTAAAACGGCGCATAAACCACCTGGTGCAGCCGCAGCAGAAATTCAGCGAACGCCACCAGAAATACCACGATGCATTGCCCCCTCTTCGAACGCACCGTCGTCTTCGGATCCGTGATCATGAAAAAAATAAAAAGCTGATACATCGGCCCAGTCAACGGCGCAATTTCCGACTGCCACGGACTCCCCGTGATGTAACTCCGCAAAAACGCGAACGCGATGAACGATAGCACGTAGATCCCGGTGATATGGAAGCGCCGCAATCGCCAGATGATCACCGATCCTAGTGCCCAAATCACCATCATCGGCAAAAGATAATTGCCCCATTGAATGCTCAATGTCGCCACCGTCTCCGGCGCGAGAAATAGCATCGCCGAAATTCCGAAATTCGAAGGGTTCCAGATATGCCGCCCCTTCACGCGCAAAACGTATTTCGAAGTAATCGAAAGCACGCTGCACAAAACGTACGGCCAGAACGCCGGCGAGCGCACCAAAATGCCAACGCTGATCCCCGTGATATAAGCGCTGGCCAGGTTGGGCCACTTGCCGAAAAACACGCGCCCGAGCACCAAATCGGCCAAAACGCTTGCCATAATGGCGAGCGCCGTCTTCTGATAACTCTCCAGCATCCCGAACGAGAGATGCCCCCCCACCAGAATGCAGGTGATGAAAATGGGAGCGATGTAACGGTTATCAAGGCTCAACCGGCGTTTCCACGCGGCTGGCTCCACAGGTCGCGCAGGCGGCGCGACCGGAGCGGTAGTCTGCTCGCTCACGCCGGCTCCTTAATCTTCAGAATTTGATTCACAGCTGGATGATCGAGTGTTTGAATCTTGCCGGACGGCCAGCGAATCACAGCCTTCTCCAGACGCGGGTCCTTGCCCAATCCAAAATGCAGGCGGTGGTCGTTCTGCGCCGCAAATCCACTGCCCCCGGAGACTTCCTGCCTCTGCTGCTGCCCATTCCAGTAGAGCGTCACCTCAGCGCCAATCGCGCTACGGTTACTCGCCGTGCCTTCCAGCGCGAATTCGATCCACTTGTTTTCCGCCGTCACCGTGTTCTTGTAAATCAAGAGCGGCCCTTTTTGATTGGCGACCACGGCATCCAGCACTCCGCGATTCCATAAATCCACCAGCGCGACCGCGCGTCCATCGTAAGTGTCCGTCACGCCAACCGCCTGCGCGACATTAATAAACTTGCCCGCGCCGTCGTTCACCCACACTCGCTTCTGCTGATATCCCGACAAACTGCGCCCCTGCATCGCGGGCCAGTTTTTAGCATCAATAATAATGATGCTGTTGCCGCCTGCAATTTTCGAGAAGTCGTACCAGTAGCTGCGATTGCGGTCTAGCGAAACGTACCCGTTCGTGAGATAGAGATCCAAATTACCGTCGTTATTCAAATCCCCAAACTGCGCGCCAAAACTCCAGCCGCCCAGTTCGACGCCCAGATCGCGCGCCAGATTTTCAAATTTCAGGCCCTCGCCCGAGGTCCCTTCCTTCGGCAACCACAAATTGTTACCCTGAATCAGCACGCCATCTTCGGAAATGTTCGAAACGTACACCGCATACCGGCCATCGTTCAAGATATCTCCGAACGCAGCGTTCATCCCGCTCTTCGGTGAAAATCCCACGCCCGTTTGCGCGCTCACGTCGTGAAAGTGCTTGCCGTCATTGAAATACAGTTCCGACACGCCGTAATCATTCGCGATAAATAAATCCGGATGCCCCGTGCCGCGCAGATCCGCCGCCGCGGACGCCAATGCCCAGCGGCGGCTGTTGATCCCCGCCTGCGCGCTGACTTCCTCAAATTTCCCATTCCCGAGATTGTGGAATAAATATTTCCTGCCGCCGTTCTTCGCGTACTCAAAACTGTCCGGCATGATCTGCGTGGTGTTCAAATGCCACAGATCCACATCCTCCGAATAATATCCGCCGATAAAAACATCGAGCAGCCCGTCGCCATCGTAATCGAACCACAGCGCGGTGTTCGCGTTCACCCATGACGGAAGCCCGGCTAGTTCCGTCACTCGCGTGAACCCGTGCCCACCTTCATTGTGAAATAACTCAGGCCGCCCCCACTTGATCAGCAGCAGATCCTCATAACCGTCGTTGTCGTAGTCTCCCCACACCGCGCCCATCGAAACGCCGGTTCCGGCCCGGTTCACATCCGCAATTCCCATTTCCTCCGCTACATCTTTGAAAGTGCCGTCGTGAAGATTGTGGTACAACGCGTTCTTGCTGCCTTCGCCGCTGTTCGTCACGTAAATGTCCGGCCAGCCGTCGCGATCGAAATCCACAATCGAAACAGATGCCCCCATCGAAGCCACTTGCGGCATGATCGGAGCTAACTGGGGATCGAGCGTAGGCGCTTGATGGACGAAGTTGACCCCGGCCGATCGCGACACCTCTTCGAAATAAAAACCGTGTCGCGCCAGTGCCGTCTGTGCATCCAGCTTCGCTTCGCCGCTACCACCACGCCGAACCGCCGCCCACTTGATCAGCACGGGCGCGGCCAGCATCGCAACAAACAGAATGCTCACGATAATCCGCGCGGTACGAGTCTGCTTCACCGGGGAGGATCGCTCCTCAACGAGTTCTGAAAAACATCCGGCGTCATGTAGCGAGTGTGATAGTTCTGCCAGTCTCCCGGATGCTGGCGATACGGCCACTCGTCCTCGAGACTTCCGGGCCGCGTCGTGTACTCCTGCTTGGCGTGATAGGGAAGTGGCAGCACCGTCTTCGAAAATGTAGAATTGAAATCGCCATCCTTGATCCAACCGTCGCCGATCACCACGTAATCGCGTAACCATCCGGCGGGCGGCGCAGGCCGCTCCGGGAAACGCAGCGACATTTCGTCGCCCGAATTTACAATCACATAGCGATCGTCAATCTGCGTAAGCAACTCGCGCACATCCCCATAACGCGTGTAGTATCCGATCAGATCGCGCCAGCGCTGCTTCGTGCTCACCACATTATTGTAATCCGGCACTTCCGGCGCCCCGGAATCCGGCCGGCTGATGCTGGAATAGCCGCGATAATGCAAATCCGCATAGCTCGGCTCCAGGCGCACCGTTTTCAACGGAGCGTCCGGCATGCCCTGCGCCCATTCGATGCAATCCCAATAAATTTCCAGGTTCGTGCGAATGCGCACGCGCCGCGGCGTGCCGGACCGGAAAACATCGGTAAGATTGAACAAAACAGTTTTCTTCCGTCCCGCGGGAAAACCCAAATTCGCTCGCGCCGTGACCCAGCCGCCGCGTCCGTCGGGAACTTCGATGCTCATTCCCTGCGCGCGCCAGCGATGCCCTTGCGTAATGGCCACATTCAACGACGATTCCGTATCGTGAATCGAGCCTTGCCCGATCAAATACAGCGGGCCGCTCTTCGGCGCATCCTCCCCCAGATCCACTTCCAGATAATGATCACGAGTGATGCCCTGATATTGGCCTCGTCCAAAATCATCCAGCGCTTTTCCGTCGAGCGTATCCACAATAGCCGTAACGTCTCTGCCAGTGTCATCAATCGCGCGAGCAATCTTATGTGGCGTGGCGACCGTAGTGACCGCCAGTTTCGGCGGCGGAATCGAAAATCGCTCATCCACAAAAATTTCCGTCCCCACCGGATGATCCACCGTCATCAACGCCAGATAATCGTAGTAGTAGACCTCCCAAAGTTCCGCCGTGACGCGCAAGTCGTAGTAGCCGTCGTGCGGCACAAGCTGGTCGCGCCGGATCTTGTACCATTCTCCAGTCGTCTCCACCCGCGCCGTGCCAATCGTATTGATGCGTAGCCCGATCGCCGAGCCCCACGGCACCGCATCCTTAATGAACTCCATGCCTTTTCCGTTGTAAGCGAAAAGGAACGGGCACGAAGCCTTCAGCCGCTGCTCCGTCACGACCTCGGTGTCCGCCGCCACGCCAAACTCAGCGCGCACCGTGCCGTTGGGCCACACCACGCGCACCACGTCGGTGCTGGTCTGATTCCCCAATCCAAAATGTACTTGCGGCCCGGTGATGGGCCGCTTCTGCACCAGCATCCCAGCGCGAATTTCAATTTCGCCGCCCACGCCAAATGGATTAATGCGCTGGTCGCCGACGGCTTGCTTTGCATGCGGCCGCACTACTTGCCAATGATAATTCTTCGATCCGTGATTGACGGCCAGCAGCGGCTGTCCGTCCGCGGTAAGCGCAAGCAAATCGAGCCGCCCGTTCCCGCCCAAATCCGCCGCATCAGACACCAGCGCGGGCGCAGGCGCCTGCCCAAACGGATGGTCCAGCAAAACAAACCTGCCTTTTTCGTCTCCAAGCCAAATCAATGCGCCAAATGAGTTGTGGCTCGGATCCAACGATGCCCCAGTCAGAAACAAATCCATCGCGCCATTGTTATCCAGATCCACGACCCCCAACCGCACTTCGCCAGCGAGATAATCGGGAACATTCGCACCACTGGGAACGCGCGCAATCTCCGCAACATCCAGAACTTTTCCTTCGTGCTTGTCGGAAATCCGCACAATCGCGCCGTCCGCCTGCACCGCCAGCAGATCGAGGACGCCATCATCATCAACATCCGCGACGTTGAGCGCCTTGACGACCGGATAATTTCCCGGCAACCGCAACTCGCGAAATTGCGTCTGCCGTTCGTTGTGAAAAACATGGAGATGCCCCGCGCCATCCACCAGCGCCGCGTCGGGATTCCCGTCTCCGTCAAAATCCGCCCACGCAAATGCCCGCAACCCGGTAACGCCAGGAAAGGGATGAATCGCCGTGAAAGTACCGTCGCCATTATTTCGCAAAACCAGCGGCAGCCCTTCCTTCGCGCCCAGCACAATATCCAGATCGCCGTCCGCCTCGATGTCCACCGCCCACGCGCCGGTGTAGGCCGCTCTCGTCACGGCTTTCGGCAACTTTGCTTGCGCGGTCACGTCCGTAAATAATTTCGGACTGTCCTGACGCATCAGCCGTACGCCGCCGGCACCTGCCAGCACAAGATCGTTGTTAAAATCGTAATTGAAATCAATCGGCAAAATTCCTTCCGGCAACGGCGCGACGCCAGCAGCTCCGCCGGGAAAGGGAAATGCCGCGCCGGAAGAAAGCTGCACGGCGCGGCCATTCGCTTCTGCAACAACCGGGGCCCCAGCGCTGCCCAGCGGTACAGCTCCGATCCATCCCCATCGCTTCGCGCCAGAATTCGCAAGCGACTGCGGCGCAAACTTGAGCGCCATGTCCGCCGGTGCCGGAACGAACGCAGCTGATTCCAATCGCAGAAAATGTGTGAACGGCTCAGCCTCTTCGCCAGGAGCCGCCTGCAACACGGCAAGGCTCTCGCGGAACTCCGGCACGCGCATCAGTGTGTTGCGCAAAAATGTTGTGCGCGTGGCAGCTGAATGCACATCAGTGCCAGCCGCGGCGGCCTGCAATGCCGCAAGTTGCTGCTGCACCTCGGGAGGCCACTCGGAAGCCCGCGCATTGATTTGCGCCAGCGCGGATTTGAGCGTGTCAGCATCACCGCGTTTTGCGGCCGCCCGCGCCAGCTCAAGCCAAGCCGCCAGATTGTCCGGCTGCGCCTTCAAAATATCCTGGAGCAGTGATTCAAACTCCGCGTCGCTGCCCGGACCGCCCTCGCGCTCGACCTCCTGCGCCAGCTGATACGCCGCGCGATAGTCTTGCGGATTAATCGCGACGGCCTTGCGCCAATCCGCAATCGCGTCCTTGGAATTGCCACGCGTGCTCTGCAGAATTCCCAGCAAATAATAAATTTGGTCGTTTTTCGGTGCGAGATCGCGCGCCCTGTGATACCGTTGCGCCGCCGCGTCAAAATTTCGCTGACGAAAAGCCAGCACTCCCCAATTGGCCCACCCAGCCGGCTCGCCCGGTGCGAGCTGCGTCACCTGCGCGAGTTTGTTCTCGGCGGTCACGTCGTCGCCAACCTGCAAGGCCGCGAGGCCCGTGTAAAACGCGGAGACAGTCGCGGCATACTCTTTCGATGATTTGTCAGGCAACTTGGCGCCCGCTCCGCATCCCGCGAACGCCACAGCAATCACGCAAACACAAAGCACCATCGCCGCCGCTCTAAAGCGGAGGGATAATCCCATCAGCGCGGCGCTGCCGTGCAATCTATTCGCACGAAAATAAATCTCGCGCCGCGACCGATCCAGCACGCAAAACATTTTCCGCGCCAGCAACGTAATCTCGTTGAGCATGAACCTCACACTTTTTGGAGCCGACTATTTCGGTACTTTCGCTTGCGCATCATCACTTGAAACCACAGGAATCCCACCCCCAGAAACGGCAACGAAAACATAAGCAGATCCCAGCGTCCCAGGCCCGGCGGCGTCACTTCCACGTCCGCCGAAGCCTCGCCGCCGCCTTGCGAACTCTTAACGATCAACCGCACGTGCCACAGTTCCTGCTGATCAAACTGCGCTTCGGTCCGATATTGTACTTGCCCGTGCAGATTTTCCAGCTGCGTCGGGTAAATTGCTTCGGCCAGACGCCCCGTCACCGGCCGCACGCCAATCTCAATTTTCAAATCCGGCGCAATCGTGCTGCCCGGTGGCGGATCCACGATCACGTAAAACAGTCCCGTGCCCACATCTGGATGGGTCCACAACGAAACCACCACCGGCCCCACGCGCTTATCCGAAATGATGGGAAACGGCGGCCCATTGTGCGCGCTCAGCGGGGGACTGGCAACCAACAGAAGCATCGTCACCGCCACGAGCCTGCAGCAGACCGTTCTCGGCGGATTTTCAAAAATAATCATCGCAATTGTGTGCAATCTCGAAAATTGGGCAGCCAACCTATCCGGCCAAAAATGTCCCGCGCATATCCATCGGCTGAAACATCATCCACATCGCCGCAACCCACAAGACCACCGATACCGCAGCCCACGGCGCAAAAGCTCGCAGTGGACGATCGGCGCAATCGCTCTCAGCCAGTTGGTGTATCACCAGCAACGATCCCACGAGGCCCAGCACTAAAAATCCAATCTCCAGCGGCTGCACGACTCTCATTGGAATTCCCAGCCAGGTCCATCGCGGCGAGCCGACCGCGGTCCAGCCCAATCGCGCGAACGCACTCTGCGTCACAGGCACCACGGTGTACAGCCCCGTCAAAAAGTGAAAGCTATAGTGTGCGAGCCACATTCCAAATCCCAGCGGCACCAATCCATACGTGTAACGCACAGCCAGCGGCACCAGCGCCCGGCGGCTACCTCCCCAAATCTGCGTCAACCAAGCAGCCAATCCCAGCAACACCGCCGGCTCGAGCACCAGGAACATCGCAAACAGCACGCCCAACACGGGCGCCTTGCTGTTCACATGCAAAATGCCGGCAAGCCAACTCTCCAGCGCATAAACCGGGCTGACCATGCCAAAGGCATTCAGCAGCGCGCCAAAACTAAATACGATCGCAAGCGCCGCCAGATCCTTGCGCTGGGAAAATCGCCCGATCCCTGACCGCCGTGGATCCACCATCAATTCGCTCGCAGGCAAGCGGCTCAGTATTCCAATGTTGTCGTGCGGGCAAGCATGCACGCAATCCAGGCAGAAAGTGCAATCCATATTCCCCACTTTCAGCGGCTGGAACAGTGCCAATTCACACCCGCGCTGGATCACCACCAACTCGGGACCGGGAGCGCGCCTCCCGCGAATGCAATCTTTCGTCCCGCAATCGTCGCAGACCTCCAGATCGCGCACCTTCACTTCGAGCGGCGAAATCGTGGAAGCCACGAAATTGAATTGTCCGATAGGACAAACAAATTTGCAGAAAGACGCATGCTTGAATACGCCATCCACCACCAGCACCGTCAGAAAATACGCGACGATCAGCCAAGCCGTCCACCAAGGCGAAGACCACAGACTAAACTCTTCGTAACAAAATAAAATCAGCGTGAACAGCCCCACCGAAAGCCACTTGTTGCGCAATTTCTGCGGCCAATTCAGCCGCGGACGAAAAAATCGCCGCGCCATGTTGCGCACCAACATAAAAGGACAAGCCAGGCAGAAAAAATTCCCAGCACACAGCAGCACCAGCACCAGCGCTCCGCGAAAATGCACCCAACTCAGCGTAGTCGCCAAATTTGTTGGCGCGACCGATGGTCCCAGCAATCCTTCCAGAATCATCGCAATGCTTACAATCAGCAGCGGAATCTGCAGCACCGTGCGCAGGTGACGCCAGTGGGATAGACGGCGAAATCCTGGCAGGTGCATCAAATCAAATGGAGATGGCTCGACAGCAATAGACGGGTTGTGCGTTGCATTGGACAACGTAGTCTAGCCAGCGGTGACGCCAGAACGCCTCGACGCCAAGCGGCATCCAGGAATCACGCCTCTTGAACTCTTGCTAATCCTTTGTGCCAAGCGCAGGTGCAGGTGTCCTGGGTCGCTTCGCCCTCGGCCGGAAACATATGGTAGTACATGCCGATCACCATCGGAATAAATACAATCGAGTTGTAGAAAAGGTGCAGCTCCACGCGCGGGAAAAAGAATTGCAGCACGCTCATCGGCACGGGTCTGCCAAATAAATTGTGATGCAAAGTCGCCTGCGTGATGAGCAGCAAATGCTCAATGTGGTGCCAAAATTGAATCACCAGCGCAATCGTCCACCAAGTGCGCGCCTTGCCGCTAAATCCTTTGCGCAGCACCCAAAGCCCGATCAGCATCACCAAAGCGTACAGGTAGTGCAGCAGTTCAGACTTGATCAGCCACGGATACCACAGTCCCAAGATCCCGTTCGCTATTGGCCGCGGCCAGCCCATCACGTAAATCTGGTAGGCCTGCACAAGATGCTCGGCCCAATGCGCCAGCACAATGAACAAAAACACCTGTAACGCGCGCTCGTGCCATACCGAGTTCAGCTTGTCGTAGAGGGTAGTGCCTGTAGCTGACGCAAGATGAGCACTCTGAATACTCGAGCTGGACACCGCCATTCCCATGGCCTCCCAAGCACTGAAGCTGAACACAACCAGACGTGTGCGCCCGACACTCGCACACGCGCCGACCACGTTCAATAATGGAATTATACTAGACGAGGGAACCCCGCCGTTCAACCGTCCGATTCCGACGTTGGGGAAGGAGCGCCTTGCCAACTCCTCACAGGGCGCTTCGGCAGCGCGAACGGATTACCTTGTCTCAGTGCGGCAAGGGCAGAGACGGCCATGGTACTCTGTCCGACGAATTTCAAATTCCCGAATACTACCCATGGCGATTATGACCAAAACGCTTCTTCCGATTCAGGTCGTCGCGCAGAAGTTGGAAATTCCAGCGAAATACGTGGAAACATTGGGGCCGTACGGCGCGAAGGTGCGCCTGGAGCTACTGGCGGATCCCGCGTACAAGCAGGTCGGGAAATTGGTCCTGGTCACGGCGACCACTCCGACGGCGTCCGGGGAAGGCAAAACCGTCACGGCGATCGGGTTAACGCAGGGCCTCGCACTGATCGGAAAGCGCGCCGTCATCACTTCGCGGGAGCCTTCGCTCGGGCCAGTGTTCGGGATAAAGGGTGGCGCGGCGGGTGGGGGGCTCTCCCAGCTCGAGCCGAGTGCCAAGATCAATCTCCATTTCCACGGGGATTTTCACGCCCTCTCATCCGCGCACAATCTGCTCGCGGCACTCATCGACGCACATCTTTTCCACGGCAACGATTTAAACCTCGATCCGGATCGAATCACCTGGCCGCGCACCCTCGATATGAATGATCGAGCATTACGACGGATCGCAATCTCGCTGGATAGCAAGAAGGACGGCGGTGCGCGCAAGACTGGATTTGTGATCACCGCGGCTTCCGAGATCATGGCCATCGCCGCGCTCGCGTCGGATCGGAAAGACCTGCGCGCGCGGCTGGATTCCATCGTGATTGGTGTGACGCGCACTGGGCAGCCGGTGCGTGCGCGGGATCTGCAAGCCACGGGGGGAATGATGGCGCTTCTCGCAGAGGCCATACTTCCGAATCTCGTCCAGACGACCGATGGCACGCCCGCGTTCGTGCACGCCGGACCTTTTGGCAATATTGCGCACGGAACCAGCAGCGTCATCTCTCAGCAAATGGCGCTGCGCCTCGCGGACTATGTCGTAAACGAAGCCGGCTTCGCGGCCGACCTGGGAGCCGAGAAATATATGGACATCGTGATGCAGCAGTCCGGCATCACGCCCGCAGCGGCCGTGCTCGTGACCACCGTGCAGAGTATGCGCAATCAAGGCGCAGGTGATCTGGAGCGCGGCTTGCCGAATCTGGGGAGACACATCGACAACCTCAGAGGATTTGGACTGCCCACGATCGTGGCCATCAACCGATTTCCGCGCGACTCAGACGCGGAGCTGAAGCGGCTGGAGGTTTATTGCGCAGAACATGGAACCCAGACCGCGCTCTCGGAAGGCTTCGCCAAAGGCGCTCCGGGCTCAAAAGAACTGGCGGAAAAAGTAGTCGAGCTGATTGAGCAGAATCCGCTGCCGACCGTGCACGCGGCGTACGACCTCGACGAGCCGATCGTCGAAAAGATTAATAAAGTTGCGCGCAGAATTTACGGAGCCAGTGACGTGAGCTTCAGCGACCAAGCCACGGCCAAGCTGCAGCAATTTTCCGAATGGGGATACGCGAAACTCCCTGTTTGCGTTGCGAAAACGCAGTATTCCTTTACTGACGACCCCAAAGTGCTGGGAGCGCCAACCGGCTGGACTTTGCGCGTGACGGATGCGTCGCTTTCGGCGGGGGCGGGATTTGTAGTGGTCATCGCAGGGAATACCATGCTCATGCCCGGACTACCCAAAGTTTCGCGCGCCACATCGATCGACGTCGATGACGCCGGCGAAATCATCGGAGTGTAAAGAGCACCGCGGCCTTTGACTCCGTAGCGGCCGCCTTCAGGCGGGCAGGGTTTAGACCTGGCCTGATCGAAAAAAACACGACAAACTGGTCATTTTCCAAATCTCCCTGAAATCCCGGGTGCCCTTCGAACCGGCACTGCCGGTCCTCAGGATGAATCGCGCTGTAGCGCGAATCACGGTCGCCATGTCAGCATCTTTGCAAATGCCGGAATGTTGGCACCAAATCCCCAAGGCGACGAGGTTCGTTCAGCAGCAAGGCGCTTTTTTTCAAGGAGATTGATGCGCCGGCAGCTCGGACCCCGGAATGCTGAATGCGGAACTTGGAACATGGAGCGGGTTCGGTCATCGCTTCAGCGAGGATTTCGGCCCCTTGGTTGAGCGGAAGACCCAGGGATCACGAGACACGTCATCAGCCCGGGACTTTTGCAACACTTCATGGTTCGTGGGTCCGCTGGCGAAGGGCCGGCCGTTCGCGAGCTACGAAGCTTTGCTTAGATTCATAACCACCGCAGGCGCCCTTCGAACCGGCACTGCCGGTTCTCAGGATGAATCGCGCTGTGGCGCGATTCACAAAAAAGGAGAAATACAATGGACGATTACAACAAACCCACTAGCGAAACGCCGTACGGACAGCCGGAAGGTGGAGCTGCAACGGCAGCGCGCATGAAGCTTTCAGAAAAAGCTGCAGAAGTTAAAGAGAAAGTTGCCGACTTCACCCGCAAGACGGTCGACAACATCGACGAATCCCGGAAAAGCACCGCGGGCGCCTTGGACCAAACAGCAGTGAAACTGCATTCAGGTGGAGACCAACTCTCCGGCGTAGCGCAAACGGCTGCTGACCAAATCTCGGGCGTGGCGCACCGTACCGCGGACAAGCTTCAAGCTGCCGCAGAGTATATCCGCGAGACGGACTTGAAGGGCATGGGGGAGGATTTGAAGGGCATCGTAAAGCGGTACCCGGGACCAGCGCTGGCCGCCGCGGCGGTGCTGGGCTTCATTGTGGCGCGTGCCGTTCGTCGCGACTAACGAATTCGGAATCGGGAAGGAGGCTGCTTATGGCAGCGCCACAGATGCAGCGATCCGTGCCGGAAATATTGGAGAACATTGCCTTTAATCTGACGCAGATCGTCCGAGCCGAGTTTCGGCTGGCCAAGAGTGAACTGAAAGAAGGGGCGGAAAAAGTCGCAGGGCCAGGCACCATGCTGGGTGCGGGTGTGGCCCTGGCGTTTTACGGATTGGGGTTCTTACTTCTCGCCGCTGTGTACGCGCTGTCGTTGGTCATGGCCGGTTGGCTCGCGACGTTGATCGTGGGCGGCGTGTTAGCACTCGCGGCAGGAATTTTGATTGGCGCCGGTAGCACGAAATTGAAGCGGGTAAATCTAACACCCGACAAAACGATGCGAACGTTAGAGGAGGACGTGCAATGGGCGAAACAACAAATCAAATAGAGTGGGAAATCGCACAAAAGCGCAGTGAGCTAAGCGATAACTTGATCGAGTTGAAGCAAAGGGCGAAAGCGGCATTCGATTGGCGCTCGCAGGTTGAAGAACGTCCAGGAACGATGGTCGCAGTTGCATTCGCGGGCGGCGTCATTCTCTCAGCGCTATTCCGCGCGCTGCGAGGACCAGCGAAGGTTTATGCGGAGCACCCGACGGGCAATGCCGTCGAATACGGTAGCCCGATCTCTAAGGGTTCGCCCCGACAGCCGAGCAAGCTGGCCACCGCGACCCGAAAGAATCTGGATGCTCTGGGCGGAGCTTTGCTCGGCATCGTGGCAACACGCGCGACGAGTATTCTGGAAGGAGTTCTGCCCGGATTCCAAAGCGAATTTGAACGAGCGAAGAACTCGCAGGGCCAAATCTAAAAGGCGGTGGGCCACCCTTCACCGGGAAATTCACAGGGATTCGTTTGGGTGGCGCGGAAGGGTGTGCCGTCCCCCGGCGCGAGCACTACTTCAGAATATCAAGTTTCCGATGGTAAAGACGACAAGAGCAAGCACGATCCCGGCCGCGATTGCGATCAGCAGCCAGTTCCCGAAACGTGGCCGCGACCTCGGCAATCCCTGCATGTACGCGGACACGGGGTCATGAGAAAGCGAATGGGGTGGGAACGACTGATGGGACGCGCGCGCCATTAGCGAACTCTAACATGCGGCAAACATAACATTACGGATGCGGATATGGATATGTATCGCAAAAGTAAACAGTGTGTCGGCGTTCGGGTTGGTCGAAGGTCGAGCGTCTGAACCCGCACCTTCGGCTGCGGCGAGAGTGCGGCACCCTAAAATCAAGGCCTTCAGTTCCGGTGGTGTGCAAGGGTGTGAGCGAGTGCGTCGCTGCAGCGAGCCAGAACAATCAACGTAACCACCGGTATCGAGAAATTCCGCAACCACCTCAGTACGCCCATATCTTCTCCTTTTTGGGCCGAGCAAAGTCTCCGTGCCGAGATGACTGGCGATTTACGCCAGGTACCACTCGGCGCCCTGACAGTTCGTGTGCAATTGAGCGCAGAATTGGCTCACAGCTACACAAATTCCTGCTGACGGAGAACTGAGGGGCAGGCGGTGTTCCACGTTCATAACGATTACGTGACACGACAGGCCCAACACTTCAGAGTTCGAAAACGAGCGGCGGACTAACAAAATCCTGGGACGATCTCAAAACGGCTAGAGCGGCTGTTTCTCCAACTTTCCATACGCACTCGCGAGATGTTATGAAATTCGAGAACGTCAGCAGTCAAAAGTCAGGCCGCTCAATTGTGATTCACTTTCAGTTAATGAACATACATACCGATCCGTATGTTAGGAAGTCACGGGAAGAAGCCGATCTAATAATCGGGCTGGGCAACACTACGAGTCATGATCACCCTAGGCTGCCTGCGCAATTCAACAAGAGCGACGGAACGCACGATGGATCTTCATAGTGTTGAGCGGGGTGTTAGATCTCTCTTGACGCTCTGGTGGTTAGCATACATGCTGGCTGGTATGTTGGCAGCACGCAAGAATCCGAAACGTAGAGCGACCAGGCTGCGTGATCCTGAGCGCACGCGGGAGCGCTTGTTGCAGGCGGCATCGCGCGAGATCTACAGATCGGGTTTTCAGAGTGCAAGCCTAGACACAATTCTGGCCTCTGCCGGCGTCACCAAGGGAGCGCTGTACTACCACTTCAAAAACAAGGAAGCCTTGGGATACGCCGTCGTCGAAGAGATCATCTCCCCCGACGTCCGCGGCACATGGGTGCGGCCTTTACAGAACGTCAAGGATCCTATCGACACTTTGATTGGCATGGTTCAAGGTCTATCCGTTCGGCCCGAGGATGTATGCGGCGGCTGTCAACTGAACAATCTGGCGCAGGAAATGTCTCCTCTTGACGCGGGATTCCGGAAGCGGCTGGAGACAATCTTCGATGCTTGGCGCGAGGCCACTGCCTCCGTTTTGCGAAAGGGCCAGATCCTCGGAAGCGTTCGCCGCAACGTGGAACCCACTGACGCCGCCGGCCTGCTGATTGCGATGGTCGAAGGGTATGGCTCGCTGGCAAAGAATGCGCAGAATCCGAAAGTGATAAAGGCGGGGATCAAAAATATCGTGGGCTGGCTGAGGTCTCTGCGCCGGCCGGGCAACCGCAAGCGAGGTTGATCGCATCGGTGTCTCAAGGAGCAATGTGGTACTGCCACATACCAACCGGTTCGTATGCCTGGACAGTCAGCATCGCGATCGGGCGAATGCTTCAAACTACATCCCGAAAAAAGGAGAATGAACAATGACAATGACAAGGACCGCAGTGTCGCGAAGGAATCTGCTCGCTACGGGGGCCTGCGCGCTAGCTGGTGCCGTGAGCCTGCCGGGACCCGCAAGAGCCAGAGCATCGGGAGGACCGAACTTAACGACCGAGGAGGTAGTCCGGAAGTGGTATGCAGGCTGGGGGCAGAAAGAGTGGGGCCCACTGGACAGCCTGCTCGCCGATGACTTCACCTTTTCAAGCGCGGCCGGCGACGACCACATCAGCAAGAGCGCTTTCAAAAAGCAATGCTGGGAGACACAGATCAATTTCATTGGGCATTTTGACCTGGAGCGAGTCGCCACTGGCCCGGATGATGCTTTTGTGAAGTATCTTTGCTACACCACGAACGGTAAATCGCTCCGGAACGTCGAGTACCTCCGAATCAAGAACGGAAAGTTGCAATCGATTGAGTGTTATTTCGGCGCGCAATCCAGCTTTCCGTCAGCAGTGAGCACTGGGCAGCAGTGACCTACGGGCCTGGAAGGTGAGGCGTGGGGTGCCGATCTGCCGAAATCACGGCTGATGCTGAATCCACAATTCAAAGGCGCTCAACCAAACGACGTGTTTGTCGTTCCCGTGGGCAGGTGGTCAGACGGATCCGCTGCTCCGGTTATGCAGGACCATTGCATTTGGAAGCAGTGCACCCGTCATCCTCAGTTCGGGTGGCAGGAAGTCGGAACGAGAGAGCCAGGGGTTCCGTCACGAGCGCCCGCGCAACTCAGGATCAGAAGACCATTGCACGTGAGATGTTTGTTCAACAAGCCGCTCACACTACTGCGGACGTTTCGGCTAGCCCACTGCGGGGAGCTACGATTTACGCCACTGAGACTAAACGGGATTACACCCGTGAATCGACAACGGCCGGGTTCTGCGACGCTACAGATACATCAATGCTTCCGGCAATCCGAGTTGCTGCTGCAAACCTCATGCGAGTCTTGCGGCAGTTGGAGGTTATAGCAAAACGACAGGCGCCACGAATCGCGTTCAAGGCAAAGGGCAGAATCCTCCTCCTGGATTTAGCAGACATATTGGCAGTGCAAGCCGAAGGTAACTACGTTTCGTTGCGAGCCCGAACTGATCCCTATTTGGTGCACGAGTCCCTCTCGTCCCTGGCGGAGAAGCTCAAACCCTACGGTTTTATTCGCATCCACCGCTCGGTCGTCGTGAATATTTCGGCGGTGGAGGAGATCCAACCTTTACCGACGGGGGAGTACAGGCTGCGTGTAAAAAGTGGGAAGGAATACTTGGTAACGCGTACATACAAACACAACCTCGGAGATCTGGCTCAGCTATGGGTGGGCTCAGAGCGGCTTTGCGGGTAACGGGCGGGCGGCGCACCCTTCCACACCACTCGATCCAACGCAGTTGAATTTCCGGTTGGCCCATCCTTCGCGCCCTTGTTTCATGCGAAGGGTGGGGGTTTAGGCGCTCCACCATCGATCGCCACAGCGAAGTACAGCCCGTCTTTTCTATCGCTTGCCCTTGTGCGTATCTCTACGAATATCCAGCGGCTGGGGAATGTATTAGCGTGAGTCGGGGCGCTTTTCGGCGCTGCCGAGGACGCGACATGGAGACTGGGGCACGGGCGAGGGCTTGGCTGGCTGCGCGCGCTTTGCGCATGTTTCGCGTACGACGAATCACCAATCGCGCTGCACCACCCGCTTATTTCTAAGCGCTAGTCGTCAATTATTAGAAATCCACCTAATCCGCTCACAACAGACGAGAAAACTTTTTCTAATCGCTCGTTTTTCGGCCGTTTCGTGCTGCAGGTGTGAATTCGCCAATCAGGAGATTGCCGTTCCCAGGAATGCGCGCTGCACGGATACTACCCTTCGAACCGACACTGTCGGGTCTCAGGACGAATCGCCCTGCGGGGCGGTTCGCGAATCACAGTTCACGCGACACGTGCCGCTCATTACTGGCCACTGCGCAAATCAATCGCTAGCGAAACACAATCGAAAGCCCATGCGAACGATTGAAAATAAACAACAGCAACCCAAATCAATCGCTGGTTTTTGTCGTGCTTTTCTCGATTCCAAAGCCAAAGCCGCCCACTCCCGCAAGCCGGAAATGGCCGCTGGCCAGAACGAGCGTTTGGCCTGTCGGCCAAATGCGGAGCTCTAAGTTTCGTCAGTTGCTCGAGCCCTTCACCTCATCGCGCTTGATCTCGATGGGAAAGGGGAACGAAGATATTCCGGCACCGCTCACGATGAGCGAGTAGTGGCCGGGGGTTACTTCGGGATTAGGCGTGAAGTCAACGGTTTCGATTCCGTCTTCACCGACGGAAATCTTGCTCCAGTTCGATGTCCGGGCGTACAGGACGTCGCCGTGCGAGTCCACCATGCGAATGATCGGATAGTTGGAATCCATCTGGTCGTCGTCGCCGTAGGCAGCGCCCGACGATTGCCCGTCGATCTGCAAGCCGGTGAGCCGGAACTTGCCGCCACCCACATAGTTGACGTTGAAAATGATTGGCCGCAAGAACGGATTGGGCCCGTCGTCCGAGGTGTAAACCCAAAGCTGCGAGCTGCTATCGGAGAACAGCAGCTGGCCTGTGGGAAGAATCAACATGCGCGTGGGATAGGAACCTTCGAATGGGAGGTTGGCATCTGGCAGGGTCGAAGTAATCTGGTGAATCGAATTCCTCAGCGGATCGAACTCAAACAGCTCCGTGGGATTGCTGAAGGTGCCGCCCCAACTGATCGCATCGCCGCTGGTCGTTTGTGTCGCCGGACTGCTGATGGTCACCTGTGACGGGGAGTCCACACTCGCAATATAGGCCCCGCCAGGGATTCCTGTGCCGCTCACACTCCAGAAAACCTGGAAGATGGCCGTCGAGGGAATGCCGGTAATCACGGGCGAGCTGACGGTGATGTTTCCCGAAGACGTGACTTGAGAGGCGCCCGCGTCGGCCGCAAAGATCACATGGCCGTTGGGCAGGATGGCTCCGGGGGCGTCGTCGGCGCCAAATGGGGATGCGATCCCGTTTAGCGTACCGCTGATGTCCGGTCCGGCTTCCCAGGTATTCCAAATAGGATTGTAGAGTGCGGTATGCTGCGAGGCGCCAATTTCGAGGACTCGCCCGTCCTGTAGCCGGAGTGATGGGCCCAGTTCGTAGCCCAGGTTCGGGCTGCTTAACTGAGGAATCGTACCTTGGGCAGTGCCATCGGAGGGGCTGATGCTGCGCCAGTTTCCGGTCTTGGGATTGTACTTCTCGGCGTAGCTGCCATTTGTGGCGATGCTCTGGAACAGGTCGTAGGCGACGATCGTGCCCTCGCTGGTTCTCGTCCAGCCTTCTTCATCGCTCGACTCCGCCGGGTACACCTTTGTTCCTGAGGGACGCCAGGCGTTCCTGGCAACGTCGTATATGTAAGTGTTAGCGTTGACCAGGTCGCCCACGAGGATTCTTCCTCGCGACAGGAGGCTAGAGGGGTCGTCGCCCAGGCAGCCAGTAAGTTGATAGTACTCATTGAACGTAACGACATCGGCGGTAAGTGTCTGCGACGCGGGTGCGGAGATTGTGATCTGCGTCGACGAATCCACGCTCACGATTGTCGCCGGGAATGCGATCCCATTACCGAATACTTGCTCACCCACAGTAAGCCCGGTTGTGTATGGATAAATCCCGGTTATCTGTGCGCTGCCGCTCGTGGTGTTGCCGGAGACATAATAGAGGAAAGGGCAGTTGGGCTGATTCGGGTACGGGGCAATTACGGTCCACGCATCGGCGAGCGGGTCATAAATCTCGCCCGTGTTCGACCAGTTCGGCAGCAGGCCGGGCCCGCTGTACTCCCCGCCGGCGACAAAGAGCCTGCCATCGGTCAAGATTTGGGAGGCGAAATAGAGCCGGGCAACGGGTTCCGAGGCTAGCGTGCGCCATGTGCCGTTGACGTAGCTGCCTTTCGCGTCCGGCGTCAACTTCATCCAGCTCTGGCCGTCATATGACTGAACCAGAATTGATCCGTCGGTACCTTGAATCATGATTTGAATGCCATTGGGGCCCGATAGTGATTGGTTGGTCAGCGGTGTCCATGGAGAGACAGGATTGCTTGTGGAACTCGCACGTTTAACGGCGGCACGTGATTGGGACTGAGCCGACGGCTGTGCGGGCGCGTGCTGGGGTAAATCGAAGGGGTGCGGGAGAGGCTTGAGTCGATCCTGGGCAGACACGAACTGGGGCCGAGCGATCAACATAAGTACCAGAACTCCCAAGACTGCCAAGACTCTTGTCATCTGCGATTTCATGTCAGCTCTCCTTCTCACCCTCGAATTGCGGAACTTGTGTTGTCGACGAATGCTGAGACAGGAAGTTCGCGCATCGTCACGACCAGATTCTGAATCACCGTTGGGGCCCGAGGAAATGGCGGGCACGATACTTTAAAACCTCGCCTAAGTCAACGCTGAGAGTTGAGCTGAGAGTGGAGGTCCGAACACGGGGAGGACGCAGACTGAGGATCGTATCAAACGTCTGATCGAAGGATACAGTTCGTGATCCAGTTTTCCAAATTGCGCAGTTACTTAGGTGCGAAACAAACTGAATTGGCGATGGCCAAAATTCCGGATGGACTGGGGACAATTGGGAAGTGAGTCAAAACTGTCTTTGCAAACTGAGCCGCCGCCTGCGACGCCGGCTCGCTCTCTTTTGACCTCATCAGACTTGTCGGAGATTCCGTGCACAACTAATATAGCTCGGGCTACTCGGGATGAGGTGATCCATGAAGCGTCTTGCAGGAATGATGATCGTCGTGATGGGGATGTTGCTGGGCGCGCAAACGATTGCCGCGCAGGACTGGTCTCAGCCTTGGGCGCGGGAGCGAATCGAAAAATCACCGCGTCACAGCGAGTGGGTCACGGTGAAACACGATGGCCGAAACGTGGAGACGCTGGTGGTCTACCCCGAATCGAAAGACAAGCGTCCCGTGGTGCTGGTGATTCACGAAATCTTCGGACTAAGCGACTGGGCGCAGGAGCTCGCAGACGAAGTGGCCGCGGCGGGTTATATAGCCGTCGCGCCGGACCTGCTGAGCGGTATGGCGCCGAACGGCGGACGAACGAAAGATTTTCCTACTGGCGTTAGCGAGGCCATTAGCAAGTTGAATCCCGATCAGGTGACTGCGGACCTGAACGCCGCAGCGGACTACGGCCTGAAGCTGCCCGCCGCGAACGGCAAACTGTACGTCGTAGGATTCTGCTGGGGCGGCGCACAGAGCTTCCGCTTCGCAACAACCCGCGGCGATCTTTCCGCTGCTTTTATTTTCTACGGCGCGCCGCCCAGCAAAGAGGCGATGTCGCAAATCAAGGCGCCCGTCTACGGCTTCTACGCCGGGAACGACGCCCGCATCGGCGCCACAATTGCAGACACCATCTCCGCGATGAAAGCGGCGGGCAAAACCTACGAGCCCGTGACCTATGACGGCGCCGGTCACGGATTCATGCGCGCCGGCGAAGCGCCCGACGCCAGTGACGCCAACAAAAAAGCGCGCGATGACGCTTGGAAACGCTGGAAGAGCCTGCTCGCTCCGTGATCTCTTCGCAGTAACACCTTCGGCAGATCAAAACCTCTTTTTGAGATCGGTCCAGATAACTGTTGAGCATTCGAACGTCAATACCACGGCCGACGATCACGCACATATTTCGCAGGAGACAGAACGTGAGACAGCGCGTATCTCGGAACGGGCAATCTACGGCGATCTGTTTCCTAGTTGTTTCTCGTTTGGGAGTGGGAACATAACTGCGGCAGCGAACTGAGCGGGCAGGGTTACAGCTCGGAGTGCAACTAAAAGAAAAAAGGGCGCTTTGAGGTTTAGGCTCGCAGCGCCCATGATTGCGGGGGTTGGATTTGAACCAACAACCCCCGGGTTATGAGAATTAGGGTCTAACCCTAAAGCCTGTTGATGGCGCGTCGCTTATAACCCGAATCGGCTATTTTAGAGCCATAGGGGCCGGATTTCGGCCCCATAACGGCCCCCAAGACTGCGCACCCCGAGGATCACTTTCTGAATCCACCGGAGTGACTGCCAGAGATCTATCATGACTCCCACGCCGGGAAAGCTTCTGCTGAAGTGGATATTTGACCCGAGTTCACATGACTGCCAGGTTCCACGGGTGTCGCTCGCTTGGCGGTTTCACACAGGCGATTCACACGAGCTTGCTCGGCTACTTTTGGCAACTGTGCCTTTCATCAACGCGACTAAGCCGCTCCGTCAGGTGCACCGGATTTTCCCTGGGAACGGGTCCCCTTTTGTTGTACTTAGCGTGCATGCGAATCTGAAAAAGCCTTTTCAAGACGCGTATCGGTACTGCGCGTGACGAGCAGGAAGAATCGCCCCAAATTGACATGTCGGGTTACGCGAATCAGGAGTCAGCCAGCCGCTTCTGGGGCCGATTGCTGGCGTTGGCGATTTATCGAAAGTTACGTGGTAGCCTCTAGATGAGTCTAAAGTTTGGCAGCAGTTGACAATTTTCCGGCCAGATCACGAGCGAGGTACTCTTGCAAGACAATACGAGTTTCGGGATTGGCGGCCAGGTATCGATCGAGCGGCTCAACCTCCCATCGCACGCACCGAACAGGCTCTACCACCACGGCATCTACATCGGCTGCGACGCCACTCAAGAGAAGCGCTGAGCCCACAATGTGGCCCGCGACCAGCTCCCCGAAGACACGATCATCTCTCGCGACCCGCACTTTCCCGCGAACAATGACCGAGATTGCCTCAACGCTTTTACCACGCTCCAGCATTCGCTCACCAATTTCCAGGGTTGTCCACGCTCCGATGCTCAGAATCTGCAGGACTTTCCGAGACGGCAAATCCGGGAAGACGAGCCGGCGAATTTCCTCCTCTTCAGGCGTCAATTTAACGGGACGTCGCTCGACAAAAAGACGCCAAGACTGGAACGAATTGATCGCAGCAAAGACGCCACTCCAAATGATTGGCTCCCACAGCGGTTCCGGCTGCAGTACGAAATACGGCAGCGAGATTAACGAGGCCGCCACGGCAAACAACCTCAGCCAGAGAATGTCGCGAACGCTGTACGCTACCAACAGCAGGATGTTTGCAGCGTGTAGGAAATAGCTCGCGTTAAATAGACCCATGTTTGTAATCTCCCTCGGTGGCATGTCGAAACTTGTTCTGCTGGGGCTGGCGGAGAGGGCTGAGGCCGTACTAAGCAGCACACCTGTACCACATCGAGGGCATTATAGCGTACTCCCCGTTGTCGCAGACAGGGAGCGGTTAATTTGGTCGTCAGCCTACCTGCTTTTATCAGGCGTTATCAATACCTACTCTGCAAACGATTAACGCATTAACCATCTCAGTGGATTTTCTAGTTTCCCGTAGCGCGTGCGGGCACTATGACCTGAAGACGCGCCTTGTTTCACAATTTTTCGGCAGATTTTGAGCGTAATCGCCTGTTTGCAGAAGTTTCCCCGGGATTCTACCTCGAACCTTGACCTGAACTCGGCCACGTAACCCTAAGCTGATCAAACATGAACTCGTAGAGATAACTATCGATTGCAGCCTGCTGCTCTTCCGACGCGCCGATGCCTCCGTGCCCGGCGTTGGTAAAGTTGACGAGCAGCACCGGACGCCCTGAGGCATTTACCGTCTGCAAGCGCGCGGTCATCTTCCGCGAGTTCGCCGGGTCCACGGCTGGATCGTTCTCCCCGGTGAGAAACAAAATAGGGGGATACTTCGTCCCGTCCTGCACGTGGTGATAGGGCGAATAGGCGTACAGCACACGGAACTCAACGGGCTCTTTCACGGACCCGAATTCCGCCGTTAACAACTGCCCGTTTTCGGTCGTTTCGGCGCGCAGCATGTCGTAAAGTCCGGCGACGGAGACCACTGCGCCGAAAAGCTCAGGACGCTCGGTTGCGACGGCAGCCATCAGCAAACCTCCGTTGCTGCCACCTTCAATCCCGAGCTTCGCCGGCTTCGTATAGCCGGCTTGGATGAGGTACTCCGCGCAGGCGATGAAATCGTCGAACACATTCTGCTTGTGGAGTCCGCTGCCGTTTTTGTGCCACTCCTCGCCGAATTCACCGCCGCCGCGCAGGTTCGCGACAACATACACGCCGCCGGCGTCGAGCCAGGCGCGGATTTCGGGATCAAACATCGGCGTCAGGCTGAGTCCAAACCCTCCGTACCCAGTGAGAATTACCGGATTTTGCCCATCGAGCTTGGTCCCCTTTCGCTGGATGATGGTAAGCGGGACCTTCGTGCCGTCTTTCGACGAACAAAGAGCTCGTACGGCCTCCGCGTCGGCAAAACCGACGCGACGACTTTCGCGCAGCGCCGTGACGGTGCTCTTTCTGGATCCCGGGTCGTAATAAAACCACGCCGGCGAATCCAGATAGCTCTCATTACGAAAAAGGATGCGGTCGTTTTCGAGTGGCACAATTTGTGTGATGGCCGAGACTGGCTCAGACGGAACCGTTCCCAGGTCCTTTCCATTGTGGTCGTAGACTCGGATTCTGCTAGGGCCTCCGACCAATTCCGTTACATACAGTAGGTTCGGCGTGGCGACAAAAGTGGGCCGTGGGCCGCCGAACGTGTATTGGAAATCCTGAATCACAGCCTCACCTTCTGGGACGATGGTCTGGGCGTTCTCGAACGCGGGACTGGCAAGCGGCAAACGCAAAAGCTTCCCGTGGGGTGCGTTCTGATGAGACACCATGTACAGCGCATCGTCGCCAAAAATCGCGGCATGCACCTCGTCCGAGAATTTTGCGATTTGCGTCCACCCTCCGGATGGGCCGCGCAGAAACAACTGGAACCGGCCCATGTCGCCGTTTCCGACTTCCGCCAGCACATACTTGCCGCCCTTGCTCTCGCTCAGCCAGATGTCGACGATCCGCGGAAAATCCTTGCCCAATTCATATGTGTCCGTGCTTTGCGGTGTCCCAAGCTTGTGAAAGTAAACTTGCTCGTAAAAATTCAGGTCCTCGTCCGAACGCTCGCCTTCGTGCGGGTAGTGCGTGTAGTAGAGTCCAGTGCCGTCGGCGCTCCATGCGACGCTGGAGCCCGTTAAACCGCTGACGTGAGTGAGGACATCGGGCAGGGCGCGCCCGGTAGCAACGTCGTAGATATAGATATTGCTCACCATCGCGCCCCCCGAAGGCAGCGACAATGCAACTTTGCTGCCATCGAGCGAGGGAACAAATGCCTGAATTGTCGTCGAGTTGGCAGGATCAAGTGCGGTCGGATCCAAAACCAAGTGCCTGGAACCGGGGTCATCGGCAGATGAGATCGTCACCAGCATGTCCTGCTGTTTGCTCGGCTGTGACGTCATGGCGAACAACACGCCGCTGCGCGATTGCAGGTCGTAGTAGCTCGAGGAACGTTCGCTGTCGAGCCTCTTCATGAATTCGTAGATGGACGTGTGCAAAGGAAGGGGGTCGAGATGCGAGCGCGCATACTTGTCTTGCGCTGCAGTCCAGGCAACCACATCCGGGCTCTTGCCGTCCTCGAGCCAGCGGTAGTCGTCGGTGACCTTGACGCCGTGATACTCATCCACGACGGGATGTTTGGGAGTTGCGGGAGGCGAAGGCGCCTCAGTGTTTTGCGACACAACCGAGGCAAAAAGAAGGACGCTAACGAATGTTGTGCAGAGTTGCATGTCCACGCTCCCCAGCAATCCTCCCGCGGGAAGGATTATAGTCCGGGCTCATTTAAAATCCTGGGAAAGCCCACTTTGCCCACGCTAACGCGATGAGCCTCAAACACGTTTCCGTTTTAGGTCGCCATCAACTCGTGCGCATATCAGGATACAGAGGCCGCTTAGTTGGCGAAAAATCTCTATTACACTCACAATGCCAAGGTCCTGGTAAAGTGCATTTTCCTCGTTTCCGGTTACGCGACAAATCAGGAGTTAGGCCTCCGCAGCGAGGTGAACACCTTTACTGTTGCACGTTAGCGTTATCGATGGACACTACCGCGCATGCTTCAGTATTTTCAGCCGCATGCTTGCAGTTCTCCAGAGCCTTCTTACGCGCCTCGTCTACCGTCATCTGTGCGGCGGAGAGGCCAAATGAGTGCTGAGATGTGGCGAAGGCTTTGTGCGGACCAAGCAGCAAATAACTCTGAAAATCGTGCAGCCCCGCTTCGCTCAGTCCGGCGGGAGGCGGAACGTTGGGCGGGGTAATCTCAGGCAGCGGTTCTGCCAGCGTCACCAAATTTTGCGCCTTAAGAAAGTTATCAACCGTAGAGGACCAAGCCTCAACGTGACGGAAAAGCGAGTGCCCGTCTTCTCCGATGGGAGGCGCAAGTACGAACTGGACCTGACCTCCCTGTGAACGAAACGCTGCGTCGAACTTTTGCGCCAACTCGGGCCAGAAAAACTTGTCATTCTGCGCGTAGATCCAGAGCATCGGCGTCCGCGAATGTTTCCCGAAATCGCGGTATGCGCGCAGCAGATCATCAGAATTGCACACATCGTGATTCGCTTGAGAGCCTCGCCCTCCTGCGAAGCTAATCGCAGCCACCAGGCCAGGAGGAGCCTTGGCAGTGAGGGCGACAGTTGCGAATCCTCCAGTTGAAACACCCATTGCGATAATGTGCGTGGCATCTACCTCTGGTAGATTGCGCGCATAATCAATGGCAATGCGCAGGTCCTCGGCTGAGTAATCTCCAGCCCTCTCGTAATCGGTTTGTGGGCAGCGTCCGCCGTGGCGACCATCCTGCTCGCCGCCGGATCCTCCGTAGCCGCGACGCACAACAACAAGAGCGACCCATCCTCGGCGCGCAAACCATAGCGCTTGAGGAAGCTCCTGCCAGGGCGTCACCTGGGCGTGCTCCTCCGACTTCCTGGAGGATCCGTGCGTTATGACGATCAGGGGATGCTTCCCTGGCAGTTCCGCGTAAACCAGCAGCGCATCGAGACCACCAGGGGACGCCGATACCCATGGAATCTTGATCTCGCGTTCAACGTAGCGCTGCGCGCTTGCGCCAAAGAATGCCGTCAGCAGAACCAAGAGGCCGAAGTGGAACAAGGGTGGCTGACTTTGCACAGAAGAACATTACAACGGATATGCAGGCAGTTGGCGTGAATTACTCGGTTTGCGGCTAGAACGTGAACCAGAGTTCACACTGATCACCCGACTCGGGAGCTAGCGAAGCTTATGTTTCCCGGCGGGCAGCTGCCAAGCCCCACTGCAGCGCCCCTTGTTCGTCGGCTCATCCGGAAGTATTGCAGCGAACAACTGCCATGGATCCGCAGCGGCAGGAGCTGGGACCTTTTCACGTTCCTATCGTGCCTATGAGAGTCAAGGCGCCGGTGGCAGCGTCGATGCTGTACATGGAAACCTCGTTCGAGGCGGCGTTTGTCACATAGGCGAACTTTCCGGACGGATGGACGGCTATCGAGGCAGGAGACATCCCGGCAGCAATCGTTCCTACGGGCGTCAGGGCTCCGGTGGTGGCGTTGATGGTGTACATCGAGACGTCGTTCGAGTTGAAATTCGCAACGTAAGCGAACTTGCCAGATGGATCCACTCCCACGGAGACAGGATTTGTTCCCGCAGCAATCGTTCCTACGGACGTTAAGGCCCCAGTCGTGGCGTTTATGGTGTACATCGAGACGTCGTTCGAGTTGGAATTCGTCACATAAGCGAACTTGCCCGCAGGATCTACGGCTATAGAGACAGGGTCTGTTCCGGTGGCGATCGTCCCTATGGAGATTAGGGTCCCAGTCGTGGCGTCGATGGTGTACATGGAGACGTCGTTCGAGCCGAAATTCGTTACATAGGCGAACTTGCCCGCAGGATCGACAGCCACGGAGTCGGGACTTGTTCCTGCGTCGATGATCCCAATGGACGTCAAGTCCCCGGTAGTGCTGTTGATGCTGTACATCGAGACGCTGGATGAACTGCCGGAGCCGCCGTACGGGAAAGCTCCCCCGTCCGCCGCATAAGTGAACTTGCCGGATGGATCCAACGCCACCGAATTGAAAAACTCCGGAGTTCCGTTTATCCCTGTTCCGCCTATCACTCCCGTGGACGTTAAGGCCCCCGTCGCGGGATTGATGGCGTACGTCAAGACGCTGCCAAAATCGATATCCCACACATTTCCCGAACTCGCCACGTAGGCGAACTTGCCAGAAGGATCTACGGTCACGGAGTCGGTTGATTCGTCATTTGAAGGCACCGGTGGTCCGATGGATGCTAAAGCCCCGGTGGTGGGGTTGATCGCGTACATGGACACGTAGCCTTGGGCAGAGCAGCCCGCACTCGCCACATAGGCAAACTTTCCGGCAGGGTCCACAGCGATTGACTGCGGATCAACGGCTCCTGTCGTTATTGTGAAGGTCGAGGTGTTCGAAGTAGCACCGCCGGGTCCAGGGTTGAACACTGTGACCGCGGCTGTCCCGACGGCGGCAATGTCACTCGCCGAAATCTGAGCAGTGAGCACGACGTTCTCGTCAAAGGCGGTCGGCCGGTCGCTGCCATTCCAGCGGACGACGGAACCGGGCACAAAATTTTGCCCAACTACCGTCAACTGATTATCTACTGAATCGACGAACTGCTCTCCTGCGGGGACGCAGCTTGGAGATAGAAAACTGATCGTCGGAACGGTGCTAGCGCTGCTGGTGACGGTGAAGTTAATTGCATTCGAGGTGCCACCGCCGGGCGCGGGGTTGGTCACTGTCACGGCGGGCGTGCCGGTTGAGGCGATGCTGGCAGCAGGGATGGCCGCAGTCAATTGCGTAGAGTTGACAAAGGTGGTGGCGGGCGCCGACCCGCCGAACTTTACCATCGAAGATGCGACGAAATTCGTCCCATTGATCGTAAGTGTGAAAGCCGCACCGCCAGCAACGGCGCTGTTTGGCGAAATTGTGGTGATCGTTGGAGTGGGGGGCGGGGACTGATCGTTGACTGACTGACTCGTGCCGCCTCCGCATCCCCAAACGCCAATCAGCGCGACGATAAGCAGTGCAATGGTTCGCGAATGAAACCCCACGTGCCTGATCGATCTAGATCGCCCGAGGGTGCGTGAATTTTGAATCGAGATTAGAATCAATAGGAAGTTCTTCATGACCCCTCCCGGAGAACGCAGACGTTGTACAGGAGGCCCTGGGCCGCGTCATCGAAGTCTTACTAACTGGGATAACGGATTTGTTCCCGAGTTTTTCTGCCGTTTGCGGGTTCGTTCTGAGTTCCGAACGGCTGTGCTCTGTGCCAATCTCCGCACGGGCTTTTCTTGGCACGTTTGAGAGATGGTGATGACCGCTCGGAAAACGTTTCTCGGTCTTCGAGAAAACTGCGGAACGAGAACAGCGGTCGGAACGGCGCCGGGAACTCCAACCTTCCACGGCTGCTTATCTATGTAATCGGAAATGGCAGGCAAAACCCGACAGGAGGGCAAAAAGAATTAAAGCCGCGAGCCAGTATCGAGAGCGTAAGTGCCTGGGCTTTCTTCCTCGCGACTAACCGGGAACTAGTGAGCTACCACGAGGGCCGAGCGACATAAGTGCCTTGGCGTCAGGCTGCTACGGCTTTATCTCCCATCACTGACTCTGACGGGACATGCTTCCTCGCAGTCGGAGCGGGAATTGCGCTGGGTGCAATAGCAGGCGTTTTTCCGACTCGCAAACTGGTCTCTCCGGGGCAAGATACGAGCGTCAAGTCCTGGTAAACTCCGTAACCGTCCAAGTGGATTTTTCCAGTTTCCGGTTACGCGACTTACCAGGACTTACGGCGCCAAATGATGTAAATTCTTGGCTCGATAGAGTTCTGACCGCTGAATGTGTCAGCACGCTGGAGATCCCAATGCGACGAATCCGCTATTCGGTAGCGATGAGTTTGGATGGGTACATCGCCGGGCCGAATGGAGAAGCGGACTGGATCATCATGGACCCGGAGATTGATTTCACGGCATTATTTAACCAATTCGACACCCTCCTTATGGGACGCCTTACTTTTGAGGCGATGGTGAAACAGGGCAGCGCAGTGATGCCCGGAATGACGACATTTGTATTTTCGCGGACGCTACGGCAGTGTGAGTATTCGGAAGTGACGATCGTGGCTGGCAACGAGAAGGAGACGGTATCCTCCCTTCGGGCGAAGCCTGGCAAGGACATCTGGTTGTTTGGAGGCGGCTCGCTCTTTCGTAGTTTCCTCGATGCAAGGCTTGTAGACAGCGTTGAGGTCGCTGTTATCCCGGTACTTCTCGGCGACGGGGTTCCCCTGCTTCCAGCTCCCGCCAAACAGGCGAAGCTGAAGTTGACTGGCCAGAAGTTATACAAGACAGGAATCGTATCGTTGCAATATTCGGTGAAATAATCCGCCAGTGCCTAACCGGAAACTGGCCCTCAATTTCCGGTAACGCGAACTAATTAGGAGTTTGGCGAGTTGATTCAGACCCTGGGCCTATCGATGATAGGCCACCCAAAGCGCAACCAGAATCACAACGACGATGCCAATGCCCGCACCTATGAGTGTGAGTTTACCGGCATTGCGCTTGCGCAGCCGGATCGTATCCGCCGTCGCCTGATTCTCCATCGTGCTTAAAAACTTGTTGGTCAAACGGGAAAGGCGAAGCATGCGATCCTCCTCGTCAGCAAGAGACGGCCTATTCTAGTCCCAAGTCCTGATTAACGCAGTAACCGTCCAAGTGGATTTTTCCAGTTTCCGGTTACGCGACTAATCGGGCAGTTGAAAAATGTTCGTCAGTTTTCCTTGGAACGGCTCGAAGGCGAGAGTGTATTTTCTGGTGTGGCCGTCCCCGCAATCCGCCTCCATTCGAACAATCCATTCAAATCTTCCGAATGAGCCGACATGGCCCGAATTAGGCCATCCTTGAAACCAAATAGGAGAGAATTCCCGGCCATCTGGCAGTTTCGAATTCTCGGGCGATAGAACCCTCAACCCGAGCGATTTTTCCAGCTCTGGCAGATGTAGAGATTTCGTAAAGTCATTCTCGTCTGCTGGACCATAGAGTGCACCGGCAGATTTCAGAGCGTCAGCCGCCTGCTCGTCCGACCACTCGGGGTGCGATTGGACAAGACTCGCTATCGCTTTGTTCTGCTTCGAATTGGCTAGGTCGCCTTCAATGATTAGCTGCATTAGACCCCATTTAGGGGTCACCCAAGTTGAGCCTTCGAGGAAGGCTGTATTTTCCGGTGGAGCGATGGGCTTGCCAGTCTTTGGGTCTACCAGATAGTCCCACGACGTGTCTGAGCTAAAGCGTTTTATCGTAAATTGAAGCCCGGTAAACTCTCCCCAAACATCTGAGTCCGCAGGGTGCTCGGCAGAAAAAACGACTTGCCTGCTATTTCCAAATACCTCGGGATAGAAAATCCTTAACACAGTTTGGGTGACCGTGAAAGCATTTGTGGACGTGGCAAAAGGCGAACGCTGAGTTGCTCCAATCGTCGAAGCGGCAAGAACTGCGACGACCAAGGTCAAATACCGCACAAGTTGGCATTGCACGTTCAAGCGAGGAACCGAGTTGCGGCGTGCGCTCATGACCCTATTAGACACCGACGGACGGAGTCCCGAGCCACGCTTGCGCGACGGTGCTCCCGTTCGAGCAACTCCTGATTAACGCGCCAACCGCGCATGTGATTCAAGTGATTGCATAACAACGTCGGCTCCTTAGACCCGAGTAGACTATGGTTTGTCGAAGACCATTGGCTCGGGAGAAAGGAGCCGAACATGATCATTATAGGCGTGGATTATCACCCGAGCGACCAG
>Ga0210394_10001005_pt1 | contig 48923 bp, 44 predicted proteins | sample IncBWC12MmetaG_FD_160121 | JGI IMG/M metagenome (GOLD analysis project Ga0210394, IMG submission 160121) | Forest soil microbial communities from Barre Woods Harvard Forest LTER site, Petersham, Massachusetts, United States - Inc-BW-C-12-M | ecosystem: Environmental > Terrestrial > Soil >...
GCTGCTGTCGGTTCACGTAGCGAATCAGAGGATGTTTGCCGATCGGATTTTCTTGGCTCATGCCGCGAGCTTACGGCACGCTCCATTTTTTGCAAGAGTGAATCTCAGGATGTTTCTTCACAGCTTCGTTTTGAAGGGTGCGGGTTTAGACGCGGCGACGTGCGAGACGAACGGGAGGCAAAACCCGCGCCGCGGGTCCGGGTTGCCGGTCACGAATCGATCAGCGTACCGACTCGATAAGCTCGGTTGACACGAACGCGCAGTAGAGGTACCGTGGCGCGCACGTCACCGCTTGAGAACTGGGACCCAAGGCGCGCAGCGCAAACGCGCGCGGCATCGCAGTTCGGCCACCCTTTCTCTCTCGACATAGGAGCGTGCGTCACCATGAATCGAACCCAGCGATTCGTTTGCGCCACTGCCTTTGCGTTCGTGCTACTGTGCGCCGCCGCCATTGCGCCGCGCCCTTCCTCCGCCGGCGACGAGTGGCTCCCCATCCCTCCGGCCGACCTCGCCCTGAAAGACAACCCTGCCAGCCCCGGCGCCCACGCCATGATCCTTTACCGCTCCAGTGATATGGATTCCAAGGAATCCTCCGTCCGCGAATACGTCCGCGTGAAAATTTTTACGCAGGAAGGCACCAAGGAAGCCGACGTCGAGCTGCCCTTCAACAGACAGCAGGTGAACGTCCTGGACATCCGCGGTCGCACCATCCACCCGGACGGCAGCATCGTCAATTTCGAGGGCAAACCCTTCGAGAAGACCATCGTAAAAGCCAGCGGCTTCCAATATCTCGCGAAAACCTTCACCCTTCCGGATGTTCACCCCGGCAGCATCATCGAATATAAGTTCCGTGAACAGAGCGACCCGCATTACTACGTCAACGAAAGCTGGACGATTACTGGCCACCTCTATACTCGCGATGCGCATTTCGTCATTCGGCCGGACACCGGCTCCTACGCCGCTGCGCTCTTCTATCGCCAGAACGGCCTGCCGACTGGCACCGTGCCGATCAAGCAACCAAACGGCACCTACGTGATGGACATTCACAATATCGCCGGTCTGGAGGAGGAAGAATATATGCCGCCCGAGCGTGCGCTCCAGGCGCATGTGGACTTCTATTACGTGAATGCGAGCGATCCGCAGAACGAGACCTCGGAAAAGTTCTGGAACCGCAAGGGCAAAGCCTGGTCAGAAGAAGTGGACCGTTTCATAAACAAAAAAGGCGCGCTCGAAAGCGACTTGTCGCGCACCGTGAGCGCCGACGACGCGCCCGAAACGAAGCTCCGGAAAATCTACGCGCGCGTGCAAAAAATCCGCAATCTTTCGATGGAAGACGACAAATCGGAAAAGGAACAAAAGCAAGAACAAATCAAGCCCAATAACAACGTGGAAGATGTCTTGAAGCACAACTACGCCAACGCTCGCGAGTTGAACTACACATTCGTGGGCCTGGCGCGCACTGCCGGCTTTTCAGCCAGCGAGGTTTTCGTCGCGCCTCGCCATGTAAATTTCTTCCTTCCCGAGATGATGGACACTTCGCAGATTTCAGCGGACATCGTTTGGGTTCATGCTGGCTCCCAGGATTATTATCTCGATCCTGCCGCCAGCACTTTCCCCTTCGGAATCGTTCCTTGGTACGAAACGAACACGCGCGGCATCCGTTGCAGCAAATCCGGAGGCGAAATCGTCACCGTGCCACCCTCGCCGCCCACTCAAGCCACCGAAATCCGCACCGCTGAACTGGAAATTGATTCCGACGGTCAGGCCATGGGCAAGCTCCAGGTGGACTACACCGGGCACTTGGCTGCCTCCCGCCGCGAACAATCCCGCGAAGAAGATGAATCCGGCCGCCGCAAATCCATTGGCGACGAAATCCAGGCCTGGTTGCCAGCAGGCTCCTCGTTTGAGGTCACCGCGCTCGCCAATTGGGACAACAAAGATCTGCCGCTGCACGTCGAAGGCACCGCAAAAATCCCCAATCTCGGAACGACCGCCGGACGCCGCATGCTCGTCCCCGCTTCGCCGTTTCAATCCCGGCAGACAGCGGCCTTTCACCCTGAAAAAAGACTATATGCCGTGTATTTCAACCTCCCGTATGAAGAAATCGACGACGTGAAACTCAAGGTTCCCGCGGAATTCAAGATCGAGTCGGTACCACCGGCCAAGCAGGCCAAGCCGGGCGTGGTTTCCTACGAAATCTCCGCGGCGCAGCAGGGCAACGTGGTCGAGGTCAAGCGCCTGCTCGTCCTGGATGGCTTGGCCTTTCCGGTTACCAGTTATCCGGCGTTGCGTAATTTCTTCAACTCGGTGAAAACCTATGACGACGCGCAAATTGTTCTGCAAAATGCCGAATCAGCAAAAAATAACTAGACCCATCGCGGCCGCGGCGCGCGCCGCTCTCTTCGCGGTGGCCCTCACGGTGCCCCTCGCGTCGGTCTTCGCCCGCTTCTCTCCGCGTGTGTTCGCGGATACCGCGCCGGATTGGCTGCGCGCCGCCGCGCATCAAACCCTGCCGGAATATCCCAAGGACGCGGTCGCCATCGTGCTTCTCGATGACTTGCAGACCACCGTCAAGGACAATGGCGAAATTGAAACCAGGTCTCGCCGCGCCTATAAACTCCTGCGCCCCGAAGCTCGCGATAAGTACGGTTACGCAGGCGTCAACTTCGATAACGAGACGAAACTTTCCTTCTTCAAGGCCTGGACCATCACTGCCGACGGCAAGGAAATGGAACTGAAGGAAAAAGATGCAGTCGAGTTCAGTCTCTCCAGCTTCGAAGTCTTCAGCGACGAGCGCGGCAAGGGCATCAAGTTCTCCGCCGCGGACCCCGGCAGCATCGTCGGCTACGAGTACGTCCAGAGGCATCGCCCGTTCGTCTTCGAAGACGACTGGGAATTTCAGCACGCGATCCCCACTCGCCTCGCGCGCTTTTCCTTGCAGCTGCCTCCCGGTTGGGAGTTCACTGAGTATTGGGCCAACTTTCCGAAACAACAGCCGCAATCATCCGCGAACAACTTCTACGTCTGGCAAGTCGAAAATATTCCCGCCGTCGAAATCGAAACCGACATGCCGCCTTTTCTCACCGTCGCCAGCCGCATGGACATCAAATACTTCCCGCGCGACCCCGCTCTCCGCGCCAAGACCACCGGCTCCTGGAACGACATCGGCGTCTGGTATGCCAATCTCACCTCTGCCAGTCGCGTTCCCTCACCAGCGCTCCAGCACAAAGTTGCTGAGCTTACCGTCGGTGTTTCCGACCCGCTCAAAAAAATGCAAGTGCTCGCCGCCTACGTCCAACAGCAGATCCGCTACGTGGCGATCGAAATAGGTATCGGCGGCTTGCAACCTCATCCGGCCGCGGACGTTTTCAAACATCAGTACGGGGATTGCAAGGACAAAGCCACGCTGCTCAGCGCCATGCTCAAGCAAATCGGCGTTGATTCCTACTACGTCATGATTGATACCCACCGCGGCATCGTCAATCCGGATTTTCCTTCGCTGCGCGGCAACCACATGATCATGGCCATCCGCCTCCCGCAGGATGTTCCCATCAACCGTCTTTACGCGATCGTCGAAGATCCCCAACTTGGCCGGCTCTTATTCTTCGATCCCACCGACCCCTATGTGCGGCTGGGATACTTGCCGTCGGAACTCCAGCAAAATTACGGGCTGGTCATCACGCCTGACAGCGGCAAACTGATTTTGCTTCCCCTGTTGCCTCCGCCCACCAATCGTCTGCTGCGCACTGCCACTCTCACCCTGTCCTCCACCGGCAACCTCGGCGGAGAGGTCAACGAGTTGCGCTGGGGCGCTCCGGCTGGGGATAGCCGCGCGCAGTTTCTGAACTCCTCGCCCTCCGACCGTCCCAAGGTCTTCGAAAAATTCCTGGGAACATTCCTCAATAATTTCACGCTCACCAACGCGTCCGTCGGCAATCTCGATAATTACGACGAGAATTTCACCCTGCACTATCAATTCGTCGTGGAGGGCTACGCCAAGACCGCTGGCAACCTCCTGATCGTGCGCCCCCGCGTTGTCGGCGACAAAGGTTCGACCATCCTCGCCGGAAAAGCGCGCAAATATCCCATCGAGTTCGAGGGCACCACTCTGCAATCCGATATTTTTGATATCACCCTGCCCGCCGGCTACGTTGTGGACGAACTCCCGCAATCCGTGGAAGCCAAATGCGATTACGCCACCTACAAAAGTAACGTCGAGGTGAAGGACAACGTCCTGCACTACAAGCGCACTTACGAAATCACCGGCGTGGTGGTGCCGACGGAAAAACTTCCTGAAGTTCGCGACTTCTTTCACCAGGTAGCTGCCGCGGAAAAATCCAGCGCGGTCCTGCGCCGCGCCAACCCCTAACCGCCGCCCGAATATTCCTCCGCGGCATGGGCAATCTTGACCGCGCTCTTTATTTAATCCGTCATCCTGAATCCGCGAGAGCGGGTGTAGGAACTCTCTTCGATCTTCGCCGCCGCGTTTCTCCCTACGGCGCGGCCGGCAACGTGTACTCAAACTCGTACGAATGTTTCCCCGCGGCGATAATCACAGTCAGCTTCCCGGCGATGCCCACGAGCTGGCCTGTCCCGGAATCCGGCACGACGATAATCGACTGCTGCGGCTCGCCGCGCGTCAGCGTCCCGCTATGCTGCAGGACGAAGCTTCCGCTGCGGCCCTTCAACGTCCCCGTAACCCGCTCAATCGCCACATACCCCGCCGAGCCTTTCACATCGGTCCCAGCCGTCAGCATCGTTCCCTTCGATGCCGCTTCCAAATCTCCGTGATACTGCTTGTCGAGCGAATACCTAGCCAGCGTAGACCCCTCCGCCTTGTCCGCCTCCCCCTGCGCATCCACCTTCACATCAAACGCTCCAGCAGCATGTTCCGCCACAGTCTTCTCCTTTTGCGCAACAGAAGGAATAGCCAAGCAGCCAGTCAGCAGCGCCACCGCAAAACCCCACGCCCAAGTTTTCATAAGTCAGTGCACTCCCGCAAGCATTCTGCCGCCAGCCACGCCACAATTCAACGCAAACAATACCGCGCGCCGCCGCGGCCACGTAGCCGACCTCAGCGCACCGCAAACTTTTCCGTCCACTGTATACGCGCGGTAGTTTGCATGGCGATGAACAGGGTCAGAATCGCGCCAATCGTGATCGCCAGACCAGTGAATCCCTCGAAAAAGAAAGCGTAGGAGAAGAGCACCAAGTACACAAATTGCGCCAACCCCGCCTCCAACAACGCCCCGCGCATTCCCGCAACCAATCGCAGATAGCTCACCAGCAGCGCAACCGAAACAACGGAGCAAATCACAAAAGCCACATGAATCGAAACGTGATCCACCAAATAGGCCATCAGAAGGTGAAATGAAAAAAACGCGCAGGCGAGAAAAAAATAATTCATGGGATGCAGCTTGATCCCCCGTACCGTAGTCAGCAGAAAAAGCGCAAAAAAGAAAAACAACAGCGAAACTGGCGCGAAATAACTGATGCGCCCCGCCAGCGGCCCCGGCTGCAGCTTCTGCGGCAGAGCAATTCCCACGTGGTAGCCCGACACCAGGTTTTTGTAGTTCCAAACCAGATCCCATCCGTTCCGCTGGCGGATCTCTTCCGTCGGCGATAGCGTATTTTCCAGCAGGTCGAAGCCACGGAAATTGGTGGTGACGTGCAGCTGAAAATCTTTGACCTGCGTAACTTCATCGCCAAACCCGTAACTCCAGTTGTCCAGGCCGTGCGAGCGATAAGCAACTCGCAGCGCCGCCGTCTCGTGGGGTTGCAGCTGTATCGTCGCCACAGCGTCTTTTTTTTCACTGGTTGTGGCCACGGAAACGTCGTTGACCGAAAAATTCAAATCATCGTACACCGCCTGGCTTGCCGGCAGATGCATTCGGAAAGTTACCTCTTGCGCCTGATCGCTGGGATTGTTGAAGCGATAAGCCCCGGAAAAATCCACCTGATATGTGCTGTACCAAAGAAGCCCCTTCTTGCGGTAATCAAGTCGCAGCGCCGCGTCCGCGCGGGTCTGTTCCAGAGGCAGTGTGACCCAAGTCCTCTGTTGCACCGTGCGAATGGCAGCTGTTCCGCTTCCCGTCGCAGCGACCTGCTTTTGAGAAACGACTTGGTAACCGGCCGTAGGCGGCGTTTGTTCCTGAGCCGTTCCCCACGACGACGACACGCGGCCTTTCAGCTGTGCATCAGTGGAATATGTGCGGTAGAAGATCGTGCTGCCGAGGATGGCCCAACCTATCGAACTACACACCAGAATGAAACCGATTGCAGCGATGCGTTTCAGCATTTTCGATAACTCCGTAATCGAAGGATTTCCTTCCCCGCCGCACAGCCATTCTCTCGGATTCAATTCATTATGTCAAGTACTTTGTGTTACAAAGCATCGTGCCATATTTCGACCAGTGGGTACTCGTTCTGTCCCGCTTCTGTCCGCTCGTACAGTTACGTTTCGTTTATGCGGCTGCTAATCTCGGGCCGGACTCAAGAAAATGAGAAATTTTCGGGAATCACGCGACGATCGTTCGCTGTTCGCGCCGCGCCAGATTTCCACGCGTCAGGCGCCAAAGATCAGGACCTGCATGTGGACAGTCGCCACTCCCCTTCTAATCGCTAGTGGCCAAATATTAAAAACTCATCTAACCCACACAAAGCAAACCGGAAACATTTTTCTAATCGCTAGTTTTTCGGCACTTTTCGCCGTTCGGGCGGCATCGGCGCGCGAACGCGTCGCGGATCATCAGTCAGGAAATTCCAATCGCGCATTTTCTAACCGCAACACACCCGAATTCAGAAAATTCGCAAACCCACGGAAACAAACGCGAAACGATTTTCTGACCGCAACAAATTCGGCAATGTCGCGAAATTCGGCGCAGGGCAATCACACGCGAGCGGTTCGCGAACCGCCCCTACCGGTGCAAATCAACGGCGGGCGCGGCCTGCCTGCGGAAGGCGGGCAAGCAGCGCCCCTACCAATTCAGGAGCGGATTTGTGATGCGGACGACGGGGATAGTTTTTCGCGGATGGGCGGAGCATTTCGCGGGCGACTACTGCCGGAACACGGACCGCGGCGCGCAGGTCGCGCGCCACGGGTGACTAATCACGACTCACCAATCACTAATCACGCTTTTCCCAGCGGCAATCCATCAGCGCGGCTGCGGAGCTTTCCTCGCAGCAGGCTGCGCGAAATCTTCCAGCCTCCGCGCCAGCGATTCTGGTAGCTCGGCTTCGAGGTGCATGTGGCCGTCCGTTACTTCGGAATGCAGGACGCGGCCGGTGGCGTGGACTAGCGAGAGATTGCGGCCGTCGGATAGAGGGATGCGCAGATCCACGCGCACGAGCGGATCTACCGGGAGCGCGGCGTCCATGCGGGCTAGCAAATCTTCGAGGCCGGCGCCGGTGACGGCGGACGTGAAAACTTTATTTTCGTTGCGGCCGTTGGCTTTGGTGAGCGCGGCTAGTTCTTCCGGTGATAGACGATCGGTCTTGTTGAAAACTTGCAGGCGCGGGCGATCCTGCACGCCGAGGTCGGTGAGGACTTTCAGCACGTCCGCATCCTGCTCGGCATGATGAGGATTGGAAATATCGCTGACCTGCACGATCAGCGCCGCTTCCTGCACTTCTTCGAGCGTGGCGCGGAATGCGGCGATCAAATCGGGAGGCAGATCGCGCAGAAATCCTACAGTGTCCGAAAGCAACGCGCGGCGCCGCGAAGGCAGCCGCACGGCGCGCACGGTGGGATCGAGCGTCGCGAACATTTTCGAAGACGTGAGCACGTCCGCATGAGTAAGCGCGTTGAAGAGCGTGGATTTTCCAGCGTTGGTGTAACCCACCAGCGCGATCATGCCCAGCGGCACGGCCTGGCGCGCACGGCGGCGGGTGGTGCGCTGGCGGCGCACGGTTTCGATGGCTTCTTTGATTTTGCTTACGCGGTCGCGGATGCGGCGGCGGTCGGTTTCCAGTTTTTGTTCGCCAGGGCCGCGCGTGCCGATGCCGCCGCCCAGCCGCGAGAGTTCTTCGCCGCGTCCGGTGAGCCGCGGCAACAAATAATTCAATTGCGCCAACTCCACCTGCAGCTGGCCTTCGCGCGTGCGCGCATGCATCGCAAAAATATCCAGGATCAGCTGGGTGCGGTCAATCACGCGCGTGCCGATGCCCTTCTCCATATTGCGCAGCTGCACGGGCGTCAGGTTGTGGTCCACAATCACCAGCGGCACATGGCGCAGCTCGGCTTCGGCGCGAATTTCATCCAGCTTGCCGCGGCCAACGAGCGTCGCGGGGTCCAACGCTTCGCGCACCTGCAAAATGCTGCCCGCGATTTTCGCGCCGGCGGATTCGGCGAGCTCGTGCAACTCTTCGAGCGAATCGCGCCCGGCAGCCGAAGGATCGCCGGCACGCCCGCGTGGAGTTTTTTTCAAGCTCACGCCGACAAGCAGCACGCTCTCACGATTGTCCACCGATTGCGCGGTTTTCATGCGGATGGATTGGCCCGGGCCCCGTGCAAATTGCGGGAAATTTTATTCATTGGTAATTCGATTATACGCCGAATGCGCGGGGATGAAACGGTGCGAATTTCAGCCCGCATCCGCCCAGAAGTTTCAAATGGTTCTGGAGAAGAGGCAGACGCCGCCCCAGGGCCGCTGCGGCTGCGTGCCGTGCGAATCAGGAAGCCACGAGATGGGCACCAGGTAAAACGGGAGGCGGTTGAGGCGCGCCGCCACACGCAGCAGGGAATTCGCTTCGACAACGGTCCAGCCGAATCTCGCAAAAAAAGCCGGGCCCTGTTCCGGAGCGAATTTGAACGGCGCGGTCTGCTTGAAGTTCGAGGTCATGCGTTTTTGCAGTGTGGCCAGCAATTTGGGCGAGACCATATCCAGAATCCAGGAACGAAAACTGGGCTGGGCGGCGAGGTCCTGCGCAAGCAGGGCCACTTCATCGCACGTAAGATAACCGACCAGGCCTTCGGTGATGACCAGCGCTTTGCGGGACTGGCGGCCCAGGCGCGCGAAAAGTTCGCGGCGCGCAGGAACTTCGGACAGATCGAGGCGAATGCGTTCGAGCGAGCAAACTGGTTTTTCACCGCGCAAAACTTCTTCTTTGTGCGCAAGTATTTCGGGGAGATCCACTTCAATCCATTGCAGCGAGGCAGGCAAGTCCATGCGATAGGCACGCGTGTCCAGGCCGGCGGCGAGATTGATGACCGCGTCGCCATGGTATTCGATATGCGCCTGAATCATGCGGTCGATCACATAAGTGCGCGTGACGATGGGCCAGCCGAGGCCGCTCGTGCGTCCGCCCAGCGGTTTGGATTTGGCAATCCTCGCGCCGCGCTCGCCCGCGAGGCGGCGCGCAAAAGGATCGCGGAAAAGCGCGTCGGGCCGCTCGGATTCGACAGCGCGGTCAATGGCCACCAGACGCGCGGTGTCTGATACGTTGCGAATGAGAGACTCGTCTGATGGCGCCGAAGAGGATTCCGACGGAGGGCTGTTGCGATCGGAGAGCGGCATGCGTGGTCCTTTATACGAATCTAATGGCTAGGATTTCTGCTTTGAGCCACCACGTGGAGGGAATTGTATACCCGCTTGCCCTGATTCGCGCCGAACTCGTGCGGGCCGTCTCAGCCCGCGGTCGCAGCGGCAGAACGCGCGGAAGCAGCGAGAATCAAATCGGAGAGGAATTGGCTGAGGCCGCGGCCGGAAACCTGGAACTCCAGATCGCGCGTAGCGCGGTCCAGCCAGCCGAGATACACGAGCAGCGCGAGTTCCGCCCACGATTCGGCGGCCTCTGGCGTGAAACCAATATCGCGCAAAACGCTGGAGACATGCGCCGAGCGTTTTTTCTCGATGCCGGAAATACGCGCGGCAACACGCTCGTCGCGGCGAGCCCACGCGCGCAGCGCGGCTTCCCGACGAGCGCTGGAGAGATCAGCGCAATGTTCAACGAAGCGCGCCCAGCGCGCGGCGGCGTGCGGAGTGATGACGGTGTCGTCCAGCCAGGCGATTTCGTCGCCTTCCCAGCGGTCCAGCATCTTCGCGAGCAACTCTTCGCGATCCTGAAAGTGCCAGTAGAAGCTGCCTTTGCTGACGCCAAGGTCGCGGGCTAGCAATTCGATGCGCACGGATTCAATTCCCTCGGTGGAAAGGCGCGCAAAAGCGGCGCGAATCCAATCGTCGGGCTGGAGCGGAGAAGATTTAAGCGCGGTTGCGGTAGCCATGTGGTGTTGTCTGTGTGCCGCGGAACGATACCGGACTGCATCGAGCGCGTCAAGTTACGGGATTATTACGATTTTACGAGCGCGAGAGCCGCGGCGGAAATTTCCGGCGCGTCGCCGAAGCCCGCAAGCCAGTGCACGCCGGATTCCTTGCGAAACCAGGTGAGCTGGCGTTTGGCGAAACGCCGCGTGGCTTGCTCAATTTGCTGCACGGCGTCTTTTTCGCTGAGCCGGCCGGCGAGATGTTGGCGCAGCTGCGAATAGCCGATGAACTGGAATGGCTTGGCGCCCGGCGCGATGCCGCTTCCGACCAGCGCGCGGACTTCTGCGAGCCATCCGGCTGCGAGCATCGCGGCAGTGCGCGCGTGAATGCGCGCGTAGAGTGCGGCGCGCGGCGGTAGCAGGCCGATTTTGATTATTTCGTAGCCTTGCAGGGCGTCGCGCCCGCTGCGATGGATTTCGCCAACTGGTTTGCCGGTGAGGAGGCGCAATTCGATCGCGCGAATTATTTTTTGAGTGTCGGCAGCGGTAATGCGCTCGGCGGCTTCAGGATCCAGTCGCGCGAGGACTCGATGCAGATGCTGGGAGCCACGCTGTTCGGCTTTCTGCCGCAAACGCGCGCGGATTTCTTCGGAACGCTGCGGAGCGTCGGCAAGTCCTTCGAGCAGCGCGCGCAGATACAAGCCGGTTCCCGCGGTGAGGATCGGCAGCATTTGGCGGCGGCGCAGATCGCCCAGAGCTTCGAGAGCGTGGCGGCGGTAATCGCCAGCAGTGAAAATCTCAGCCGGTTCGACAATATCCACCAGATGATGCCGAATGCCGCGCTGCTCAACAGCGGGAACTTTCGCCGTGCCGATATCGAAGTGGCGATAGACCTGCGTGGAATCGCAAACCAGAATTTCGCCGCCGAGTTTTTCGGCGAGCTGGATGCCTAGCGCGGATTTGCCGGAAGCGGTGGGGCCGAGTGCGACGACGAGCCGCGGCAGTGCGCTCATTCGGAGAATTTCCAGTAGCGCAGCAGGAGGGCGAGTAACGCCAGCGCGGCCAGGAGGAGGGCGCCGATTACCGGGGTGCGATTGAGTTTCATGAGGTTGCCGATGGATACGTTATCACCGTGGGGCGCAGCAAATGAAGATGACTTGTGGAGGTTCGCATCCGAAGCGAAGACAGAACCGCGCCTACGGCGGGCAACGAGCGCTTCCGCGCGGATCGCCGCACTGGCGTTGGCAGGGGCGGGTTCCGCGGCCGCGGTTGCGTGGACGATGGGCGGCTCGCGAACCGCCCCTACGGATGCGTGGAAGGCGGGCGGCGCGCGCTACTGCGTCGCGCCGTCGGGTCGAATGTTGTAGTAGAAGCCGATGCGCAAATCGATGAACGGACCTTTGAATTGCGGCGGAAGAGGCTCGAAAGGACTGGTAGCGCGGATCGCGGAAGCGGCGGCGGTGTCGAGCGGCTCTTTGCCTGAAGTCCGATCCAGGCTGAGGCTTTCGCCGGGAAAACTTCCATCGCGATTGATGCGGAAAGAAATCGCGACGATACCCTTGTCACCCAAATAAAAAGATTCCGGCATCACGGTGAGCCAATTTTGTTTCAACTTGGCGAGAAGCCGATTGATATAACTATTAAAATCTACGCCTTCGGTGGGAGTAAGGATGGTGACGTTTCCGGTCTGGCCTTGCGCGCCGCCCCCCCCGCGACCTCCGCGGCCGCCACCACCACTCACGATTCCGCTGTCCGAACTGTACGTCCCGCCGCTCGGGGCATGCTTGACGGCATCCTGCAAATCTTGCTGCAGCGCTTTACCGGGTGACGCGTCATGTAGCCCAAGATCCAAGTGGCTCGGCGGCCCCTTCGGAAGCACCGGCAACAATCTCGAAGTAGAGTCGGGCGGCGGCGGCGCCGTCGCAGTATTCGGAGTCGGACTGGTGTTCACTTTCGCCGTGGGCGCCGCGGGCAAATCCAGCCGCGGGCGCTCCGAAGCCACCGGAGGGGCTTCGATGCGATGTTCTTCCGGCCGCGGAGGCGCAACTTTGGCCAAAGTTTTCGGGGTAATCTTCACCACAGGGCCGGGAGGAGGCGAAGGACGCCGCGAAACCGCGCCCTCATCCGGCGGCAAATACACCACGCCGAGTTCCTTGCTGGCGAGTTCGATCTCATCGCGCGTGGGCACGTGGGTTGGAAATATTTTCGGCAGGAAGATCAGGAAGATGATGAACGCGATGTGCGCGGCGACGGAAATCACGCGCGTGATGGCGTCCCATTTGGCGTCTCTGCGATCTTCAGGCTCGACGAGAAGATTGGCTTCGCCGGTATTGAAAATATCTGGCGAGACAATTTCGCGCAGCTGCGCCGTCATTTGCGGCGGCTGATCGAATTTGTCGATCTCGCGCTGCTCGGGCGGCTCCACATACGCGGGAACCACCACACGCTGGTCGAGGATCGCGAGCGGCGCATATTCCGATGGCGGCAGGAATTGTTGGAACGGCTTCACGCCCAGGCCGCGCGGCACCAGGCTGCGCTCGATCAGCACATCCAGCGGAAGATGTTCGGGGATGCTGGTCTTGCCGGTGAGCGGCGGCGCGTCGGATAAATCCGAAGGGACGACCGTGCGATCGTCCATATACGTCGTCAACCGGCGCGGCGGCTTCTTGTCACCGTTGTCGGTGAACGGGCGCACATCGGTGGGAACGAGGGTTCGCGGAATCATCTATTGTCCTGGGAGACGACGGCATCCAGTTGGACGCGGCGCCCGTGTTCCTGGATGCCCGCCATCACGCGGTCGGCCAGCTCCAGCGCGGCGCGTCCGGCGGCGCCATCCACGCGCGGCGGGCGGCGATTGCGCACCGAGCGCGAGAACGCGCCCAGTTCGGCGCGCAGCGGCTCTTCCGGAGACGTCGGAATCTTTTCGAAATTAATCTGCGGCTGCGGCGAACCGGGCTCCACACGCACGCGCAGCAAATCCTGCCGCGTGAAATCCAGCGAAAAATATTCGTGCGCTTGGAAAAAACGCATCTTGCGCACGCGTTCGGTAGACACGCGGCTGGCGGTGACGTTCGCAACCGTGCCGGTCGAGAATTCGATGCGCGCCTGCGCAATATCTACTTTGTCGGTGATCACGGGGATGCCCACGGCTTTCAAGTCCACCACGGGAGCGCCGACCAGAGCCAGAAGAATGTCGAGGTCATGGATCATCACGTCATACACTACGTCAATATCCAGACTGCGCGGCGTGAAAACGCCCAGGCGGTGTACTTCGAAGAACATCGGCTTGGAGACGATTTTCAGTGCCGCGGTGACGGCGGGATTGAAGCGCTCCAGGTGGCCAATCTGCAGGATGCGATTGTTGCGCTGCGCGGAAGCGATCAAGCCGTCCGCTTCACCGAGCGATGACGCCATCGGTTTTTCCACCAGCACGTCCATGCCCCAATCCAGCAAGCGGCAACCGACGCGCGAATGATCCTTGGTGGGCACGGCCAGGCTCACCGCGTCAATTTTTTCCAGCGGCAGCGATTCGAAATCACGGATTACGCGGGTTTTGAATTCCGCCGCGACTTGCGCGGCGCGTGCGGCGTTGGTGTCCACCACGCCCACCAATTCCACACCTTCCATTTCCGACCACACCCGCACGTGGTTGCGCCCGAAATCTCCGACGCCGACTACCGCAACGCGTATGGGTTTTTCAGTCACGATTTCCTTTTGGCCGCTGATTTCTGCGCCTCGTCGCCGCTGGCAATGCGTTCCGGCGCGAAGGCTTCGATCGCGATGCCGGCTTCGTTTGCGGCGCGAATCATCGCTTCGCGATCAAATAGCAAAGTTCGCCCCGCATCAATCGCCAGCGCCGTCGCGTTCGACCTCTGCATTGCCGCAATGGTCTTCAGGCCCACTACCGGAACATCGAAACGCATATCCTGGCCCGGCTTGCTGACCTTCACCACGACCAGCCGCTGTCCGCCGGCGATGCGCGCCGCGCGTTCAAGCGTTTCGTCGGTGCCTTCCATCGCTTCGATGGCGACGCAGGCGCGGTCCCGTACCACCACCATCTGCCCCAGGTCCAAACCCGCGATCTGCGTCGCGACGCCGCGGCCGTAGGCGATGTCCGCGGCTTCGGATTCATCCGGCGCGCGGCGAGTGAGCACGCCCGCCGCGGGCAGCAGCGGCCCAAGAAATTCCGTGGAATTGACAAGCTTGATGCCTTCATCTTCCAATACGCGCGCCACCGCGCCAATCAGCGAGTCGGTATTTTTCGACGGCAGCGAAAATAGCAATTTCGCGAGACGCCAATCCGGGCGAATCGCACTGAAAATTTTGTTGTGCTTTACTTGCCCAGCCATCACCGCGCGCTTTACGCCTTCTTCGTGCAGCAACTCAATCGCGCGGCTCAGTTCCCCCAGACTCACCCAGTGCAGGCGTTTCGCCACGCGCTCGAGCGCCGGCGAAGCTTCTTCTTTAATCGCGATCACCGCCATTTCGATGCCGCGGCTGCGCGCGCCCTCCAGCACCAGAAACGGAAAATCACCGTTCCCGGCGATCAATCCCCAATTTGCGGAATTCGCAGGAATTGCGTCTGCCGAATTCTTGTCCGTGGCTGGCAAAGTCATGCTATTTCGTCAGACCTCGGTCGGAGGAGGCCGACTCGATGAATTGCACTAAAGTTAAGACGTCCTGCGAGTCGGCCAGGGTTCCACGCATCTTTTCCAGAGCTTGCGAAGTGTTCAACTTCGAGCGCAGCAGCAGGCGGTAGGCCTTTTCAATCGCCGCAATGCGCTCGGAGGAAAATCCCTGGCGCTCCAGGCCCACGCGATTCACGCCAAAACAACGCGTGCCGCGCGGCGCCACAATTTTTGAAAATGGCGGCACGTCCTGAGTGATCACCGTGTGCGCGGCGATGTATGCATGCTTGCCGATGCGGCAGAACTGATGCACCGGGCAGAACGCGCCCACCTGCGCGTAGTCTTCGATGGTCACATGCCCCGCCAGGGTCGCGCCATTCACCAGAATATTGAAATCACCGAGCTGGCTGTCGTGCCCCACGTGCGCGTAGGACATGACGAGGTTGTTGCTGCCCACGCGCGTCGCGCCGCCTCCCTTCACCGTGCCGCGATTCACTGTGGAAAATTCGCGGAATTCATTGTGGTCGCCCACCGCGATGGAAACACGCTCGCCTTTGTAAGTGAGATCCTGCGGATCGCCGCCGACCACCGCGAACGGATAGAGGTGATTCGCGCGACCCAAGCGCGCCGGGCCTTGCACGACGGCGTGATGATCCAGGATGCAGCCTTCGCCCAATACGACTTCGTCGCCCACGACAGCAAAGGCTCCGATTTTTGCGTCCTTGCCGATTTTCGCGCTGGTCGCAACGACAGCGCGCGGATCAATCTCACTCATCTACTTCTTCACCGGAGCATGCACGACGGAATTTGTGGAGCGTTCAGGCGTGCCATCGGCCTTGATGTCCACCATCGCGCACATCAGAGTGGCTTCGACGGCGAGCTCACCGTTCACGCGCGCCCAGGCGGCGATCTTACAAAATGGCCCTTTAAAGCTGAGGACGTTGGCTTCCACTCGCAGTTGATCGCCAGGTATCACCGGGCGACGGAAGCGCGCGTAGTCAATTCCAGCCATGTAGAGCAGCTTGTTGTCGCGATCTTTAATATCCAGCAGCAACAGCAGCCCGCCGATTTGCGCCATGGATTCGATGATCAGCACACCCGGCATCACTGGCTTGCCCGGAAAATGCCCCTGAAAAAAATATTCGTTGATGGTGACGTTCTTTATTCCCACAATCCGCTTCTTGGGTTCCATTTCTTCAATGGCGTCCACCAAAAGGAACGGGTAGCGGTGCGGCAGGATCTTCTGGATCCCTATGCTATCGAGGAGCATCGTGTATTAGCCTCTGCCTGCAAGTTGATAGTGTAAAGATTGCGTATTGAACGCCGATTGAGCGCCTATTCGTCGCCGGGTGAGCGCTCGTCGAGCTGAGCCCGTTGCTGCTGGATCTTGCTTGCGCCACGCGCCGGTGAATCCCACCGTTACTTCAAGAGGCGGGTTTCAGCGGCACACTATTTTCGCGACTGCACAATCGAACAATTCTATACGAAACGCAGGCGGGTGGGAATCGGCGATGCCGTCGGTGGTGGTTCGACTTCCGATGAATGCGATAACCATGGACTGGGGGATTAATGCTGAGGAGCGCGCTTGGAAAGCAGTTATGTGATATCTAGGTTGTCAGAGGTCAGGGGCCTATAAGTTGCGAACAGGCGGCAGTACGTTCATGGATGCGTCAGGCATACCGGATGACGACACAAGAATTTTTTAATTGGATAAACTTGCCGTCCAAAGCGATGGCGGTCTCGCTTTGGGATAGCCTGCACGACGCTCAAATCGTCTCGATCCGATCAGTTCTCATCGAGCGGACTATGGCTATGTCTTGCGACATCGAACATCTTCGCTCGTTCTGCGGATTTGGCGAAGGATTCCAATTCTTCCTTCGCCTAAGCGGCGTGCAGTCAGCATGAGTACTCCGCTATGCGATCTGGCCGGGGGACTTCTCAGTTCCAGCTGGACTTTCGCGCGAGGAAGAAGATCAAATGATCAAGGAGTACCAGGCGAAGTGGCGTGAGGAGTCCGCTTCGTGGGTCGAGTTTGAGTTTCGAGTAACTCGCAAAAACGAGCAGGTACTTGATGTCGCTGACGCGGCAATCGCTATTTCGCAAAGTGGCATAGTGGCTCTCAAGTTCTGCGCATATCTCAATTACGCCGCCTACCATGAACTCTTTGTGCGCGCCGAGTCGCTCAAAATTTTTGGCGGTGATGGAAAACAGCTCGAGCTTACCGAATTCCTGAGCTTAGGCGAAACTTACTGGGAAGCGTTCAGCCGACGTGCCTGGCGTCCGCCAGCGTTAACGTGAGCTGACTCAGCACCTGCAACCGGCTGGCGGCGTTGCCAACATGGCGCGGGCAAAACGCAGAGGGACTCCGATTTGAATTCGACGAAGATTTCAGGAATCAGGCCGATGAAACAAATCCTGCGCGAATTGCGTGGACGGCAGGACGAAATGGTGAAACTGCTGGGCGAATTTGTGCGCTGCGAATCGCCCAGCCACGTGAAGCGCGCGGTGGACGCGTGTGCGGCGATGGTGGCACGCGAATGGCAGCGGCGCGGGGCGAACGTGCGGATTTTGCGCCAGCGAGAGCGCGGGAATCATGTGCGCGCGGAAATTTGGGATGGAGCGGGGCGCGCGAGCGGCCAAATTATGGTGCTGGGGCACACCGACACGGTGTATCCGCTCGGCACGCTGGTGAAGATGCCGTTTCGCGTGGCGGCGGGGCGGGCTTGGGGGCCGGGAACTTTCGACATGAAGGGCGGCCTGGCCTTGGCGCTTTTCGCCGTAGATGCTTTGCGGGCGCTGAAAATTCGGCCGAAGAAACGGTTCGTGTTCCTGTGGACTTCGGATGAAGAGATCGGCAGCGAAAGTTCGCGGCGGGCGATCGAACAGGAGGCGCGGCGCAGCGATGCGGTGCTGGTGCTGGAGCCGTCGTTTGGGCGCGAAGGCCGCTTGAAGACCAAGCGTAAGGGCGTGGGCGGCGCGGAAATACTCGTCAGCGGCCGTTCGGCGCACGCAGGGATTGATCCAGAGAAGGGCGTGAACGCGGTGCACGAGCTGGCGCTGCAAATCGCGCGGCTGGTGAAGATGAACGACCCTCGGCGCGGGATCACCGTGCAGACTACCGTGGTGAGTGGCGGCACGATCACCAACGTGGTGCCGGAACACGCGCGGGCGATGGTGGACATTCGCTACGCGCGCGCGGCGGATGTGCCGCGGATTCATCGCCGGCTGCATTCGTTGCGCCCAATCTTGAAGGGGGCGCGAGTTTCGGTGATGGGCGGGGCGGATCGTCCGCCGCTGGAGCGCACGGCGGCAGTACGAAAATTATTTGGCGTGGCGCAAACGTTGATGCGCGAAATGGGCTTGCTTCTCGGCGAAGCGTCCACTGGCGGCGGGTCGGATGGGAGTTTTACAGCAGCGCTGGGGGTGCCGACTCTCGATGGACTAGGTGCAGTAGGCGACGGCGCCCACAGCCCGCGCGAACACCTGGTGACAAGCAAATTGCCGGAGCGGGCGGCGTTGATTGCAGGATTGCTGGCGACGTTGTAGCGTGGCGCAAATCGAAGAGAGATCCTGCACCCGCTTTCGCGGGTTCAGGATGACGGCGTCACTCTGAGAACCGGCGCTGCAGCACGATTCACACGCGGCGCTCCTACGGTGCACAGAGAACGAATGGGCTAGGCGGGCGAGGCAAGCCTCACCTGGGTCGTTTTGTTGCCGGATATTTCGCTTCGGCGAAAGCGGCGGCAAGCCGCCGCGCTCCATACGAGACGAGGCGGGGCTAGCGCACATCCTGCTGGTGCAAATACGTCAGCGCCTGCTGCTGCAAATCACCATAATCAGTGTGCAACGTCTCGCGCAACGCCTGTTCGGTGTCCGGCGCCGTAGCAATGTTGTCGAGCAACCGCGTAATGTCGCCGATGCCGCCGGTCTGGATGATGGATTCGACGACGGCAAGCGACCACGCGTAAGCGAGCGAGGCGTCGCCGCCGTCCAACCCCATCCACGATCCTTCCAAGCTCGCAAGCGCTCGGAGTTCTCCCTGCGCGGAAGCGTTCAGCAGCGCGCCCGCGGTGCCGGTGCTGCGGCGGCCTTCCATATATTGGGCGACACCTTCCTGCAACCATGTCGGCGCGCGACTGTGCGTTTTCTGCCCGATGAAACTGTGCGTCAGCTCGTGCTTCAGCACCCGCGCCAGCTCCGGAGTGACGGCCGTCAACCCCTGCACCGGGATCCGCATCCGTCCGTCATTCAAAGCGCCGACCCATCTGGGCGCACGCGTGATGTCCGCAAACGATTGCCCGGTATAGAGAATCACGCCGATGGAATCGGGCGGCGTGAAATTCAGCTGCGATTCCAAGTCGCGAAAATCGTCTTCCAGGACGCGCATAATTCCGCGCGCCAAGTCCGGCGTCGCGCTGCCGTTATATTTCAGGTCGAAATGCGCGGTTTCACCTTCGCCGTAGCTTTCCTCCTCGGCCTTATCGCGCTCGGCTTTTTCCAGCGCGCGCTCCACTTCCGCATCCGGACGCAATTTTTCAGCGCGATGCCATTCCGCCACCGCCAAATCCATTTTGTTCGCGCCGTAGTAGGCCCAGCCGGTGAGCTTGGCGACGTCCGGAGAATCCGGCGCCATGCGCCGCGCGCGTTCGAGCGGCTCCAGCGCCGTGGTGAACTGGCTCTGGTGCAAATAGAGCACCGCCAGATTCAGCAGCAAGGGAAGACTATCCGGCGCGAAGCTGAGCGCCTCGCGGTAATGGTCAATCGCGCTGGGCGTGTCGCCCTTGCTCACCAGAAATTGCGCGGTGGCGTAATGCGCGGCGGCTACTTTTTCGATGGCCAGCGGCGCGTGCGAACGCGCGTCGGTTTCCAGCTGGGCGATATAACCGAAGTCAATCGCGTTGTCGTGGATTACGAGCCGTGCGATGTCGGCATACCCGCGGACCGGATCCACATGCGGAGCGGTAACGGGCGGTTCGCTGGCAGCGCTGGAACCCGAAGCGTATCGCAGGCCGTCGCGGTCAATGCGGGCGACGATGGATTTCGGGATGGACATCGAACCAGCGGAAGTTTCGTAGCGGACGCGGTCGCCATCTTCGGTGACGTTCGAGGCCACAATCCGCCGGCCATTCTTAAGCACGATGGTATCGGCGGCCGCTGCGGACACGACCAGCAAGAGAAGCGACGCGATGGGCGCTGCATGACGCACACCTGAATTTTACCAAGCGGGTCGGAGGGCGCGGGCGCGCTCCTTCCGTGCTGATGCCCTAAGCAATACAGCCTGTCCCGCCGTACAGGCGAGGCGGCGCGAGCCAACGGCAATTTGTGCCGGCGTGCGTCAAACATTGAACACAGAGAGCCCAAAAAAACCGAGAGCAGCGGGATAACCCAGAATATACTCCCAGCAATCATAGATGCAGAGTGAATTACGTGCGCAGGTCCATGCGAGTCTCCCTGGTCGTTCTGCTGCTGCTCGGCGCTGATTCTATCGGCATCACCCACCGCAGCGCTGCGGCGCAAAGTCCCGCGCCACAAACCACCTCGACACCGCAGGCCATCGCAACTCAACCTGTGCCCACAGTCCCGCGCGCTCTCTACGATGCCCTCAATGCATTGCGGCCCGACGGAGCGCGCGTGTACATCGTTAATGACCTGACGCTTCGCCGCGACGTCGCGAGTTTCACGTTCAGCGAAGGCAAGCTGGCTTTCCTGGAACCTCTGGGCGGGCGTATCACCGGCGCGGTCTTCTCTGGTCGCGGCCACGTAATCGCTACCCCTCACGAACGCGGCGAACGCCGCTCGCTCGCGCAATTCATCGGCGTGCCAATCCTGGATCAAGCGTTTTCAGACGCGTACATCCGCTTCGATGACGACACCGCGGCCGAACTGCAACGCCAACTCGCAGCAGACAGTGTCGAACCCAGCAACGATCCCGCTTTCACGGCGCACTGGATCCCACTCACGGCCGGACTCGCGCCCACGCATTCGCTGCGCACCATGGTGGATTGGCTCGCCGCCGAGCCGGTTACCTACTTTTACGTTTTGTTGCAAACCAACACCGCGGGACCGGTGGAAGTCTCTGTGGACAACCGCCGCGAAGAGCAGCTGACCATCGGACAGCCGCGCTTCACCGATGGCGCCCGTTCCTTCGACGTGTGGGCTTCGTTCCAATCCGCAAATTCTCCGGCCACGCGCCCTGAAGCGTTTCTACCGGTGGAGTATCGCGTGGACTCCACCCTCGCGGACGATCTCTCGCTGCAGGGCAAGACCACGATGCATCTGCGCGTCGGCCGCGCGGGTGAGCGCGTGGTGCCGGTGGAGATCTCGCGCCAGTTGACCGTGGACGAAATTCAGGGCGAGGACGGCCAACCTCTTGCGTATTTTCAAAATGAGGAGCTCAGCCGCCGCGACGCAGCCCGGCGCGGCAACGATTTCATCCTGGTAGTGCTGCCCGCAGGAAAGCCTGCCGGCGCGGATTTTCATTTGCAGGTCGCCTATCACGGCAACGTGATCACCGACGCGGGCAACGGCGCCTATTTCGTCGGCGAGCGCGGCGCATGGTATGCGCACATCGGCGGCGAGCATTTCACGCCGTACGACCTCACGTTTCGCTGGCCCAAGCGCCTGACGCTGGTAGCGACCGGCGTGGAATCCGAAGCGCGCGAGGACGCCGAGGCAAAATTCGGCCGCTGGCGCTCGGAAACGCCATTTCCCACTGCGGGCTTCAACCTGAGCCAATACCAGATGGCCAATACCGCCGGTCAACCGAAAATTCAGGTGTACGCAAACAAAGAGCTCGAAGAAGCGATCATGGCCCGTCTGCAACGCGGAGCTCCCAATTCCGTGCCGCCGCCTTCGATGCTCGACCGCTACAAGGATACCGACCGCTTGTCCGGCGCCACGGACCAGCCTCCCGCGCCCAGTCCCACGTCGGCGTTGAAGCAACTCGGCGCGAGCGTGCAGGACTCCATCCACTTTTTCGAAAATCTGAATGGCGCATTTCCTTTCGACCATCTGAGCGTGGCGCAAATTCCGGGTTCCTTCGGACAAGGCTGGCCGGGGCTGGTCTATCTCTCGACGCTGGCGTTTCTGCCGCCTGAAACGCAGGAGCGAGCGGGCCTCGATGAGTGGGCGCAAAGCGAAGCCCGCGACCTGATGCCCTTTCACGAAGTGGCACATCAGTGGTGGGGCAACTTCACCGGCGCGGCCAGCTATCGCGACGTGTGGATCGAAGAAGCGATGGCGAATTATCTGGCGCTTTGGTACGCGGACACGAAGAAGCCCGGCCAGCATCGCCTGACGAATTGGCTGGAACATTATCGCGCGCAGCTGACCGCGAAAGTTCCAGGCACGGAGCGTTCCATCGAAGCCGTTGGTCCGCTGGTTTTGGGGCCGCGCCTCAGTTCGTTGAAAGTCCCGGACGCCTACAACACGCTGATCTACGGCAAAGGCACATGGGTGATACACATGCTGCGCGAAATGCTGCACGATGCGAATGCAAAAGACCCGGACGCGCGCTTCCGCGAATTGCTGCGCGCGATTCTGGCCGAGCACCAGTTTCGCCCGCTGTCGACCGCTGAATTCCAGCACGCCATCGAACAGCACATGACTCCGGCGATGGATCTCGAGGGCACCCATCGCGTGGATTGGTTCTTCGACCAGTGGGTGCGCGGCACGGACTTGCCACACTACACCGTGAAATTCGAAGTGAAGCCGCACGGGAACGCGTTCATCGTATCCGGCAGGCTCGAGCAACAGGGAACCGAAGATGTATTCACAGCGCCGGTGCCGCTCTACGCGCTGCGCGTCGGCGGAAAACCCGAACGCTTGGGCGTGGTGGTGACCACCGGCGCGGAAACACGATTTCATTTTGAATCGCGCATTCGTCCCACGCGCATTGTGATTGACCCGAACCTCACGCTGCTGTGGAACAAGGGGTAAATGCAAGGGCATCATCGATGAATCCAGATAAAGTTAAAAGCTAAAGCGAGATCCTTCAGCCGCCCTCGCGGGTTCAGGATGACGGCATCACTGAGAATTTAGGGGTGTTCCAACAACCCTCCTTCTTTTTCGCGCCGCATCCCGCCGAACACCCGGCAGATAACTCAGCGAGAAATTATTTCTTTCAACTTGCGTCGGCGCGTTTCCGGTCTTATCCTATCGAGTCTTAATTGTGTTTCCGGGGCGGACTCGCTTTCGCGACGCCTCGCGGGACTCCCAACTTTTGCAACTCATTGCAGCCGTCAACCGTAAGTCGCTGGCGTCTTGGGGTCGAGCAACCGGCGATTTCGTAATTCCGATGCCCCTTCTTTAAGCTCGCGAGCATCTACTACTGTGTTCTGAGGCGACCGCGTGGACCCGGAAGGCTTTCAAAGTCCCATCGAATCGACGTCGGCTCATCCGATCATTGAGCCGGGCTATACGCTGGGCACTGTAACCGACAAGATCAGCTCGATTGTGCTCGGACGCGGCACGTCGAAGGGCTGGCTATTCGGTTTCGCGATTGCGTTCTCGCTGTTGATGCTCCTGAATTTCACCGTTGGCTACCTGCTCGTCAAAGGCGTGGGAATTTGGGGCATCAATATCCCCGTGGGCTGGGGATTCGCCATCGTCAATTTCGTATGGTGGATCGGCATTGGCCACGCCGGTACGCTGATCTCCGCAATTTTATTGTTGCTGCGCCAACAGTGGCGCACTTCGATCAACCGGTTCGCCGAGGCCATGACGCTTTTTGCGGTGGCCTGCGCGGGGATGTTTCCGCTGCTGCACATGGGCCGCCCGTGGCTTTTCTTCTGGTTGATGCCCTATCCCAATCCGATGTGGCTATGGCCGCAGTTCCGCAGCCCGCTGGTGTGGGACGTCTTCGCGGTATCCACCTACGCTACCGTATCGCTGCTGTTCTGGTTCGTGGGATTGGTTCCGGACCTCGCCACCTTGCGCGACCGCGCCCAAAACCGCGCGGCAAAAATTATTTACGGCATTCTGGCGATGGGCTGGCGCGGCTCCGCCGTGCACTGGTCGCGCTACGAGACCGCGTCAATCCTGCTGGCCGGACTCGCGACGCCGCTGGTAGTTTCCGTGCACACCGTGGTGAGCTTCGATTTCTCCGTGGCGCAAGTGGCGGGCTGGCACACCACGATTTTCCCGCCGTATTTCGTCGCGGGCGCGATTTATTCGGGCTTCGCGATGGTGATGACTCTTGCGATTCCCATCCGCAAGTTTTACAACCTGGAAGATTTCATCACCATGCGGCACCTGGGGAATATGGCCAAGGTGATGCTTGCCACGGGGTTGATCGTCGCCTACGGCTACATGATGGAAACGTTTATGGCGTTCTACAGCGGCAATCCCTTCGATCGCTTCCTGATCATCAATCGCATGATAAGCGGGCCGTACAGGTATTTTTACTGGATGCTGATCGCGTGCAACATCGTAATCCCGCAAATTATGTGGTCGCGCAAGGTGCGGAATAACGTGGCGATCTTGTTTGTGGTTTCGCTGATTGTGAACGTGGGCATGTGGCTGGAACGCTTCGTGATCGTGGTCATCAGCCTGCATCGCGATTTTCTGCCCTCGTCCTGGGGCATGTACTACCCCACGCGCTGGGATTGGGCCACATACGTCGGCACCATCGGACTATTTTTGACTTTGCTGTTCCTGTTCATCCGTTTCCTGCCAGTGATCTCGATTTACGAGATGCGCTCCCTGGTGGAAGAAACGGACGAGGAGAAACCCAAGAAATAAAGGCAGGCTCGGGAACCGATGCAAATTTTTCATCACAGCACGAACACCATATCGCGGGTGAGCATCTACGGCGCCGCCTTCATTCTGGCGTTGCTGGGTGGCGTGCTGTATGCGATCGAGCTTTCGCCCATCTACACCCGCGTGAACGAAGCCCGCGAGCAGCCTGTGCCCTTCAGCCACAAGCATCATGCCGGCGAGCTGGGCATTGACTGCCGCTACTGCCACACCACGGTGGAAAAATCTTCCTTCGCGGGCATTCCGCCGACGCAGACGTGCATGACCTGCCATTCGCAGATCTGGACGAAGGCCCCAATGCTCGAGCCGGTGCGCGCCAGCTATCGCGATGACAAATCCATCGCCTGGACGCGCGTGAATGCGCTGCCTGATTTTGTGTATTTCGATCACAGCATTCACATCAGCAAAGGCGTCGGCTGCACCACTTGCCACGGACAAGTCGCCGAAATGCCGCTCACCTGGAAGGCCAACACGCTATACATGGACTGGTGTCTGGAGTGCCATCGCGATCCCGCAAAATACGTGCGCCCGAAGTCCGAAGTATTCGATCCGGGATACGTCACGCCTGCGAATCAGCTGGAACTCGGCGCGCGCCTGGTGAAAGAGTACAAAATTCACAGTCTGACGAATTGTTCGACGTGTCACCGCTGAAGGCGAAAAAAAGATAACGATGAGCTCTGACCTCAATTCGAAAGTTCCGCAGGCGATGGACCTGGCAGCGCTGCGCGCGAAACTCGCTCAGGAAAACGGCAAACGCTTCTGGCAGAGCCTGGAAGAATTGTCGGAAACCAAGGAATACCGCGAATTTCTGGAGAATGAATTTCCGCACGATCCCGAAAAAGATCCGCAGGGCCTGAATCGCCGCGACGTGCTGAAGCTGGCCGCCGCTTCCGCTGCTCTGGCCGGGCTGAGCGCCTGCACGAAACTACCGACGCAGAAAATTGTTCCGTACGTGAAAGCGCCCGAAGAGATTGTTGCGGGCAAGCCGCTCTTTTATGCCACTTCCATGCCGCTCGCGGGAGTAGCCAGCGGCCTGCTTGTCGAAAGCCACATGGGCCGACCCACCAAAATCGAAGGCAATCCTGAACATCCCGGCAGCCTGGGCGGCACGGACGTGTTCGCGCAAGCCGCGACACTGGGCTTGTACGATCCGGACCGCTCGCAAACAGTAGTGCTCGAAGGCCGCATCAGCAGCTGGGCAGCGTTCCTCACGGCGATGGGGAACCAGAAAGCGGCCATGTCCGCCGACGGCAACGGCCTGCGGATTCTCACCGACACGGTGACGTCGCCAACTTTGGCGGCGCAAATCAACGCAATTCTGAAAAAATTGCCCGCCGCGAAATGGCATCAGTACGAACCCTGCGGCGGCGACAATTCGCGCGAAGGCGCGCGCCTGGCGTTCGGCAAGCCCGTAAACACGGTCTATCGCATGGATCAGGCCGACGTGATCGTCTCGCTCGACGCCGATTTCGTTTCCTCCGGCCCCGGCCACGTGCGCTACGCGCGAGATTTTTCTTCGCGTCGCGTGATCGAAGGCACCAATGCCAAGCTGAACCGCCTGTACGTGGTCGAGAGCATGCCCAGCAGCACCGGAGCAGTAGCCGATCATCGCAAACCGTTGCGCGCAGGCGATATCGAAGCGTTCGCACGTGAACTCGCCGCCGCAACTGGAGTTGCCGGAGCGAACGGCGGCACGGCGAGCAGCAAAGTTCCCGCGGAGTGGACGCGCGCCGTAGCGAAAGATCTGGCTGCGCATCGCGGCAGCTCACTGGTGATTGCCGGCGAGGAACAGCCACCTGCCGTGCACGCGCTCGCGCACGCCATGAACGCCGCGCTCGGCAACGTCGGCAAGACCGTGTATTACACCGACCCGCTCGAAGCGAATCCGGTAAACGAAATGGAATCGCTGCGCGAGCTGGTGAACGACATCAACGCCAACAAAGTGGATCTGCTCTTCATGCTCGGCGGAAATAATCCGGTGTACGACGCGCCAGTGGATTTCGACTTCGGCCCCGCGCTGCTGAAAGTAAAAACGCGCGTGCATTCCGGCTTGTATTACGACGAAACCGCCGAACTGTGCCACTGGCACGTCCCCGCCGCGCATTTCCTGGAGGCCTGGGGCGACGCGAGAGCGTTCGATGGAACCGTGGGTGTGATTCAACCGCTGATCCAACCGCTCTACGACGGCCATTCCGCAAATGAGATCATCGAAGTGCTGGCAGGAGACGCAGGCAAATCCGGGCACGACATCGTGCGCGATTATTGGAAGAGCGTACGTCCGGAAAACGACAAGGCGTTCGACGCGTACTGGGAACGCTCGCTGCACGATGGCGTGATGGCCGGAACCGCTCTGCCTGCGATTTCCGTCACGGGGCACGGCGATATTTCCAAGCAGATTCAGAACACGCCCAGCGACCAACTGCAAATCGCCTTCCGTCCGGACCCCACAATTTTCGATGGCCGCTTCGCAAACAACGGCTGGCTGCAGGAATTGCCGAAGCCCAACACGAAATTGACGTGGGACAACGCCGCGATGCTCAGTCCCTCTACAGCTCAGCACCTTGCGCTCGCGGACGGCGATTATGTGAAGCTGCAGCTTGACGGACACGAAACGAAAGCAGGGGTCGTGATCGTTCCCGGCCACGCGGACAACGTCGTTACGCTGCACCTCGGCTACGGACGCCGCCGCGCCGGCAGCGTCGGCACCGGCCCCGGCTTCAACGCCAATTTCATTCGCACCTCCAACGCGCCGTGGATTGCTAACGCACTGAAAATCGAAAAAACCGGCGACAAGTATTATTTCGCGGTCACCCAGCACCAATACGTGATTGACCAGGACGGCCATCCGGTGAACCAAGAAGGCGTGGAAGCCGCGCGCCGCGACCTGATTCGCATCGCCACGCTGGAAGAATTCCGGAAGGACCCGAACTTCGCGAAAGACCCGCACGAAGAATCCACCAAAGGTCTCACGCTCTACCCAGGCTTCAAATCCGAAGGCTACGCCTGGGGCCTGGCGATTGACCTGAACAAGTGCGTGGGTTGCAACGCCTGCGTCGTGGCTTGTCAGGCAGAAAATAATATTCCGGTGGTCGGCAAGGAACAGGTGATGAAGGGCCGCGCGATGCACTGGATCCGCGTGGACACCTACTTCCGCGGCGGAATTGACAATCCCGAAACGTATTACGAGCCGGTGCTCTGCATGCACTGCGAAAACGCGCCGTGCGAAGTTGTCTGCCCCGTCGGCGCCACCGTGCACAGTCCCGAAGGCCTGAACGAAATGGTTTACAACCGCTGCGTGGGCACGCGCTATTGCTCGAACAACTGCCCCTACAAAGTGCGGCGCTTCAATTTCCTGCTGTTTTCGGATTACACCACGCCGAGCCTTTTCGGAATGCGCAATCCGAACGTGACGGTGCGCAGCCGCGGCGTGATGGAAAAATGCACTTACTGCGTGCAACGCATCAACGCGGCGAAAATCACGTCCGAGGAACAAAACCGCGAAGTGCGCGACGGCGAAATCGTCACCGCCTGCCAGGGTGCATGCCCCGCGGAGGCGATCATCTTTGGCAACATCAACGATCCCAACAGCCGCGTCGCGAAATGGAAAGCCCAATCGCGCAATTACGGCTTGCTGGACGATTTGAATACGCGCCCGCGCACGACGTACCTGGCGCGCGTGCTGAATCCCAATCCGGAGATTCACGGATAGCTTTATGAAGCGCAAACCACTTTACGGATTGCTGGCGGAGTTCGAGACGCCCGATGAGCTGCTGAAAGCCGCGCAACGGACTCACGACGCGGGCTACAAGAAGATTGACGCGTTCTCGCCGCTTCCGATCGAAGGCCTCGCCGAAGCGGTCGGCTTTCACGGCACGATTCTGCCGGTGATTGTGTTCATCGGCGGATTGCTTGGCGGCCTCACGGGCTTTTTCATGCAGTATTACGCGAACGTGATTAGTTATCCACTGAACGTGGGCGGCAAACCGTATAACAGCTGGCCCTCGTTCATTCCGATTACCTTTGAGCTGACGGTGCTGGGCGCTGCGTTATGCGCCGTCTTTGGAATGCTGGCGATGAACGGGCTGCCGACGCCGTACCACCCGGTCTTCAATGTCGCGCGGTTTGCGCTGGCTTCGAACGACCGATTTTTTCTGGTGGTAAAAGTGCGCGACAAAAGTTTCGAGCTGTCAAAGACGAAGAAATTCCTGGAAGGGTTGAATCCACACGGAGTTTTTGAGATTGAAGTCTAGAGGTCAATTCGATATCCGAGCGCAACGCGAAGGCGGGGCGCCCGCCCCTGTGCCGCACCTACGGCGCTGCGGATTGTCGTGGCCACGATACGCAGCCCTTCCGGGCTGGGCTAAGTTGTGCCGCGCCTACGGCGCTGGTGTAGCGGTGGATAGCGAAGTTGCCAGCAAGAAAAAAGCCGGCGGGACGCCGGCGCTGCAAATCGCGCGCGCGGCAAACGTGATTTGCCTGGCCGCGCTCGCTCTGCTGTTCGCAGGCTGCCGCATGGACATGCACCAGCAGCCCAAGTATTTGCCGTACGAGCCCACTACTTTCTTCGACGACGGCCGCAGCGAGCGTCCTGTCGTCCCTGGCACGGTAGCCCGCGGACAATTGCGCCTGGACGAATTGCTCTACACCGGAAAGGAAAATGGCGTGCTGTCGAATAAATTCCCGTTCCCCATCACGCGCGACGATCTCGAGCGTGGCCGCCAGCGTTACAACATCTATTGCACACCCTGCCACGACTACACGGGCAGCGGCCAGGGCATCGTCGTGCAGCGCGGTTTTCCGCCGCCGCCGTCGTATCACATTGACCGTCTGCGCCAGGCTCCCGTCGGACATTTCTTCGACGTGATGTCCAACGGCTACGGTTCCATGTACAGCTACGCTTCGCGCATCGAGCCGGAAGACCGCTGGCGCATCGCCGCTTACATTCGCGTGCTGCAACTCAGCCAACACGCCACCGAACAAGATGTGCCGCCATCGGAGCGTCCACAATTAAATCAGTTGAATGCGGGGCAACCGCAATGAGCTTTGGCAGCCAAATCTTGCACGCTTATCTCCTCGCCTACGTTTACTGGCTGATGATTCCGCTCGGCTGCATGGCCATCTTGATGATGCATCACCTCACCGGCGGCTGGTGGGGCTATCCCATCCGCCGGCTGCTCGAAGCCGGCACGCGCACGTTCGGCGTGATGGCGCTGCTCTTCATCCCGATTTTGCTCGGCATGAAATCCATCTATTCTGCGTGGGTGAATCCGTCCGAAGAGATGCTCCACGATCCGAATTATCACTTCAAGCTCGCCTACCTGAGCACGAGCTTTTTCATCGTCCGCGCCGTTATTTATTTCGCGATTCTGATGGGCCTTTCCCATTTTCTGAATAAATGGTCACGCGAACAGGACGCTACCGGCGATCCGCGCCTCGCAAAATATCTGGAAGGAATTAGCGGCCCCGGGCTGATCCTGTGGGGCATGGCGATATCGTTCGCGATGATTGACTGGGTGATGTCGCTCGAGCCGCAATGGTTCTCCACCATCTACGGCATGATTTTCATGATCGTGGCCGCGCTCACCGCCATGTCCTTCGTGATTTTCGTCCTGCGCCGCTTGACGGACGATGAGCGCGGCAAGGACATCAAGGAAAGGGTAACGCCCGGGCAGTTCAACGACCTCGGCAACCTGATGTTGGCGTTCACCATGCTCTGGGCGTACCTCTCGTTCTCGCAGTTCCTGATTATCTGGGCGGGCAACATCAAGGACGAAATTCCCTGGTACATGACGCGCGCCTTCGGCGGCTGGGGCAAGCTCGCGGTCGTCCTGATCGTCCTGCATTTCGCGCTGCCTTTCCTGCTGCTGCTGCAACGCAACGTGAAGCGCCGCGTCCATCGTCTTTCTGCCGTCGCGGCCATGATGATCGTCCTGAGCATGGTGGATGTGTACTGGCTGATGGTCCCGGCATACGAACAAGACGGCCCGCACCTCGGCTCGTTGGTCTTGGACATTTTTTGGCTGGTGGTAGTCGGCGCGCTGTGGATTGCCACCTATTTCTGGCAGCTCGGCAAAATGCCGCTGCTGCCGCTGCACGACCCACGGTTCGAAGGAGAGCTCCAGCATGAGCATGGAGACTAAGCACGGGCCGGGCCAGCCTCCTGCTCCGGGCGGCTCGCACGAAGCCTACGAACGCAGCGACGCCCACGTGGGTGGATTGCTGCAGTCGGGCGGGTGGCTCATCGCCGTCCTGGTGGTGGTGTTCGTCTCCATGGCGTGGCTGTTCGGCTTCTACGGCAAGGTGCAAAGCCTCGGCAAGCCCGCTTCACCTTTTGAAGATGCGCGCGTGCTGCCTCCCGCGCCACGCCTGCAAGTGCAACCGCGCGCCGAGCTGCATGCCTATTGCGAGCAGCAGGACAAACTTCTGAATTCCTATGGTTGGGCGGACGAGCATAACGGCGTGGTGCGTATCCCCGTGGATCGCGCCATGGAATTGACGCTGCAACAAGGTCTGCCTGCGCGCGCCGCAGCAGACATACCCGCCGGGATCAGCAACCCACCGCGCTTTACGCCCGATGTTTCCGAGCAGGACCAGACCGGTCCGTGCGGCTACGTGCTGGAGCGCGATAAAGATCACGAAATGACCCAAGAGGGGCGGCAATAACGTGTCTGTGACTCGCAAATTCGGCTTGCGTTTTGCGCTGCTGGCGTCGCTCGCGGCAGCTGCGGCATTTTTGTCGCTCGCTCCCGGCTCCGCCGCGCAACTCGCCTCAGACCCGATGCAGAGCGTCGGCGTGCGCCCGGAACTCCTGAAACAAGTGGGCATTGATCAAAAACTGAATCAATCGATTCCGCTGAATTTGGCGTTTCGCGACGAGAACGGCCAAACCGTCCAGCTCGCGCAATTTTTCGGACAGAAGCCCGTGATTCTTACCTTGGTCTATTACAACTGCCCGATGCTCTGCACACAGGTTCTGAACGGCGTCGAATCCGGCCTGAAGGAATTGCCTAGCGACATCGGCAAACAGTTCGAAGTCGTCACCATCAGCATTGACCCCACGGAGTCGCACGTTCTGGCAAAAGTAAAACAGGAAATGTACGTCGGAATGTACGGCCGCCCTGGCGCCGCGCAGGGCTGGCATTTCCTCACCGGAGACGAACCGCAAATCAAGCAGCTCGCGGACGCCCTGGGATTTCGTTACGCCTACGATCCCGATACCAAGCAGTTCGCGCACGCCAGCGCCATCATGCTGCTTACACCCGAAGGAAAAATTTCGCGCTATTTTTACGGCATTCAGTTCCCTTCGCGTGATTTACGCCTGGGACTGGTGGAAGCGTCCGAAGGAAAGATTGGCACGCCCGTGGATCAGGTCCTGCTGTTCTGCTACCACTACGACCCTAAGACGGGAAAGTATGGGCTTCTGATTTCGCACGTCATCCAGGCTGGCGGAGCGCTCACGGTATTAGTTCTGGGTATCGCGATGTTGATACTGTTCCGCGGCGAGCATTACGCGCTGCCACAGAGAAAAGCTTGAAGAATCGAGCGCAGCGCTGGCGTTCAGTCGTTGGCTGCGCACTCACGGAAACACCAGCGGTTCACTGAGACACCGATGATGACGGGTCTGATGCAAACGGGCTTCACCGACTTGGCCGCCGCCGTGGCCACGATTCCCATTCACCCTACCTCCGCTTCCTCCATCGCGGATAGCGTGGACCATCTGTACTACTTTCTGACGGCGATCACCCTGTTCTTCACGTTCGCAATCTTCGCCACGATTTTCTTCTTCATGGTGAAATTCCGCCGACGCTCCCCGGATGAGCAGCCCGCGGACACCACGACGCATCTGGCGCTGGAACTCACCTGGACGATTGTGCCCACGCTGATCACCGTGGTGATTTTCGTATGGGCTTCCAGTCTTTATTTCGAAAATTCGCGCCCGCCCGAAGCCGCCACCGAGATTTTCGTCGTCGGTAAGCAATGGATGTGGCACATCCAGCATCCCGAAGGCCCGCGCGAGATCAACGAATTGCATGTGCCGGTGAACGCGCCCGTCAAGATCACGATGACTTCCGACGACGTCATCCACGATTTCTACATTCCCGCGTTCCGCGTGAAAAAAGACGCCGTTCCCGGCCGCTACACCTCACTCTGGTTCCAGGCTACCAAAATCGGCACCTACCACATTTTTTGCGCGCAATACTGCGGCGCGGACCACGCCGAAATGATCGGTTGGGTGTACGTGATGTCTCCTACCGACTACGCCGCGTGGCTTTCCGGCGGCGCCCGCAACGAAACCATGGCGCAGACCGGCGAACGCCTCTTCACGCAACTGGGCTGCGTCACCTGCCATGTGGCGGACAATACCGGCCGCGGCCCCTCGCTCGTGGGCCTCTACGGCAAACAGGAGAAATTGCGCAACGGCGACACAAAGCTCGTGGATGAAGCGCTGATTCGCCAGGCGATCGTGACCCCCAATTCCATCATCCTGCCCAATTATCCGCCGATCATGCCCACCTTCCAGGGCCAGATCAACGAGGAGCAGGTGCTGCAACTGATCGCTTACGTCAAGTCGCTCGGGACGGAAGAAAGGAAGACGAACGGGAAATGAGCACCACAGGTCCACCAGCAATGCCCGGGCAGGAAATTCCGGCCGAATCGCGCGTCAATTATCTGAACGCGAGCTACGGCGTGAAATCCTGGCTGCTCACCACGGACCACAAACGCATCGCGCTACTTTATCTAGGCTCGATTACGCTGATGTTTTTCGTGGGCGGCTTTTTCGCGGTGATGATGCGCCTGCACCTGATCGAACCCCAGGGCGCGCTGGTGGCGCCGGAAACCTATAACAAGCTTTTCACCATGCACGGCGTGATCATGGTGTTTTTCTTCCTGGTGCCTTCGATTCCCGCGACGCTGGGCAATTTCCTGGTGCCGATGATGATCGGCGCGCGCGACCTGGCATTCCCGCGCCTGAACCTGCTGAGCTGGTACATCTACATCATCGGCGCGGCGTTCACGCTCTACGCCGTAATTTCCGGCGGCGTGGATACCGGCTGGACGTTCTACACCCCCTACAGCAGCACTTTTTCGCACACCAGCGTGATACCCACGGCGCTGGGCGTGTTCATCACGGGGTTTTCTTCGATTCTCACCGGGCTGAATTTCGTCGTCACCATTCACAAAATGCGCGCGCCGGGGCTCACCTGGTTCCGCCTGCCGCTCTTTATCTGGGCAATGTACGCCACCAGCATTATTTTCATCCTGGGCACGCCGGTAATCGCTATCACCCTTTTCCTGCTGGGCCTCGAACGTCTGCTGCACATCGGCATCTTTGATCCCGCCATCGGCGGCGATCCCATCCTGTTCCAGCACATGTTCTGGTTCTATTCGCATCCAGCGGTGTACATCATGATTCTGCCGGGCATGGGTGTGATGAGCGAGCTGATCACCTGCTTCTCGCGCAAACGCATCTTCGGCTACACCTTCGTCGCATTTTCCAGTCTGGCGATAGCGATTATCAGCTTCCTGGTCTGGGGCCATCACATGTTCGTCACTGGCCAATCCATTTACGCCGGCCTGATTTTTTCGGTGCTGAGCTTCCTGGTCGCGATTCCCTCGGCGGTGAAAGTTTTCAACTGGACCGCCACACTCTATAAAGGTTCGATTTCCTACGACGCACCGATGCTCTACGCGCTCGGCTTCATCGGCCTGTTCACCATGGGCGGCCTCACCGGATTATTTCTCGCGTCGCTCGCGACAGACGTCCACCTGAGCGGCACCTATTTCATCGTCGCGCATTTTCACTACATCATGGTTGGCGGCGCTGTGATGGCCTACCTGGGCGGCATTCATTTCTGGTGGCCGAAAATCACGGGCCGAATGTATCCAGACGGTTGGGCGCGCTTTGCAGCCTTGGTAATTTTTGTGGGATTCAATCTCACGTTCTTCCCGCAATTCGTGCTGGGCTACCTGGGCATGCCCCGCCGCTACGCTGTCTATCCCGGCGAATTCCAGGTGCTCAACGTGATGTCCTCCGCCGGCGCTTCGATCCTGGGCATCGGCTACCTGATTCCGCTGATCTACTTGCTCTGGTCCATTCGTTATGGCCCAATCGCAGGACCGAATCCCTGGGGCGCGAAAGGTCTCGAGTGGGAAACTCCTTCGCCGCCGCCCACGGAAAATTTCGAGGAGATCCCCGTAGTGACTCAAGACGCGTACGACTACGCAAATGTCGGAGGTTCCCGTGTCTGAAATGGCCATGCACGGCGCACATCCGCCCGGATTCAAACATCAATTCGAGGACATGGAGCAGCAGCGCGAGGCCGGCAGCCTGGGCATGTGGGTTTTCCTAGTCACCGAAATCATGTTCTTCGGCGGCCTTTTCGCGACCTACATTATTTATCGCACGCTTTACTTGACCGCCTTTGAAGAGGGCAGCCGCCTCCTCAACGTGAAATTCGGCGCCGCCAACACCGCCGTACTCATCGGCAGCAGCTTGACCATGGCCCTGGCGATCCATGCGGCGCAGGCCGGCAAGAAAAAATCCGAACAGGTGATGTATCTGGTCCTCACCATGATCCTCGGCGCGCTGTTCCTGTTCTTGAAATTCAACTACGAGTGGCGCGCCGATTATCACGAGCATCTGATTCCTGGTTTCGGCTTCATCATCCGGCCGGAATGGGGCGCGGCGGGTACGCACGTCCCGCTGTACTTCTGCTTCTACTTTTTCATGACCGGCCTCCACGCAATGCACATGATTATCGGTTTCGGCATCCTCGGGACGCTCACCGTGATGGCGCAGCGCAACCGGTTCAATTCCGAATATTACGCGCCGCTCGAAGTGAGCGGCCTGTACTGGCACTTCGTGGATATCGTCTGGATTTTCCTGTTTCCGTTGTTGTATCTGATCGGCGGCAGGTTTGCGTTACCGGGGGTGCACTAATGTCCGGGCACGTGGTTCCCGTGAAAACTTACCTCGGAATATTTGTCGCGCTGCTGGCTCTCACTGCGCTCACCACTGGCGTCGCCTTCGTGGATTTCGGCGAACTGCACACCGGAATTGGCTTGGTAGATGTGATTCCGCTGAACACGGTGGTGGCGTTGACCATCGCTTTGGTGAAAATGCTGCTGGTAATCTTATTCTTCATGCACGTGAAGTACAGCAGCGGCCTTACGAAGATTGTAGTGATGACGGGATTTCTGTTCCTTGCGATTCTGGTATCCTTCACGCTCGCCGACGAACTCACTCGTGGCTGGTCGCCCGAAGCCGGCGGCTGGAACACCGCGCTCCCCGCAATTCTTCCCTTAATCCGCGGCCTCTGCTAACGCGCTGCCGCGCGAAAAGCGACCACGGCGTTCAACCCACCGAACGCAAAAGAATTCGAGAGCGCCGCTTCCACGCGCAGTGCGCGCGGCTGATTCGGAATGTAATCCAGGTCGCATTCCGGATCGCGCTCGTTGAAATTCGCAGTCGGCGGCAAAATGCCGTGGTACAACGCCAGAATCGTCGCGATCGCTTCCAACGCACCCGCCGCTCCCAGGGCGTGCCCGTGCATGGATTTTGTCGAGCTCACGCCGATCTTGTCCGCGTGCGCGCCAAAAACTTCACGGATCGCGCTACTCTCCACCGGATCGTTTCCCGGCGTCCCGGTCCCGTGCGCGTTGATATAGCCGATGGCCTCAGGGGCCAATCCGGCTTCGCGCAAGGCCCCGCGCATCGCCCGCGCCGGACCATGCACTGCAGGCTGCGTCAGGTGATGCGCATCAGCTGTCATCCCAAAACCGCAAATCTCCGCGAAAATTTTCGCGCCGCGCGCGCGCGCCGCGTCCATCGGCTCCAGCAACATCATTGCGCCGCCCTCGCCCAGAATCATGCCGCGGCGGTCCTTGCTGAACGGCCGGCAAGTATCCGGAGCGATCACGCGCATCGCTTCCCATGCCTTCAACATTCCGATGCTGAACATCGCTTCGCTACCGCCGGTCATCGCGGCATCCGCCTCGCCATCGCGCACCAGGCGAAACGCCTGGCCGATCGCGTGATTCGCCGAAGAGCATGCCGTGGAAACCGTGTACGTCGGACCGCTCAGCCCCATGTCCATCGCGATGTGGCTCGCGCCCGCGTTGGACATGGTCTTCGGAATCGTCAGCGGATGAACGCGCCCGCGCCCCTCCACCCAAAGATCTTGGAAACCGGCTTCGATGGCAGCCTGCCCGCCCACCGCGGAACCGCAAACGATCGCGGAGCGTTCGCGCAATTCCGCAGTCAACTCCAGGCCCGAATTGCGCAGCGCCTCGCGAGCCGCCACCACGGAAAATTGCGCGAAGCGGTCAATGTACGCGTCTTTGCCGCCTTCGAAATGCTTCACGGGATCGTAACCGATAACTTCGGCGCCGTTCTTGAATCGCAGCGTGGAGCAGTCGGCGCCCTTGATCGGACCGATAGCGGGGCGCCCTTCGCTGAGGGATTTCCAGTTTTCCTCGAGGTTCAAACCCAGCGGAGAAATAATTCCCAATCCTGTAATCGCGACGCGGCGTGGGGCCATTCGTCAGTCCGCCGGAGTGGCCGAGCCCAGGGAAGCATCGGGCGGCGCGGCGGCAATAATCTTCTTGATGCCTTCCACGACGTCGTTGACGGTGCGCAGCGAGCGCACGTCGTCGTCGGGAATGGAGATCTTGAACGCGTTTTCCAATTCGAAGAGCAAGGTGAAGACGTCCAGCGAATCAATGCCCAGATCCTGCAAATTCGTGTCCAGCTTGATCGTGTCCGCCGGTATGCGCTTCACCGAAGCCAGCGTCGAAATCACTTTTTCTGCGACCACGTCAGACATCAAGCGTATCCTCCATCCATTCGATGCATCGGGTGATTGGCGAGGTGCAGTCGAGCCGCGCCGCAGCTGCAGAGAATCCGGCCCGTTTTCCGCCCCGTAAAACGTAGCCCAAGCCCAGCGGTATCTCAAATTCTAGCAGGACTGCGAGCCCGCCGCGCCGACTGTTTTTCAGCAGCCCGGTTTCAGTGCATTTGCATCGCCGGCGCGGCGGGCGCAGCCGGAGCGACCTCCAACGCGGCGCCTCCCGGCGGCGCCAGCTCCTTCAGCACGGCCGGGGGAAGTTTTTGCACGTTGCTAAGGAAAGTCACCAGTTGCCAAATCTGTCCATCGTTGAGCGTCTTGTTCCACGCCGGCATTCCAGACCAGCGGATGCCATGCTGAATGATGTAAAAATTCTGGTTCTCCGGCATGTCCGGCGCCTCTTTGAAAAATGCCGGCACCGGCGGATTAAACGCACGTCCGAACTGGCCTTCGGGATTCGAAGGAAGCCCGTGGCACCCCGCGCAATGATTCAAATAGAGTTTGGCGCCCGCGACCAAATCGGCCTCGTCGGTCGGCACCGGGTTCTTCTGCTCGGGCGCGTTACGCTCGGTCGAGGCATCCACTGCGGACATGGCGAAATGCCGCTCCATCGTGGAGGGTTGCTGATCGGCGTTGAAACCCACGCGGCCTGACTTGAGAAGAAAATATCCACCAGCCGCCAATACAAACAGAGTCAGTATGATTCCAAACAAAAAGGCTTTCATCTTGGGTTCGCCTCCTCTTTATTAGACGTGCACCCTATGCTCCTGCTATTTCGTTTCCAGCAGCCGATTATACTTCTTTAGCACCTCGCGCAGCCGGTCGTGCGGCAAAGCTTCCACGGTGTGCCCGTCCGCGCCGGTCATCGTCTTTGCGGCCACCAGCGCGTTCACCACGGCTTCCTCGGTGGCTTGCACGGTAGCTTCAAAAAGCGCGTCCATGCGGCTGTTCGGCAACATCTGCACAGCTACGGTTTTTTTCTGCTCCAATCCGGCGCCCGCATTCGCCGTCGAAAATGCGATAAAAATATCGCCCGAGCCATCTCCGGAAATGCTGCCCAGCCGCCCGAGGCCCAAAGTCACGCGCTTGGCGATGCGCTTCATCTGGCTCGGCAGCAACGGCGCATCGGTCGCCACTACCACGATGATCGAGCCGGTATCCTCGTCCCACACACGCTTGCCGGTAATTTCATATCCCATCGGAGCGCCCGCGATGCGCAGCAGATGCCGCACCCCAAAATTGCATTGCACCAGGACGCCGACGGTGTAGCCGCCCAGTTTTTCCGGCAGTTGGCGCGATGCTGTTCCGGTGCCGCCTTTAAACTCGAAGCAAATCATTCCCGTACCGCCGCCCACGTTGCCTTCGGCGATCGGTCCGCCGTGCGCATCGCGCATCGCGGCGTCAGCGTCTTCCGCTTTCACGTGAAATCCGTTGATGTCGTTCAGATAGCCGTCCCACGTCTCGGCCACCACTGGCAGCGACCACCAATCCTCTAGAGGTAACCCAGGGCCGTGGTGCAATTGCCAGGCGATCACGCTATCGCGCACCACTCCCACGCTGTGTGTGTTCGTGATCATCACCGGGCCGTACAGAAATCCGGATTCCTCCACCCACGTGGTTCCGGTCATTTCTCCATTGCCGTTTTCCGTGAACCATCCCGCGAAAACGGGATCCACCGAATTTTTTCCGCGCGGAAACACCGCGGTGACGCCCGTGCGCACAGGCCCGGCTCCCACCACCAATTTCCCGTCGCCGGAAATTAGCGTGCGATACCCGACCTCCACGCCCTTCACATCCGTGATGGAATCGAGCGGCCCCGCCGTTCCTTCAAACGGCACGCCGAGATCGCGGGCGCGCTGTTCGCGCTCGAATTTTCCGCCCTGTGCGTTGGCGAGCTGCGCGACTGCCCAGATCACGCAGAAGATCATTGCGAGAGAAACCAGAAACGTTCGTGGCGCAGTCTTTGCCATTGTGGCCCCAGTGCCCGATGCAACCTAGAATTAAGGCTTGCCCGCTCTGTCCCGAAAATCGCGGGACAGAGCGGCCGCTACAAATTCAAATGCAACCGCAACGGCGAAGAGCCGGCGGGACGCCGGCGCTACGATGCTTATTGCGCGCGGGCGGACGGCCCGTCCAGCATTGCCCGCGCCTGCTTCAGAAGCTCGGTGTTCTTCTCGAGCTCGTCCTCCAGAATTTTCGCTTGTTCCGCCGCCACTTTCCAGTCGCCCGCCTCGACGGCTTCAGTCAATCCCGGCAATTCCAGGTGCGCGTAAGTGTAGCGCGCCCCGTACAAAGAATGTTTGAACCACGGCCGCCCAGGAATTCCCTGCGGGTTGCACCAGTTGCGCTCTACCTGCATCAGTTGCTGATTCACTCGCGCCGCAGCAGCGACGTCCAGCTGACCCGAAGAAATCGCCTGCGCGACGTTCCGATTCAGCTCGCGCCCGGCCGCTTGAAAATCCGTAATGTGCTGCTGCAACGCCGCGAGGTCAAGATGACCGCTCACATGACTGGCCAGATTCAAATCCACCACGAACTGGCGGATATTCTCCGCGTACGAATCGAAATCATAAGGCAGAATCTCCGCGTTCGCCAAACGCAGCGCCAGCACGCCCCACAATTGCGCCATCAGCGTGTGATACCGATATCCCGGATCGCCGAAGTGGTTCATCCAGAAAAAATCGTCGTACATGGAATGATAAACGCCGTAGGGTCCTGTGAACGTCAAGCCCACGGTAGGAATCCCCAGAAAATTCAGAAACACGGTATGGTCGGAGCCGCTGCCGATCCGCGTATTGGCCAGCTCCGCATCCGGCACCGGCTGCGTCAAATTTAACTCGGCCTTCCGGTAAACTTTCCACTCGTCGTAGAGAGTCTTGCCCGAAGGAGCAGGCAAGGCGTGGCTCACTTCCACCAGCAGCGGCGCAAGCGAGCCTACAGCGTCGCCGTCGAAGTTTTTGCCGGAGGTCGCTTCGTCCACATTCAAATACGCGACGGCCTTCCGTTTCAATTCGTCCGCGTACTGTTCGCCCCACTCCGTGGAACCGGTCAGCGCGTATTCCTCGCCATCCCAGCTGCAAATCACGAGAGTCCGTTTCGGACGAATCCCTCGCGCCAGCAGTTGGCCCAGGCTGCGCGTCAATTCCAGCATCGCCGCGGTGCCGCTGGAAGGATCCACGCCCCCAAAAACCCAGGCGTCGCGATGATTTCCCAGAATCACCCATTCGTCCGGCGACGCGCTGCCCCGTATGCGCGCCTCCGTCACGTAGTAGGGCTGAATCCGCGTGTCCATCGCCACTTTCAAGTGCGCCACCACGCGCTTTCCGCCCACGTGATATTTGAACAGCAAGCCGCCCTGCCACGAATCCGGCGCGACGGGACCATCCATTTTCTTCAGCAACGGCTCCGCATCATGCCAGGAAAGCGGCACGCCCATTATTTTCGGCAGTGATATCGCCTGCTCCGCCGGAATCCGTTTCGCGCCAGGGATCGAAGCGTAACCCGGCGTCAGCGGATCGCCCGGCTCCAGAAAATCGTAAGTGATCGCTCCGCGCTGGATATGAGTTTCCGGGCCCCACGGCCCCGTGGGATACACCGGGCCCTTCGTGTAACCGTCTTCGGCGGGGTCTGAATATATAAGGATGGCGGCAGCGCCCAGGCGTTCGGCAGTGAGCGCTTTGAATCCGCGATAGCTGTAAGGATTCGAATAACGCACCAGCACGATCTTGCCGCGCACATCAATTCCATGCTTGCGCAGATAATCGTAATCTTCCGGGTTGCCGCTATGCGCATACACGACGGGCGCGGTCACTTCTCCGGAAGCCGAATATCCGAGATACGCGCCGTCCACCTTCGGATTCTTGGTGTCCGGGTCCACGTCGTCGGGGGCTTCGCGCAAGCTGGCGCGATATTTCGTCGGCTTCACCATCTCCAATGAGATTTCACGCGGCGAGGAATGCAGCACATCGTATTGATGGACGGTGACGTCTTCCAACCCCTGCTGGCGCCACTGCTCGGCCACCCACTGCGCCAGCTCATTATTTCGCGCTGAACCTGCCGGGTGCGGCTCCGCAGTGAGATAGCGATGAAACTTGATAATTTCAGGTGTGGAAATGGACTCACGGAAGGAATTTTCCGTGATGATTTCCTGCGCGGCCGCTCGCGGCGAAAAACCGGAGATCTTCGCAATCTCTGGCGCCGCCGCCAGCGCAAGCGCCGCGAACAACACGCCCGCGACACCGCACAATGCCCAGCGGCCACCGCGCCTAGAGCGACGCAGAGGATCCTCCCGTCGCCGCGAGATGATTTTTCTCCAGATCGCCGATGGCCTGTAGCAATCCACTCACGAGCATATGAATTTGTTGCGTCGTAATCGTGAATGGCGGCGCGATCAGAATATGATCGCCGCGCGCGCCGTCCACGCAACCTTGAATCGGATAGGTCATCACGCCGCCCTCCAGCGCATCGGCCTGCACCCGAAATGCGACGCGCGCATCCGGCGGAAACGGCGCGCGTGTCTTGGCATCGCGCACGAACTCAATCGCAAACAGCAAACCCATGCCGCGTATGTCGCCAACCACGGAAAATTTCCGCAGCGGCTCCAGCGCGACGCGCAGTTCGCGGCCCGCGGGCTCGACGCGTGCGAAAAGATTTTCCTGCTCGATATAATCCAGCACGGCGTTCCCTGCCGCGGCGGAAACAGGATGCGCATTGTAAGTAAAGCCGTGCAGAAACGTGCCGGTGCCCTTCGAAATCGCATCCACCACGTGCCCCGCCGCAATCACCGCGCCCAGCGGCGCGTATCCGCTCGCAATTCCCTTCCCCACCAGAATCATGTCGGGCGAAACGCCCCAGTGTTCGACGGCAAAAGGTTTTCCCGTGCGGCCCATCCCGCTCATCACTTCATCGGCAATCAGCAGAATCCCGTGGCGGTGGCAAATTTCCGCAATCCGCTGCAGGTAACCATCCGGCGGAGCCACCGCGCCCAACGTTGCGCCCACCACCGGCTCGAAAATAAACGCGGCCACATCCTTCGAGCCATCGCGCTCCAGCAAACGCTCCAGATCGTCCGCGCAATCCACACCGCATTCCGGATACTTCAGGCTGAACGGACAGCGGTAGCAAAAACACGGCGCAATGTGCCCCCACTCCTTCAGCAAAGGCGCAAACGGTTCGCGGCGCATAACGTTTCCGGAAACCGCAAGCGCTCCCAGCGTGCTGCCGTGGTAACTCTGCTGCCGCGAAATCACGCGGAAGCGCCTGGTCTCGCCGCGCTCGATCCAATACTGCCGCGCGAGTTTCAGTGCCGTCTCCGTCGCTTCGGATCCGCCGGAAGTAAAATAGACGCGGCCGTTCTTGCGCATACCCTGCGGAGCCAGCGCCAAAATGCGCGTGGCCAGTTTTTCAGCAACAGCGGTGTGAAACTGGGAGGAATGCACGTAAGCAAGCCGCGAGGATTGTTCGGCCATGGCCTGAGCAATCTGCGCCACGCCGTGTCCGATGGTGACCACCGCCGCGCCGCCCGATGCGTCCAGATAGCGCCGCCCGCCCACTGCGTAGACGAAGCATCCCTCGCCGCGCAGCGCCACGGGATAAGCCTTCAAAAAATTTCGCGGGAAAATCGCTTCGTCGGTCATGGGCCGCCGGGTGACCAGGATTTCCGCGCCCGATTCGCGCGGAACGATTCACACCGATCGCTTAAGGACGAGCGATTCTAGCAGAAATCGCCCCGTGAAGAAGTCCCAGCGAGACGAACACTTACCGCCATTTCAATTTCTTCACGTCCATCGCCGGAGGCGGGAATTTCAAATGCATATCTTCCAACGTTTCGACAATGATGTGCGAAACCGCGAGATTGCGAAACCACTTCTTGTCGGCGGGAATGACGAACCACGGCGCGCGTTTCGTGCCGCACAGGGTGAGAGCGTCTTCGTACGCCTGGATATACTCGTCCCAGAATTTTCGTTCGTTGAAATCCGCCAGCGAAATCTTCCAGCGCTTGTCGGGGTCATCGATGCGCTCCATGAACCGTTTCTTCTGCTCTTCCTTGCTGATATGCAGAAAGAATTTCAGGATGCGCACCTTATTCTGGTGCAAATTCTCCTCGAAGCGATTGATTTGCGCGTAGCGCTCGGACCACACTTCCTTCGGCACCAGGTTGTGCACGCGCACGATCAGCACATCTTCATACTGCGAGCGGTTGAAGATGCCGATGTCTCCGCAAGGCGGCACGGCTTTATGCACCCGCCACAGAAAATCGTGAGCCGCCTCCTCCGCAGAAGGCGGCTTGAAAGCAGTGACGCGGCAACCCTGTGGATTCACGCGGGACATCACGTGGCGAATCGTTCCATCTTTTCCGGCTGCATCCAGGCCCTGAAAAACAACCAGTAGTGCATGCTTGTGATCTGCATAAAGGAGGTACTGCAGCTTGTCGAGTTTCTGCAGTGCCTTTTCCAGGCTCGCCTCCATCGCGCGACCCTTCTTCCAACCCAGCGTGTCGTCGGGGTCGAACTTTCGCAGCTGAACTTTGCGCCCCGGCTTGATGATCAACTCCTTCGAAAAGTTTGTGGCCATGGAAAGCATTCCCCTCTTCGGCGCAGTACGAAGAAAGCACCGTACACCGAGCCCAGCATACCGCGTTCCGCAACGGAACGAATCCAATCGCACCTGCGCGATGCCTTCCGCCGTTGTAACACTTTTTTCACATTGAGGCCCCGCGTTCCGGGATATCATGTTGGATTGGCAGCAAGCTTGGCCAAAATTGGGGATCGTTACGCCAGATACTCTCACCATCACGGAAACGCTTTCACTGAAGGAGCCCGCCCCCAAGCGCCAATATCCCGGCGCGCTGGTGGTGGTAGAAGGAATCGACGGCTCGGGGAAAAGCACGCAGCTCTATCTGCTGAAGCGCTGGCTGGAAATCGGCGGCTATCGCATCCATTTCACGGAATGGAACTCCTCTCCACTGGTGAAGTCCGCCACCCGCCGTGGCAAACAGCGCCGCCTGCTGACGCCCACCACATTTTCTCTGCTGCACGCAGCCGATTTCGCCGATCGCTGCGAACGTCAAATCATGCCGCTGCTGCACGGCGGCTATCTGGTTCTCGCCGACCGCTACATCTACACCGCCTTCGCGCGCGACGCCGCCCGCGGCTGCTCGCCCCACTGGCTGCGCAATCTCTACAGTTTTGCGCCGACGCCGGACATCACTTTTTATTTTCGCGCCCCGCTCGACGTAGCCGTGAACCGCATCGTCGCCGGACGCCCTAAGCTGAAATATTACGAAGCGGGCATGGATCTGGGCATTTCACTGGACCGCGCGGAAAGTTTTCGCATCTTTCAGGAACGCATTCTCACGAATTACGACCAGATGATCGAAACCGACAACTTCGTCCTGATGGATGGCACGGTGCGCGTGAACAAACTGCAGAAGCTGATGCGCCAAATCGTGGGCGAGCGCATCTCCCTGCAGCAATTCGCGCCCAAGAAAAAATGAAACGCGCCGACAAAACAGCAATAAAAACGCACTCCTCCAACGGCTCCAATGGCCGGCCTCCGAAAAAGAAGAAGAGCGCCGTGGCCGAGCTGCCTTCGCGCTTCTACGGCTCGCCTCTTCCCGGCGTGAAGCCCGAAGAACTCAGCGGCACCCTCGTCGTAATCGAAGGCACCGATGGCTCCGGCCGCTCCACGCAAATTTCACTGCTCACCGAATGGCTGGAATCTGAAGGCTTCGCCGTGCAGACCATGGGCCTGCGCCGCTCCTATCTCGTCGGCGAAGATATTGACGGCCTGCTGGCCGAAAATTCCGTCACGCGCATGACCCTGGCGCTGATGTACAGCACCGATTTCTTCGATCAACTTGAGCGCCGCATTCTCCCCGCGCTGCGTTCGGGATTGATCGTCCTCGCCGACCGCTACATCTTCACTTTGATCGCGCGTGCCGCCGTCCGCGGCATCGGCCGCGATTATTTGCACGGAATCTACGAAACCGCGCTGCGCCCCGACCTCACGTTTTGGCTCAACGTGCGACCCGAAGTAGCCTTCGACCGCGAGTTCAAGAAGTCGCAAATCATCAGCTACTGGGAATCCGGCCGCGATATGTCGCTCTCCAACGATCTCTTCCAGTCCTTCATCCGCTACCAATCCATGATCAAACGCGAATTCGAATATCTTTCGAAACGCCACGGCTTCATCGAAATGGACGGCGAAAGCAGCGTCTCCGATCTAAACCGGTTGTTGCGCAAACGCATTGCCGCGCATCTGGGGATACGGAGCACGCACTACCGGCCTTCGCACGCCTTGTCGCACCTCTGGCGCTGAACGAATGGCCGCCCCGGTTCAATTGGCAGCCATTGACGCCGGCTCGAATGCGATTCGTTTGGTAATCGCCCGCGCCACATCTCCGAAGCACATCCAAATCCTAGATTGCGAGCGCGCCGCCGTGCGCCTGGGCCACAACGCGTTTACCCGCCGCGTCATCAGCGGCGACACCATCTCGCGCGCCGCGCGCGCCTTCCGCCAATTCCGCGATCGCATGGACCAATACAATGTCGGCGCCTATCGTGCAGTAGCCACCGCCGCGGCCCGCGAAGCGCGCAATTATCGCCGCCTGATGGATCGCGTGCAGCGCAAAGCCGGAATCGAACTCGAAGTAATCAGCAGCGAGGAAGAAGCGCGTCTGGTCTGCTCCGCCGTGCAGTGGGCTTTCGGCGATCGCATCCAGCCGCGCTTGATCTTCGATCTCGGCGGCGGCAGTCTTGAATTGAGTTTTTATCAGCGCGGTGTTCTCGAACAACGCATCGGCCTTCCCCTCGGCACCATCCGCCTGATGGAGACTTTTTCCATCGAAGGCGCGATTGACGAAGACAACGCCAACCGCTTGCGTCACCACATCCTCGCCCTTCTGCGCAGCGCCATGCCTTCCCCGCCCCACCTCAGCCGCTCCATCGCCGTCGCCTGCGGCGGAAACGCCGAAGCCCTCGTGCGCTTCGCAGCTGGCCCCATGGTCGAGCGCTTCCCTACGATCAATACGCGCCTGCTTCGCGATCAAACCTGGCGCATACTCGCGCTGGACGTGCCCGGCCGCATGCGCGTCTTCCGCATCCGCAAAGACCGCGCCGAAGTAATCGGCATCGCCGCGATTATTTTCAATACGCTCGCGAAATGGCTGGATCTGCGCACCATGCTCGTTCCCGGCGTCGGAGTCCGCGAAGGAATCCTGCTCGACCTCGTCGCCGAGCAATATTCCGTCCGCACCACGTCCGAAGAAGAAAAGGGCCGCGCCTCCGATCTCCTCGCCAGCACGCGCTGGTTCGCTCGCCGCCTCGATTACAATCCGCAGCACGCCGAGCAGGTCGCGCGCCTCGCGCTTTCGCTTTTCGATCAGCTCCGCCCCATCCACGAAATGGGCGCGGACCTGCGCCTGGTGCTGGAAATGGCCGCGCTCCTGCATGACGTCGGACATTTCGTCTCGCGCAAATCGCATCATCGCCACGGCGAATACCTCATCCGCAACGGAGAAATCCCCGAACTGCGCGGCTGGCGGCGCGACATGGTTGCCGCTCTGGTGCGTTACCATAATTCAAAATCCGAACCGCAGCTCGAGCACGCCTCCTACGCCGCGCTCGATGGCGAGCGAAGGCGCCACGCGCGGCTGCTCACCAGCCTGCTGCGCATCGCCGAAAAACTCGAATCCGAACACGCCCAGCGAATTTCCGGCGTGGACGTGCAAATTTCCGGCCGCAAGGCGATCTTCATCATCCGCGCAATGGACGGCACGCGCCTCGACCTGCTGGGACTCGAACGCAAGTCCGGCCTCTTCGAAAAGGAATTTCACCTCAAGCCGGAATTCCGCCGGGCGCAAGGCAAAGAAAAGGTGGCATAGACCATGATTCTGTATCTCGTACGTCACGGCATCGCCGTGGACCCCAACGATCCGAAATCTCCGCCCGAGCCGGAACGTCCGCTCACCGCCAAAGGCGTGCAGAAAACACGCGCCGCCGCGCTGGGCCTGCAAGCGCTCGGCGTGAAGCCAGACGTACTAATCACCAGCCCCTACGTCCGCGCCGCGCAAACCGCTGAAATTTTCGCGGAGACGCTGGGCTTTTCGCCGCAAAAAATCCGTACACACGAAGGGCTGAAGCCCGCCGGCAATCCCGCGGACATCGTGAAAGAAGTGATCCGCCTGCGCGCCAAGGAAGTTATGTGTTTCGGCCACGCGCCACAACTGGACTTGATGATCGCGCACGTCACCGGCGCTCATGGGGTTTTCACATCGCTGAAAAAAGCAGGAGTCGCGTGCCTGGAACACACCGCAGGCCACGGCAGGTGGGAAGTTCTCTGGATCCTGACGCCGAAGATGCTGCGTCAACTGGCGGATTGAAGCCGCTGCGGCGCCGATCCCGCCGACGACTGCACAATATGTATGCCCTGAAATCCCGCGCGCCAAACCGGCCAAAGCGATTCTTTGCCGGCGCTCCCGACCACTGAGCGGAATTTCTCCAGCCGCGTCTTGCGCGCTTGTTCGATCAACTGAAACCACCGCAGTACGTCCACCTCTTGCAATTTGGCGCGATGCCGCCGGATTTCCGCGCGCAGCACATCCAAATCGTGTACTTCGCCCAGCAGGTCCTGAATGCGTTTCAGGTCGCTGCTCCACGGCTGGTGGCGCTGCGGCATGAAATTCTCCAGCGTGTAGCGGAACCCCTTCAGCCCAATCCGCAGGCGGTGCCAGGCGATCCGGCTGCGGCCTCTGCGCGCGCGCTCGTAAAGTTCAGCGGCCTCGTTCAAACGGGTTAACGCCAGCCGCTGGAACACCACGCTGTCCAGCGGAAAAAATTGCGCCTTCCCGCGCAGCTTCTGCACCGATTTTCGCCAATCCTTGCAGTCAAAATCAGCCAAAGCCCGCCGCGCCTTCAGCCGATGTTCCTTCTGCGATTGAGCGAGCACCGTCAGCAAATGCTTGCGAACCGGGTCGCCAGGCGCGGAGAGCTTCCTCAGCCACTCCTGCTCCACTTGCGTATCCCGCAGCGCGCCCAGGGCCCGAAACAGCCCGCGGCTCTGTTTCTTCAAGCCGCGCCAGCCGTGGTCCGGATTTACCTCGCTCAAAGCATCCGCCATCGTCCGGCAGCGCCGCAAAGCCACCCGCAAATCATGCACCTCGCGCGATTTCCACCCGTTCTGCACCTCTTCAGCCAATTCCAGCACGCGGTTCATCCACACGTCCAGACCAATGCGTTTGGAGGGGGATTCAATAGGTAACGCCACTGCATGCGCGGTCATCAATACCAGCTTTCTCGGCAGCCAAAGCAGAAACGCCCATCCTACACCCCCGCACCCCACTTTTCCAAGCCGCGGGGGCCGGCGGGGCGCGCGACTTTAAAGGGAGAAGGGGCTAATATCGTTTTCGGGTGGCCATTTCCTTGCGTATATTATACGCTCGGAACAGGAGGACCACCACATGCCCCAGTCCCTTACGGATTTAGAACAGCG
>Ga0210394_10001006_pt1 | contig 48912 bp, 46 predicted proteins | sample IncBWC12MmetaG_FD_160121 | JGI IMG/M metagenome (GOLD analysis project Ga0210394, IMG submission 160121) | Forest soil microbial communities from Barre Woods Harvard Forest LTER site, Petersham, Massachusetts, United States - Inc-BW-C-12-M | ecosystem: Environmental > Terrestrial > Soil >...
TCCACTCTCAAGCGGAACTGGACGAAGTAGCATTGCAATTAAATCAGCGACCGCGAAAGACTTTGGGATTTCAGACTCCAGCAGATAGACTCCAAGCCAGTGTTGCATCGACCCATTGAGACCACACGACTTACCGGAAGTTAGCTACGGAGCTTTGACCGCGAGGTGTGAGCTTGTATCGCTCGCGAAATTGTGATAACTGAGAGCAGGGTCGAGTCCCCACGCATGGAGGTTTTAGGATGAAAGCTCGATGGACTGCAGCGGTGTTGCTTGTGGGCATGCTCGCGGTTTGCGGGTCGGCGTTTGCGCACCACGGCAACGTAGCCTACATGGACAAGACGATTGATCTGAAGAACGCCACGGTGACCGAGTTCTTGTGGGTGAATCCGCACAGCTTCGTCAAGTTCGATGTCACCAACGACAAGGGCGAGGTTGAACACTGGGCTTGCGAGGCAGGCAGCCCCTCGGCTCTGACGCCGCGCGGATGGACCAAGAATTCGATCAAGCCGGGCGACACGATCGCCATCACCTTGTTCCAAGCCAAGAACGGCAACAAGGTGGGGCGGTTGGCGAAGATCCTGACCTCCGACGGCAGGGAGCTGCACGACAGCCAGAATCGCGACACCCAGACCGCACCGGCAGCGCCTGCCGGCGGGACCGGCAACAGCTACTAGCCGCCGGCGAGACTAGCCGGTCGCCTGCAGGCGGATTCGTCTCCCGACCGCCGAAGGAGAACACCGATGCGCAATCGCGTTCGATTCTTAGTTGCTGGCTCCGTAGCCGCGCTGGCTTTTTCGGCGATCGCGTTTGCCCAGGACGCCCGGCCCATGCCGGCGGCGCCGCAGAATGCCAAGCCCGCCGCGCCCGCGCCGCGCCATGACATCAGCGGTGTTTGGGCCGGTCCGGTCCTGCCGAAGCGCGAGCCGGTGCCTGAAATGACGCCGTGGGCGCAGGCGTTGTTCAACGCGCGCCAGCCGTTTGGAGGAGGGGCCAAGGCCGTGGGAGTCGGCGCCTCCAACGATCCCATGGTCATGTGCGATCCTTTGGGATTTCCCCGCAACATGCTTTACGAAACGAGGGGATTTGAATTTGAGCAGACTCCCAAGAAGATGCTGGAGCTGCTTCAGTACCAGCGCGTCTGGCGAGAGGTCTGGACCGATGGACGCAAGCTTCCGGCCAACGCGGGCGGAAGTGAACTAGACGCACCCGATCCGCGCTACTACGGATATTCGGTCGGCCGCTGGGATGACGATTACACGTTCGTGGTCGAGACGACCGGCCTGGACGAAAGTAGCTGGCTCGACGAGTTCGGCCATCCGCACAGCGTGAACATGCACGTGGTGGAGCGCTACCGTCGCGTGGATCAGGACACTCTGGAAGTCACGATCAACATCGACGACCCCAAGGCCTATGTGAAGCCCTTCGAGGTGATGAAACAGCTTTTCCATTGGAACCCCAAGCAGGAGTTCGAAGAGCAGCTCTGCGTTCCGTCGGAGGCGCAGGAATATTTGAAGACGATCGCTGCTCCCGCCGCCCACAAGTAGCCGCTTCGTGGCGATCCGCGGCAACGAGCGAGTCCATCTAGCTCTCGCCACCTTTTCCGGATGCCTCTGGTTCCTCGCGTGTCCGCCCTTTCATCTTTCGCTTCTGGCATGGATCGCCATGGTCCCGGCGCTGTTCGCGATCGACCGGGCGGCGACCACAAGGAACGCCGCATTGCTCTGCTGGTGGGCCGGGACGGTTGTACATGGAGGTGGATTTTATTGGCTTGTGGAACTGCTGCGACGCTTCGCGGGCCTGCCGTGGTGGCTTTGTTTTCTGCTGTACGTTCTGCTCGCCGCTTATCAGGGCGCGGTCTTCCTGCTGTTCGGCTGGGCGGTGCGAACCGTGCGGGAACGAAGCGCGCTGCCCATGGTGCTGATCGCGCCGATGGTCATGGTCACCTGCGAGCTTCTCGTACCGTTCCTGTTTCCGTCTCCCCTGGCGATCTCGCAGGCGTGGCAACCGCGCGTGATCCAGATTGCCGACGTGACCGGCCCGCCCGGAGTCACCGCCCTGCTGTTCGCCGTCAACGGCGCCATCTATGACTTGCTGACTCGGCGGGGCCGCGGACTGCGGCCGGCGCTGGCGGGAGGGGTCGTGTTCCTGGCCGCCCTGGCTTACGGCGGCGTGCGCATGCGCCAGATTGACAGGCAAGACGCCGCCGCGCCGAAATTGAGCGTCGGATTGGTCCAGCCGAATATCCCGGATGAACTGACCGGGGTGCTCCACCCCGAGCAAGCGCAGCGACAACTGTCCGCGCTCCAGCAGCAAACCGTCGAACTATCCGGGCAGGGCGCGCAATTGGTAGTGTGGAGCGAAGGAAGCTATCCGTATTCGTTGTCGCACAACTTCGATGGCGATCTTTCTCCGAACGACTCGCGCGCCATCCGCCGGGGCTTCACGACCCCGGTCATGGTCGGAGCCGTCATGGCCGTTCCGAACCAGGCTGTGGTGTACAACTCGGCGTTCTTGCTGGATTCGAGCGGAAGAGTCGCCGGTCTTTACGACAAGATGCGGCTTCTTGCATTCGGCGAGTACATTCCGGGGATTGATTACTTTCCGTGGATGCGCGCATTTGTGCCCACGGATTTTGGCGATATGATTCCGGGCCGCGAGGTCCGGACGGTTCCTTTCAAGGACGCGAGCGGCCGCGTTTGGCGCCTCGGCGTGGAGATTTGTTACGAGGACATCATACCCGACTACTTGCGGCAGATTGGCGCCCTCCACCCCCAGTTGCTCGTGAACCTCACCGACGATGCCTGGTTCGGGGCAAAAACGGAACCCTGGCAGCACCTGGCTCTTGCCGTATTTGGACCCGTGGAACAGCGGACCAGCCTGGTGCGCGCAGTCAACTCAGGGGTCTCTGCTTTCATCGATCCCAACGGCAGAGTGCTCAAGGAAACCTACGCGGTGGATCCCGACGTCAATCCCGTGCCAGCGGACAAGGCCTTGGACGCTGTTCCTTTGCTCGAAGGTGGCCATACCGTGTACGAAAAAGTGGGGAATCTATTTGCGTACCTCTGTTTGGCGGGAACGGTCTTTCTACTGGCCTTCACATGGAACATCGGCCGAAAAGGGGATGCGCGACCTGGTTTTGCTCCGCAGCGTCCCACACAACCGCTTGCCAATAAATCACAACGACGAAAAGGCTCAAAGCGGCCGAAGAGATAGGCGACCGGGCTTTCCCGGAGGCCAACCTGATTTATCCTTCCCCACCCGCCTCTCTTTCTTTATCGGGCTGAACGTATTCTTCCGCGGGGTCCGGCTGTAGGTCGCCGCACACTCCGCCTATCTCGCCTCTCTCCTGCATCAAAAATGAAACGGCACAGCCGCGCGTGTTGGGATCGATTCCCGTTGGATCGTCCGTCGTATCGCTTCCTTTTTCCCCGGTTCCCGCGGTCCATGAAGGAGGGTCACTCGCGGGGAACGATTCTTCCGAAGCTTCCGACACGCGGTCAGCGGCAGGATCCGGCTCTTGCTTGGGTTTCATATCTCGTTTCATATGAGCCCGTACGACTCCTGAGAAACGAACGATCGGAAACCGACCCGCTACTCGGCGATCAGCAGACTTTGCGCGAAAGGCCACTCCTGGTCGATCCACTGCGCTTCCGCGCGAAAGCCGTTGCGCTTCGCCATGCGCGCGATTTCTTCGGGGCGGTACTTGTGCGAACTTTCGGTCCAGATGGTCTCGCCGTCTTCCAGAACGACCGCGCAGCCCGCGCCGGGAATGGCAATCTCCTGGCGGCGCAGCGACACCAGGTGCATTTCGACGCGCCGTTCGGTTTCGCTGTAGCGGGCCAGGTGGCGGAAGCCCGTAAGATCGAAGTCGCCTCCCAGCTCGCGGTTGATGCGCGCGAGCAGGTTGAGATTGAAGGAAGCGGTCACCCCGAGCGGATCGTCGTAAGCGCGCAGGAGCTGCGGCAGCGGTTTTTCGAGGTCGGTCCCCAGCAGCAGTGCATCGTCAGGCTGGAGCCTGCGCCGGACCTGCGCGAGAAATTCCTCCCCGGCCGGGCGATCGAAGTTGCCGATGGTGCTGCCCAGGAAGAGCACCAGCAGGCGCTCGCCGGGCCGCCGACTCGCGGCCACCGAAAGCAGCCCGTCCAGATAGGGCCGCTCGAACCCCACGACGCTGACCCAGTCCATCTGCCCCAGTTCCTTGGCGCACTGCGCGAGCGCCGTGGGCGAAATCTCGATGGGGTAGTATCGAGTCCGCTGCCGCCGCGCGAGCGCCTGCAAAATCCAGCGCGTTTTTTTCCCGCTCCCGCTGCCCAGCTCGGCGACCACGATTGGCGCGGGCAGCAGCGGCCGCACCATCTCCTCGGCATGCCGCCGCAGCAGGCGCTCGTCGGCGCGGCACAAGCCGTATTCCGGCAGCGCGGTGATCACCTCGAAAAGCGCGGAGCCCACCTCGTCATAGAGGTATTTCGACGGCAGCTCTTTCTGCTCGGGCTGCGCGAGGCCGGAACGCACCTCCGTCCCGAAATCCGCCAACGAGAATTGCGCTACCGTTTCTGCGAGCATGAGTGCTCCTCTCGGGCCGGTTCAGCGTTCGACGCACCGAAAACTGGCGTAAACGAAGGGGTAGTGAGCTTGGAACCAGTTGCGAAACGACCGCCGCAGCATGCACGCCGCCGTGCGCGGCGATCCGCCCTTCATGACGTAGTGCCGGCCATCGAAGAAATTCGCCGAGTAGCCGGGATAGAAGGGAAAGGGCGCGAAGCCCGCAAACGGCGCGAAAACCGTGCGCGTCCATTCCCAGCCGTTGCCCAGAAGATCCGCTACGCCGTAGGCGCTCAGCCCAGCCGCAAACGCCCCCGCGGGCGTGGGATCCCAACTCTGGAAATCGAAATTGCCGCGGCTCGCGTCGGGCGGCTCATCGCCCCACGGATAGGCGCGCTCGGCGCCGTCGGGCGTGGAATAAGCCGCGCGATGCCATTCCGCCTCGCTGGGAAGTTCCTTGCCCGTCCACCGCGCGTATGCCGCGGCCTCGGCGTGGCTTACGTACACGGGCCAGTCCGGCGGCAGCGGCACCTCGGCGAACGTCGTCCGTAGAAACCAGCGATCGCCATGGCGAACCCAAAAACAAGGGTGCGCCGTGCCGCTCGATTGGATCCAATTCCAATCCGCGTCGTCCCAGGCCGAGCGCTCCTGATAGCCGCCTGCTTCGACGAAGCGCTCAAAATTGCCGTTCGTGACGTCGTGCTCGTCGATGCGAAACGCCGGAACCGTCACGCTGTGTTCCTCGAATTCGTTGTCCCACCCGAAAGCGCCGTCCTCCGCGCGCCGCAGTCCCAATGTCGCCGTCCCCGGCGGTATTTCGATCATTCGCGCGGTTGCGGGCCGGGCGGATGGAGCCGCCGCGCTCTCGCGGCGGAATTTGCGGTCGATGGGCAGTTGGTGCAGCATGTAGGCTAGGGTTTCGGCATGCATGAGACGATGTTCGATGGCCACATGCAGGAGTCTCTCGGTTTCCCGGCGCTCGGCGGATTCATCGGCCGCCGCCGCGAACCGCTCGCCGAGTCGCTCGTCCAGGGTCTCGCGCACGCGGTCGTTATACGCTTTGATCTCCGCGCGGCCGGGCCAGTCCTGCGGCTGGTCGTTCGGCAGTTGGCCGTCCACCGGATCGATGCCGAAGGCGAAAAGTTTGTCCAAGGCGGGCGCGAACGAAGGCAAATCGAAGAACTGGCAACCCAGAAGGTTCCAGTCAAACGTTTCGAGATGCCCCACGTAGAAGATAATGCGATGCCGCTCGGGAATGGGCCGGTCGTAGAGCGCGTCGGGGCGCACGATATCGAACAGATCGTCGCTGCGCGCGCGTGCCTCTGCCAGCCTTTGCAGCAAAGGCGTTCGGGCGCGAATTGTGAAAGCGGTTCCCAAGACTACCCCAAGTATTCGATGCGGCTCCCGGGAATCGGGTTCAATACGATGCCCGGCCCGGGCCCGGCGGGAGGAGCCCTATTTAATGGCTTCGCCAGGTAAAGTCAATCAGGCGTTTTTGAGGGCTCCTAGCCGCGCCTGCGAGGTCCGATGACCGGTCAAACGCGCACGGACGGTCTCGCGATCGAGTTGCGCAACGTCGCTTATCGTCTCGAGAATGGCCGCGCGCTGGTGGATGACCTCAGCCTCTCCATCGCACGCGGCGAAACGCTCGTCCTGCTGGGCCGGAGCGGCTCGGGCAAGACCACCTCGCTCAAGCTCATCAACCGTTTGCTCGTGCCGAGCGACGGGGAAATTCTGATCGAGGGCCGTTCGCAATCGGAATGGGACCCGATTCGCCTGCGCCGCAGCATCGGCTATGTCATTCAGGACGTGGGGCTGTTCCCACACTGGACTGTCGAGCGAAATGTGGGGCTCGTGCCGCGTCTCGAGAATTGGCCGCAGGCACGCGTGCAGGAACGCGTCCGCGAGATGTTGGCGCTCGTCGGCCTCGATGCTGGCGAGTTCGCCCAGCGCTTTCCTCACGAGCTTTCCGGCGGACAGCGGCAGCGCGTCGGCGTGGCGCGCGCGCTCGCAGCCGACCCGCCCATCCTGCTGATGGACGAACCGTTCGGCGCGCTCGATCCGGTGACGCGCGCGGGATTGCAGCGCGAATTTCGCGGGCTGGCAGCCCGCTTGGGAAAGACCATCGCGTTCGTCACGCATGACCTGCGAGAGGCTTTGCTGCTCGGATCGCGCATCGCCCTTCTGGCGGCGGGCCGACTGGTAGGCGTCTATCGGCCCGAGGAATTTCTGCGCGCTTCGGAGCCCGAGGCGCGCGCGTTTGCGGATTCGCTCGACGCCGGTGCGCCGCCGGCCGCTGCGTCCGGCGCGGTACCGGGAGGTCAGCCGTGAGCCTGCTGAATTTCTTCGTTTTGCAGCGCGCCGAAATTGTGGAGCGCACGCTCGAACATCTATGGCTGGTGTTTGCAGCCATGACGATTGCGGTGCTCATCGGCCTGCCGCTGGGAATCGCGCTGGTGCGGCGTCATGTGCTGCGGCGCTGGGTTCTCGGCGCAGCCAACGTGGTGCAGACGGTACCGAGCCTGGCGCTCTTCGGCTTCCTGCTTCCGGTGCCGCTGCTCGGCGGCATCGGCGCCAACACCGCGATCGTCGCGCTCACCCTCTACGCATTGTTGCCGATTCTTCGTAACACGTACACGGGCATTTCCGGCGTGGACCCGGCGGTGGTCGAATCCGCGCGGGCCATGGGCATGACGCCGCGCCAGACGCTTTGGCAGGTCGAGTTGCCGCTTTCGATGGGTGTGATCCTCGCCGGTGTGCGCGTGTCAACCGTCATTTGCATCGGCGTCGCAACCGTTGCTGCGGCCATCGGCGCGGGCGGGCTGGGCGTTTTCATTTTTCGCGGCGTCGCGATGGTCAGCAATCCGGTGATCCTGGCCGGTGCGATTCCCGCGGCCGCTCTCGCCGTTGCGGCGGATTTGCTGCTGGGTTTGCTCGAGCGGCGGCTAACGCCGCAACAGGCGCCGCGCGAATGAGCCCACTTTTCGATCGGCGCGACGCTCTTCGGCTTGTCGGCGGAGGCGCGCTGGCGCTCGCGGGCTGCGGCAGCGCGCGCACAAACACACTCATCGTCGGATCGAAGAATTTCACCGAGCAAATCGTGCTCGGCGAAATTCTCGCGCAACAGATCGAAGCGCATACGGCGCTCCGCGCCGACCGCCGCTTCAATCTCGGCGGCACGCTTCTCTGCCATCAGGCGCTTCTCGCCGGCCAAATGGATCTCTACCCCGAATATACCGGCACCGCGCTCACCGCCATCCTCAAGGAGCCTCCCGCGAGCGATCCGGCCGCCGTCTACCGGAGCGTCCGCGACGCCTATCGGAACCGCTTCGCTTTGGAGGTGGGGCCGCCGCTCGGTTTCAACAACACCTTCGCCATCGTCGTGCGCGGCGACGACGCCGCGCGCCTGCACCTCCGCGCGATTTCCGATCTCGTCTCCAACGCCCCCAAATGGCGCGCCGGTTTTGGCTACGAGTTCATGGAGCGGCCCGACGGCTATCCCGGTTTGGTCAAGGCCTATGGCCTTTCCTTCGGTTCGCAGCCGCGCATCATGGACCTTGGCCTGCTCTATCGCGCGCTTCAGGAAAAGCAGGTGGACGTCGTCGCCGGAAACTCCACCGACGGCCTGATTGCCGCGCTCGGCCTGGTCGTTCTCGAAGACGATCGCCACTATTTCCCGCCCTATCAGGCCGTGACCGTCGTGCGCGGTGCGACGCTCCAGCAGCATCCCGGATTGCGCGAAGCGCTCGACGCGCTCGGCGGGAAGCTTTCGGACGACGACATGCGCCGCATGAACTACGCCCTGGACGGCGAACACCACGACGTCACTACGGTTGTCCGCGATTTCCGCGCGGCCCACAACCTGTGAGCGGCGCGCTTCTTTTCTTCGCGGCTGGATACGCCATTGCCGCGCGCAAACTATCTCTGTTACATTCGAGCGTCGCGGGAGGACGCCTTGGAAGTCAGCCCCAGATTGCTCGAACTGCTGGTTTGCCCGACCTGCAAGACCCCCGTCAAGCTGACGCCTGACGGCCAGGGCCTGTGTTGCGCGCACTGCCGGCTCATCTATCCCATTCGCGACGGCTTTCCTGTGATGATCAAAGACGAAGCACGCTCCGAGACTTGATGCGCCCCGCCCGAGCGCCCTTCCATTTCGCATGACGCCTGCGCCGAAACTCGACCGTCTGGTCGGCCGCCTGCGTGGCCGGAATATCGGCGTCGTCGGCGACCTGATGCTGGACCGCTACGTCTGGGGCCGCGCGACCCGCCTTTCGCCCGAGGCAGCCGTGCCCGTGGTTGATTTCGTCTCCCAAACGTCGTGCCTGGGCGGCGCCGGCAACGTCGCCGCGAACCTTGCTTCGCTTGGCGCGCGTGTGACGCCATTCGGCGTGACGGGCACCGACGAAGCCGCGGCCGCCCTGCTCGCGTGTCTCGCGGCCGCCGGCATGTCGGACAAGGGCGTCCTGGCCGACGCCAACCGCGTCACCACCTTGAAGACGCGCATCATCGCGCGGCACCAGCAGGTCGTACGCGTGGACCGCGAGGAGCGTGCGCCGCTCGGGCCGGCCGTTGAGCAGTTGCTCATCCGCCGCATCAAGGCCAGCCTGCCGCGCCTCGATGCTTTGGTGATCTCCGACTACGACAAAGGTGTGCTCACCGAGGCGCTCGCCGAGCGCGTTCTCGACGAATGCCGCCGCCTCGGCCTTCCGGCGTTGGTCAATCCCAAGTCCTCGCGCCTGTTCGCCTACCGCGGCGCGACGGCGGTTGTGTGCAACAAGAAGCAGGCTGGTTTTTTTGTGGGCCGCGAGCTCGGCGACGACAAGTCCATCGAGGAAGCGGGACGCGCGCTCCTCGCGCATTTTGGCTGCGCGGCCGTGGTCATCACGCTGGGCGAAAACGGAATGAGTCTTTTCGAGGAAGGCGCGCCGCGCCACTTTCACGTGCCGGCGACGAGTTTTGAAGTGAGCTACGCGCGCGTGGGGCTGCCCGCGATGGAGAGCGCCGCGACCGGCCGCCAGGTCTTCGACGTTACCGGCGCGGGCGACACCGTGCTCGCCGTCTTGGCGCTGGCCGTGGCTGCCGGCGCGCCGATGACCGCCGCCGTCACGCTCGCCAACATTGGCGCGGGCGTGGTCGTCGGAAAGCTTGGCACGGCCACCGTGACGCCCGCCGAATTGCTGGCCGCCGTCCGCGAACTCGCCTGAGCGCCGGACTCTTCCGTCCCCTTCAGAGGCGCGAGTTTTACGGGGGGAAGCTGAACGAGTGATCGCTGCGCTCGACCCACAGAGAAACCTCCCGGTTGCGGCCGCTGTGCGGATCGCTGCTGCTGGGAAACGGCTGAAACGGGCTGATTTCCACCACGACGATGACGCCGCTGCCTTCCTTGGGCTGCTCTGCCGACTCGATGCGATAGCTCTTGACCGGTCCGTAGTAGCCTGACTCGCCCCAGTCTCCCTGAAATTCCTTGAAGGAATAGCTGGTGCCGTGCGGCTTCCAGATCTGATAGGCGAGCTCCAAATTCCCCGCAACGACCGCATCCATCAGGTGTCTGACCGCCAGCCTTTCGGGCACGAAGAAGAAGAGAAACCACGAATACCACGCGCCGAAAGCCACAAGAATCACCAGGGCCACGCCGGTGACCGCGTAACGGCGCATTTTTGCGTTCGGATCTTCGCTGGCGTCAAGCAAACCCAATGTTGTCCCCTCCGTGACCGGCTGGCGCTAGATCTGCCGCTTGAATAGCGCGATGCTCGCGCCGATCAGCAGCACGGAAAACCCTAACAGAACCGCAACGTCGAAGTAAATGCCTTGAAAGCCCGTATTCTTCAGCAGCAGGTTCTTCAGCGCGTGCACCGCGTAGCGGAACGGGTCCACCACCGAAATCCAGCGCAGCCAGAAAGGGAAACCCTCCGTCGGATAGATCGCGCCCGACGGAAAAAACAGCAGGGTATTGAGCACGCCGAAAATCGCCCGCGGAACCAGGGGATCGCTCACGCGCACCATCATCAAAAACATAAAACTGATCATGCACAGGGCCGTCGAGCCGAGCACCAGCAGGAGGTAGCCCAGTCGCGCCGGGTCCCACAGTTGCGCGATTCCCGCGATCATGCCGCCGATCAGGGTGATCGTCAGCCCGGCCATCAGTCCTTTGATCGTCCCCGAGAGGACCAGTCCCAGCACCAGATCGGCTTTGCTGAGCGGCGTCGTCAGATAGCCCTCGTGGAGTCCGCGCGCCTTGTCGTCGATGAATCCGATGCCGCCGCCGATCATCGCGACCACGAAAATCGCCAGCGAGACCGAGCCCGCGAGCAGATACTTTATGTACTCGATGTACGGATAGACTTCCACCGTCTGAATCTCAATCCGCGACGGCAGCCGCTCCAGGCTGAACGGGTTCGAGTCGCTCGCCGCCGGTTGCTTGCCCGGCTGCATGGGCGGCATGGCGGGCCCGTTCAGGTCGCTTTGGATCTGCTGGATGCGTTCCAGAATTCCGCTGGCCGTGAAGCTGTCCGTATTGTCTTCGATGAAGGCCACGCGCGGCTTCTCGTTGCGCAGGACGCGCTGCGAAAAATCCGGCGGGATGCTGAGGACGGCTTTCACGAAGCCCGCCCGCAGGTCGGTCATGGCGTCCGGCAGGTTGCCGTACTCCGAAACGTAGAAGGTCTTGGGACCCCCGACGACGCCATTCAGCCGTTCGCGCACCAGGCGCGACTCCGAGCTGCGGTCCTCGTCCACCACCGCCAAACGCGCGTTCGTAATCTTGCCGCCGAAGGCGTAGCCCAGCACGACCAGTTGCAGCAGCGGGAACACCATCGAAACCATCATCAGCGTCGGACTGCGGAAGAACTTGCGCATGTCGCGCTCAATCATCGCGAGTATCCGGTACAGCTTCATGCGCCTGGCTCCCCTTCGATTCGCCTCATTTGTACAGGTGGCTGATGTCCAGCCGCGCGCCTCCAACCTCATCCCGCAACTGGCGGCCCGTGAAATGGAGGAATACGTCGTCGAGCGTCGTGCTCTGCACCGTCACGCGGCGCACCGTGACGCCGCGCCTTCGCGCCAGGTCCATCAGCGCGCCCACCGTGTCCGGCCCGCTGTGCGAGGCGATATGTGTTGCGCCGTCGCGTTCGGTCACGCTTACCACCTGCGGCAGCGCCGCCAGCGCCTGTTGCCAGTCCGCGGGCGCTCCCGAAAACTCCGCCTCCACCACGTCGTTGCCCGGAATGGCGTCCTTAAGTTTGGTCGGCGTGTCCAGCGCCACGAGTTTGCCGTGGTCCACGATGGCGATGCGATCGCAAAGTTTGTCGGCCTCGTCCATGTAGTGCGTCGTGAGCAGAATGGTCAAGCTCGATTGCTCCTTCACCTTGCGAATCATCTCCCAGACGTTGGTGCGCGAGACCGGGTCGAGGCCCGTTGTCGGCTCGTCCAGGAACAGAATCTGTGGCGAATGCACCATGCCGCGCGCGATCTCCAGACGCCGCCGCATGCCGCCGGAAAATGTGCCCACGAGCGCATCGGCGAAGCGCGTCAGGTCCACCGCCTCGAGCAGGGCCCGCAACAGCTCGGCGCGCCGCCCGGCGGGCACGCCGTACAGCTTGGCGTGAATCAGCAGATTTTCCGCGGCCGTCAATTCCGGGTCGGAGGTCATCGCTTGCGGGATCACGCCGATCGAATTCCGCACGCCGTCGGCATCCTTGCGCACGTCGTGGCCGGCCACGCGCGCCGAACCTTCCGTGGGCGGCGTGAGCGTCGTGAGCATGCGGATCAAGGTCGTCTTACCCGCGCCGTTGGGGCCCAGCAAGCCGAAAATCTCGCCCGCCTCGACGCGGAAAGAGACGTGGTCCACCGCGACGAAGTCGCCGAAGCGCTTCGTCAATCCGTCCACCTCGATGGCGCTCATCTCCGCATCCTCTCCGCGGCCTACGACTGCCACCAATGGCGTGCGGTCGCCGGCGCGGGCAGCAGCACGTAAGCGGTCATGCCCGCGAACAGGCGCCGTTCGGGGTTGGGAACGGAAACTTTGATCTCGAAGGTCTTGATGTCGCGTTTGGTCCGGCTGACGTCGCGCTGCGTGGCGTAGTCGCTTTCCACTCCCTTGAAAAACACGGTGCCGTCGATCTCGTTGCCCGAAGGCAGGCGCACCTTCAGCGTTTGGCCGAAGCGGATGGAGTCGATCATGCTTTCCTCGACGTCCGCCTGCACCCAGAGATGGTCGATGTCGATGATGGTGACGATGGGCCCGCCCGGCTGCACCACTTCGCCCTGGCGCGCCACGCGGACCGAAACGATCCCGTCGATCGGCGCGTACACCTTCGTGTAGCCGAGTTGCGTTTCGGCCTGGTTCTTCTGCGCGATCGCCTGAGCCACCTGGGCGCGCGTCGCGGCGGTGTCCGCCTCCTGCACGTCCACTTGCTTGCGGCCCGCGCGCGCCGCGGTCACTTGCGCTTCCGCCGCGTTCACCTGATCCTCGAGCGCCTTCACGTTAGCTTGCGAAGCCTCCCAGGTGTATTCGGCCGTGTCCCGTTCCTCCGCGGCCACCACGCCGGCCGCGAAGAGTCCCTGGTCGCGCTTGTAGGTCACCTCGTTGAGCGCCAGGGTCGCTTTGGCCTGATCGAGCTGGGCCCGCGCCGCCGTGAGGGCCGCGGTGGCCTGCTGCAATCCCGCCGCGGTCTGTTGATCGCTCATTGCGCCGGTTGTGTTCGACTGAACGACGCGGGACTCAAACGTGTGGATGTTCGCCTCGGCGGAATCCCGCGCGGCCTTCAGCTCGGTGGGATCGATTTCCGCGATGAGCTGTCCCGCCTTCACTTCCGAGCCTTCGTCCACCAAAAGCCGCTGCAGGCGTCCCTGGACCAGCGGGCTCACAATGTCGTCGTTGCCCGTCACAATCCCGGTGAGCTGGATCTCTTTGGAACTCGGCGTCGTGAACACGTAAATCAGCAACGCCACCAGAAATAGCCCGATAAGAAAGAAAAAGAACTTCGACACTTTCATCGTGTCCTCGCTGTCGGCAGAAAAGGCCCGTGTTCGACAAAATCCAAAACCGCGCGCCGCGCTGATCCGTTCAGAGGTTCCGAAAGGCCCCTGCCAGGAAACCCACTACGCGTCTTTCGTATTCCGCGGGCGCATGGCCCAAAGCCGAGGCGTGCCCGGCTCCCTCGACGACCCACAATCCCTTCGGGCCGATCGCACTCCGATAAATTTTCTCCGCGTGGCGGCATGGAATCCTGTGGTCGCGGCTCCCGCAGATAAGGAGAATAGCAAAAGGCCGCTCGGCCACGGCTTTTTCGGGAGAGACGTCGTCGGGCGGAAACCCGCCCGCTCTCGCCATTTCGTCGATGCCGAAGATCGTTGCGGGCCGGAAGAGCGTCTTTCCAAGCAAGGGGATCAGATTCATCCCTGCGTAGTCGTAACTCACCTCGCGCAAGTCCGCGAAGGGATCTTCGGCCACCACGCCCTCGATCCGAGGCTCTACGGCGGCGGACTGAAGGGCAATGGCGGCGCCCATCGACACGCCCAACGCTCCGAGATGCCGGACGCTTTCGGTCGCGTACAAGCCGTTGGCAATCGACACGGTATCGTAACGTTCCTTCCAGCCGTACGTCGCCATCGTGCCCCCGCTCTCGCCGTGAGCCCGCGAGTCCATCATCGCGACGCTGTAGCCGTTCCGCAACAAGAGCTCAGCGGGACCCAGGACGCCGGTCCGGTTGTCCGAAACGCCGTGGAACAAGAGGACCCAATTGCCGTTCGGCGTTTGTGCCCGAATTTTCCAGCCCCGCAAATCGACCCCGTCTGCCGCACGGACGGAAAAGTCTTCCTTTCTCGCACCTGTGCGCGTCAGCATCTCTTCGGTCTGTTCGATGCGCTCGGGATTCAAGTTCATGGGATGCAGAAGCCCCGGCCCGAGCGCTCGGCCCACGAATGCCGAAGCGATCGGCGCCAACACAAGTAACCCGAGGACGGCATACGCGAAGCGAGCGTAGGTGACGCGACGCCTGGCCCGTGGGGGGAAGTTAGGGTGGCCCGCTGCGGTGTTCATGGATCGCGCGAAGGTCAGCCTTCGAGCGCGCCGCCCGCGCCGGGCGGCAACTCGATCGAATACTTGGTCCGCTGCCTTTCGCGCTGCTCGGCGAGCGCCAACTCGATGAGCCGGTCGATCAACTCGCGATAGGGAAGGCCCGAAGCCTCCCACAGTTTCGGATACATGCTGATCGAGGTGAAGCCGGGAATCGTGTTTACTTCGTTGATGAAGAGGCGGCTGGTCGAGCGCTCCAGAAAAAAGTCCACGCGGGCCATACCGCGGCATTCGAGGCAGCGGAAGGCCCGCTTGGCGTAATCTTGGAAGCGCCGCACCTGCGCGGCCGAAAGCTTCGCTGGAATCTCCAGGCGCGTGCCGTCCTCCAGATATTTTGCCGTGTAGTCGTAAAACTCGCGATGCGGAATGATTTCCCCGGGCACGGAAGCTTCCGGCGCGTCGTTGCCCAGCACCGACACTTCGATTTCGCGTCCGCGGATATTTCGTTCGACCAGAAGTTTCTGCCCGAACTCCGCCGCCAGATCGAGCGCCGCTGGCAGTTCCTGGGCCTTGTGAACCTTCGTCATGCCCACCGACGATCCCAGCGCCGCCGGCTTCACGAACAGTGGAAAGCGGAATTTCTTCCCCACGAGCTTCAGAACCGCCGCGCGCGATTGCTCCCACTGCGAGCGCGCAATCGCGATGAAGTCGCCGACCGGCAGGCCCTCCTGCACGAAGAGGCGCTTCGCCATGTCCTTGTCCATGCCCACCGCCGACCCGATTACGCCCGAACCCACGTACGGCAGTCCCGCCAGTTCCAATAGGCCCTGCACCGTGCCGTCTTCACCGTAGGTGCCGTGCAGCACCGGAAAGACCACATCTACCCGCAGCGATCCCGAACGCGTGTCGTCGAGCGGCACCAGTGCCGCGACGTTCGGATCGGCCGTCAGCATCACGCGCTGGCCCGATCGCAGCACCTCCGGCAGCATCTTCTGCGCGGGCGAGCCGGCCAGCCAGCGGCCGTCTTTTGTGATTCCGATGGGCACCGCCTCGTATTTCTCGGGGTCCAGCGCGCGAATCACCGACGCCGCCGAAACCAGCGAGACTTCGTGCTCTCCCGAGCGTCCGCCGAAGATCACTCCGATCCGAATCTTTTTTCCTGGTGTCATGGGTTGTGGCCGCCTTCGTTCCTCTCCTAGAGAATCTTCTTGCCCAGCGACGAAAGAACCATTTCGACGCCCAGCAGCGCCGTCGTGTTGTGCAGGTCGATCACCGGATTGATCTCGACCACCTCGAGCGACACCATCGCTTCGCTGTCGGCCAGCATCTCCATCGCCAGGTGGGCCTCGCGGTAAGTCACGCCCCCGCGAACCGGCGTGCCCACGCCCGGCGCGTCGCTCGGATCCACGAAATCCATGTCCAGGCTGACGGCGATGCCTTCGGTGTCGTCGGAGGCGAAGTGCAGCGCCTCGCTCATCACCTCGCGCAGACCGCGCTCGTCGACGTCGCGCATCGTGAAGGCGTGTACTCCTGAATCCTTCACCAGCCGCCGCTCCTTGGCGTCGAGGTCGCGCACGCCGACCAGCACGACGTTGCGCGGCTCGACTTTCGGCTGATAGCCCAGCAGTCCGACCAGTTCCGGGGCCCCGTAGCCGATCAGCGTGGCGAGCGGCATGCCGTGGACGTTGCCGGAAGGCGAGGAGTCCGGCGTATTCATGTCGCCGTGCGCGTCGAGCCACACGTAGCCGACCTTCTTCGACTGCTTGCGGAAAAAGTCCGACACGCCGGAAAGCGAGCCGATGGCGATCGAATGGTCGCCGCCCAGCACCAGCGGCAGGAAACCTTCCCGCAGCGCATTCTCGGTGATTTCAGCCAGGCCGCGGCAGGTTTCCGCGATTTCGTTCAGATATTTCGCGCGCTTCTCGCCGTAGTGCTGCTCTTCCGCCTGCTTCACGGCGACGTTGCCGATGTCCTCGACCTGGTGGCCCAGCTGCTTGAGGCGCGATTGCAGGCCGGCCACGCGCAGCGCGGACGGTCCCATGTCCACGCCGCGGCGGCTCTGGCCGAGGTCCATCGGCACTCCGATGATGCGGATTTTTTGCGGCATGCGAGCTTTGCGTTTCCAGCGCCGGCCGGGCGAAACGCGCGCGGAAGCGCAGGTTAAGGGTACACGCGATAGATCATGCGCGGGAAGGGAATGACCTCGCGGATGTGCTCGGTTCCGCAAATCCAGGCCACGGTGCGTTCGAGGCCCAGACCGAAGCCCGCGTGGGGCACGCTGCCGTAGCGGCGCAGATCCAGGTACCACTGGAACGCTTCCTCGGGCAGTTTGTTTTCGCGCAGGCGTTTCACCAGCAAGTCGTAACTCGAAACGCGCTCGCCCCCGCCGATGATTTCACCGTAGCCCTCGGAGGCAAGCACGTCGAAGCCCAGCGCCAACTCCGGCCGCACCGGATCGGGCTCCATATAGAACGCCTTGATGGCGGCGGGGTAACGGTGAATCATCACGGGCCGGTCGAACTGGCTCGAGAGAATGGTTTCTTCGTCGCCGCCGAAATCGTCGCCCCATTTGGCCGGGTTGCCGTGCTTTTGCAGGATGGCGACGGCCTCGTCGTAAGTGAGGCGCGGAAACGGCGGGCGGACGGCTTCGAGCTTGGCCACATCTCGCTTGAGCGTTTCGAGTTCCCTGCGGCGCTTGTACACGACCGACTGTACGACATGGCTGATCAGGCCTTCGCCGAGAACCATCATGTCCTCGAGATGGGCGTAGGCGGCCTCGGGCTCGAGCATCCAGAACTCCGTGAGGTGGCGCCGCGTTTTCGATTTTTCCGCGCGAAATGTGGGCCCGAAGCAATAGACCTTGCCGAGCGCCGCGGCGAGGGCTTCGAGGTAGAGCTGGCCCGATTGCGTGAGGTAAGCCTTCTGCTCATCGACGTACTGGACCTCGAAGAGCGTCGTGGTGCCTTCGCAGGCCGCGGGCGTGAAGATGGGCGTGTCGGTCAGCGTGTAGCCCTGCCCGTCCATGAACTCGCGCGCGGCGGCAATGGCCGCGGCGCGAATGCGCAGGATCGCGGCCTGGCGCGGCGTGCGAATCCACAGGTGGCGCCGGTCGAGCAGGAAATCGACGCCGTGCTCTTTCAATTGAATCGGGTAGGGCTCCGACTCCGAGACGCGCTGCACGACTTCGACGTGGGTGATGCCCAGTTCGCAGCCGCCCGGAGCGCGCGGCTCGCTGCGAATCCGTCCCTTGACGATGACGCTGGATTCCTGCGTCAGTCCGCGCAGCGCCGCGAACGCTTCCGGCTGCTCTTTCTGCGAGACCACGCCCTGGAGAACGCCTGTGCCGTCGCGAAAAATCGGAAAGAGCAGCTTGCCCGATTCGCGCTGGTTGTAGAGCCAACCCTGGATGGTGACGTCCTGATCTTTGTGCTCCGCGACGCGCTCGATGGTGACGACGGCCATTCGGTTGGGTTCTCCCGCGAAAAGTGCGTTTCCAATCGGTTCTCTGCAAAATGATCGGATGCAAACCCGGGCCTAGGTCTGCGGGCGCGCCGAGTCCAGTTCCTCTTCGATCCGGTCGAAGGATTTGCGCGCGGCATCGAGCGTTACGCTCGCTGGAGCCGGCTCGGCGTAGGTCGGTTGCTCTTTCAGCTCGAAGACCAGCGGCACCGGCGGCAGGAGTGCCAGCGCGGCTTTCCAGTCAATGGTGCCAGCCTGATCCGCGTTTTCGTAGGGGGCCAGATGTTCGTCCTTCAGGCCGTGGTTGTCATGGACGTGCGCGGTGACCACCAGATCGCGCATGATCTCGAGGCTGGGCAGCACGCCGCGGGCGAGATGCGCATGGCCGACGTCGAAGCACAGCCGCAGGTCGACCAGTCGCGTTTCGGCGAGGAACTGGCGCAAATTCGCGGGCGCAGCGAGGTCGCCCGGCGTATTCTCCAGGGCGATCGTCACGCCGCGCTCCTTCGCGAAAATGCGCAGATGCTCCAGGGAGCTGAACGCCGCATCGAAAAAGCGCTGATCGGCCGGATCGCGCGAGGTGCCCATGTGCTGCACCAGATAGCGGAAGGGTATGTGCTCGGCCATGTCCAGCGCGCGCTTGACTTCGTCCACGGCCTCCGAGCGCCGCGAGCGTTCGGGGTCGGAGATGGAAAGCGGCACGCTGCTTTCGCGCGTAAGGCTGAAATCCCGCTCGGCCGGAGCGTGCACGGCATGCACGGCCAGGTTTGAGTCGCGCAGCGCGGCGGCCAGCTCGCTCACGGCGTCTTCCGAGCGGTAGTCGAAATGACTTCTTGCGCAGAAAAGCTCCACCGCGCCCACGCCGGAGCGGGCGATCTCGGCCAGCAGAGCCGGCTTCAGTTTGCGTTTGATGAAAACATACGTGGAGAGCGTTCGCTGCATCGCGCGAGCCTCAGTTTTATGCGAAAGGCCAAGTGGCGTCAAGACGACTCCCGGGCGCCAGAAGCGCCACTCGCCGCGGCTTCTGCCGTCCCGCGCTATATCGAGCGGCGTTCTTTCAGCTTGGCGAGCGCTGGCCCATGCGGCGCTATTTGCGCGTTGCAGGCTGCGCGTAATACTCCTGACGAGCGCGCGCGGTCAGGCCGGGCTTGGCAACTTGAATTTCCAATTGGTGATATTCGTCCGGCCGCTGGGACGTTGCCGCGTCAAAGGTGATCTCGTAGTAGGGCGCCGAATCGGCCACACATTGCTCAAGGGCAGCTGCGATATCGTTGTCCGAGTTAAAAGCAAGACCGCCGCTCCGGATGGCGAACACTTGAAGGCCCAGGTTCGCCACCTGGATCTGGCTTGGCTTGCTGATGCCTTTGAGGAAGTCCTTGTAGTCCGTGGCGTGCAGCACGGACTGGCCGGTACCAAGCGAATCGACGCTGTAGAGCGTGATACGGGCCCGCAGAAGAGCGGTGGAGAGAGTCACAAGATTCGCGAAGAGACCTTGCTGCTGCTTCGAGTCGATCAGCATGTTGGGGTCGAACAGCAGGGGCCAACCGGGAGAAACCCAGAGGACGACCTTGCGTCCCGGTCCCGGTAGTCGAGCTATGCTCGCAGCCAGCTGACGAAGAGCCGTGAGGGACAGCTGCAAGCGTTCGGTCGCGCCCCAATAGCCGGCATCGCGACCGATGTCGCGGAAACCGACGCTCTCCTTCTGCAGCACGTCGTCGAGCGCATTGCCGTCCAATGCGAAGTTCGTCACGCTCCGGACACCCTTGTCCGTAAAGACCGCAAGAGAGACGGGGTAAGCGAGGTTACCTCCATCGGCACGAAGGAATTTGTCGATCTGCAGGCGTTCGTACGTGACGTCCTGGGCCGTGTCGTTGACCGCGTCGATCAACAGGACGACTTCCATGGGAGCGTTGCGGCCGGTGAAGGCCTGGAAGGAGGTGATCGCCCGTGGGGCCTTGTTATCGAGGAGAGTGAAGTCTTGCTGCGCGAGACCGGCAACAGGCGGCCCGGACTTCATCGTGACCTCGACATCCAGGTACACCTTACCGGGGCCAGGTTGGTTTCCCGGAGCGGGCTGCTGGGCTGAGGCTGCGGCGGTGCACACCAGAGACGCGAGAAGAAAACAGCCGAGGCGGGTATAGGTGGACATGAGTTCAACTCCTCGAACGAGATTCCGGCTCGGGCCTCTATACGATCGTACGCTTCTTTCAGCGCTCCCCACAACGCATTTGCCGCCGGAGCGGGTCTCGCCAAACGCGGACGGGCGACAGGGCCGCCGAGCGCTCTCGGAGTCGTGGAAGGGCGGACCGCCCGGTGTTATACTGCTGCCGCTTTCGACGGCAAAACTTGAGCGCATTTCAATTGGAGGTTCGGAATGAAACTGATTACCTTGGCTGTACTGGGTCTGATGGTGGCTTCGACCAACGCGCTGGCGCAAGCACCGGCGCCGGCGGCGGCGACGGGAGATCCCGCCATCGACACGCCCTTGACGGCCGCCCCGGCGCAACTGCGCGGGGCAGCAACGGTCATCAAGTGGAAGGCTGACTTCACCTACGATACGTTGAAGAAAGGCACGAACCAACTGGTCTGCTACGACAAGTCGGGACAGCCCGAACAGCCGGCGTACATGATGGAGTGCACCAGCCTCGGCAACCTGCCGCGAGCCGCTCAGAACATGAAGTTCGAGGCGGGAGGCGACAAGGCCAAGACGCAGGCGATGCTCGATGCCGCGGAAAAGGATGGCTCGCGCGTGAAGCCCGATTACGGGTCGGTGTGGTATCACGTGATGGGCGCCGACAAGGACCACGCTCGGACACACATGACCATCGCCGTGCCGGGCGCAACGACGCAATCGACCGGACTGCCCGACAAAAACACGGGGAGCGGCGTGTGGATCATGAATGCGGGCACGACCACAGCGCACCTGATGACACCAGGCGAATAACAGTATCGTTCGATCCGAGCACTCGCTCAAAAAACCGGAGGGCGGCGTCACCCGCCGCCCTCTTTTCATGCCGGTCCCAGTTCGAGCCGCATCCGCGAAATCATGACGAAGAATCCGATCTCGATTCTGCTCGCAGTTGCAACGCTCTCCGCAGCGCCGGCCAAGCAGACCTTCACGGGCACCATCACAGACGACATGTGCCCCAAAGCCGATCATTCGCAAATGCGCATGGGGCCGACGGATGCCGAGTGCACCTTGGCCTGTGTCGACGCGCATGGCGCCTCGTACATCCTGTATGACGGCAAGAACGCCTACATGCTGAGCGACCAGAAGACCCCGGAGAAGTTCGCGGGGAAGAAAGTCACGGTCAGCGGCACGCTGAACGCCAAGACCAAGACGATCCAGGTGGAGTCGATTACCGCGGCAAAGTAAGCTCCGCCTCCGGCGGGCGCGGCGCGCAGAGTCCGCCGACTGCGGCACCCGCCGTTTGAATCGAAAGCCCTCGATGCCAGGCGAGAAGTTTGGTTCCATCAGCAGGTACCCCCCCCACCCCCGGTGTTTTTTGGAAAGAGTGCGCAAGCCCATGAAAAGAGGGACGTTGACGTTTTGCAGAGCGCGAAAAGAGCGTGAAAGAGTGCGCAAGTGCCTGAAAATACGGAGCAAGGTCGGAGTGCGTAGAAGCGGAAGAGCGTAGAGAGACCGATGTACGGGCAACGACGGTCTGATTGCGGCGGTCACAGTATACGTTACCAGAAACGATAACGTACGTCTACACGTATACCGATGGGTATTCGAACGAGCTGTGGAAAGTGGTGGAAATCATCCCCATTCGAACGGGGTCTTTTGCCGGATAACGACGTTCCATGGCCGCGCCGCTCTTGACCCACCACGCTCGATGGAGTACAAAACCTGCATCGCAGTCGGAGACTTCACGGATCCAACTGGAGGCGATGTTGAAACCCGCCCAGCGGCATCGCGCGTTGCGCGTGCCATTTGTCGCCGCAATTGTAGTCACCGAGCTAGCGTCGGAACAGCAGCTGTCATTGCGCACCCGCGATCTGAGCGTGCACGGCTGTTTCGTGTCCACCGCGACTCCCTTGAATCCGGGGGCGAAGGTTCGGATCACCCTCGTCCACGCAGGCGGCAAAGTCGCAGCCTTCGGCCAGGTGGTTTCCGCTCGTACGGAAGGAATGGGTATCGTTTTCACCAAGATCGAAGCGAGCGACCAAGCGGTTCTCGAGCGGTGGATGAGCGATTTGCGGGTCACCTGATCCGTTCCTTGCCCCGCAAGGGTCCCCGGGGAGAACCCTCACGTTCTACAAGCTGTGGAAAATCGTGGAAATCGTCCCCCTTCGAACGGGGTCTCCCGCCGCTCGACTTGCCGGTCGTGGCGGCGTGCTGCTGGGGAGAATCAGCACTGTGAACAAAGCTATTTGTGAATCGAATAGGAGATTCTATCTTCCCGATTGCGAATGCTGACTTGGGTGACTTTCCCGCTCGGATCAATCACAAATGCCTCAGCGGTCTTGGAAGAGTTGGCGGGCACGTATCTGAAATTGTAGGTATGTTCGCCGTCCGCCGTTACAGCCGCTACAGCCCCGCTTGCGTCGTAGCGAATTTCCAATTCGACCTCCTCGGAAGGGTCGTCGACTTTGATGAGCCGATCCGCCGTGTCATAGGAATACCTGGTCGTGCGCCCTCCGGGATATTTCACTGCCGTGGGGCGGTCACCTGAGTCGTATTCATACTCGACCAGGTTCCCCGCGCTGTCCCGAGCTCGAGTCATGTGCGCTTGGCTGTACTCAAACCGAATCCAGCGACCACTGGGCGATCGGATTTCAGTTAGTTGGCCGTTTGCGTCACGCGACAACCGAACTTCATTCCCGTTCCTATCGAAAATTCCGACAAGCGACCCTTGCTGGGGGCGTGTGGAGTAGTAGGCTTCCGGCGAAAGATACGTGGTGCCGTCCGCGAGCGTCCAATCCCATCCAAGGCCGTTCCAGTTGACACGGGAATTTGCCAGGATTCGGGCGGACGAAGCAGCCCCATAAATTGCATCGCCGTTGCCTGTCCCCGGTGAAATCCGCTCGTAATGAACCGATTGGCCGTCCGGCAAACGCCAATCGAGATAGGTATAGGGACGGCGACTTCCCGTAAGAAACGGCTCCCAAACGTGCGGGAGATAGACCTGAAATCGATCGGCCCACCCCGTCAGCGTAACGTACGTTCGCGTGAAGGCCAGGGGAATGGTATCGGGCACGTACAAATCCGTCTTGATGGGGAAGAAACCGCCGCCCAGAACGATTTCGAATACGTCCAGGTTTCGACCGTCCGGCAACAGGAGCAGGCAGTCGTCTATGGAGCCGGAATCCAACGTTTGGCGAATTGCCGTCTGCGGCACGATGAAAAAGCAGGGCGGAAGGCCGCCGCTTCCGGGTTCTTGTGGAATCGGAAGTTCAGGGCCGGCTGGGACTCTCGCTTTCCATTTTGCGTAATCGCTGGGGTAGAAGTAACGTATGGTGGCAATCGAGAGCGCAGCCACAAGACACAAGAAAATAGAATCCTTCCATCCCCGAGACCTGAAGTAACCCGCCAGCGATTTTGCACTCATCGCGCTGAGCTGACCTTCGCGGATTTCACTGACCGCGGCCGATCACCAGACCAAGCAGAATGGCTACCCCGGCGAGTGTAGGTACGAGGAATGACCACAAGGCGTACCTGCGCCGATAGTATTCAAGTTTTGAATCATCGAAGTATTTACCGAGTCCCGCATCCTTGTATATCTCAATCAAGGTGCGTATGACCGATAGAACCTCTCTTTTACTGTTATTCAAGGACAGAAAGATCAGCGCATTCAGGATGACGATTGCGACGAGAGTGACCGCTACAGTCGCCAGTCGGTGTTGGGAGGCTGTGGACAAAACGACGAAGCCCGAAAAATTGGTCAAGTACAGAACCGCCAAGAGAACGCGGTCCGTATTGAAAATATGCCGAAGGGAGCCCCAAAGATTGGCATGCAATTCCTTCAGCAATTCCGATTCGGGCATGACCGCCTCCTTGCGTAATCGGAGTGACTTGCGTTGTCGCGCCCCTACAAGTTGCTCAAGCACACATCTTCTCGGTGCAGGATGCAGGTGTCAGTTTGCTCGTGCGGGTCGCGGCGCACCGACTTCAGTTTTAAGAGAGTTTTTGTCGCGAGCGCCTTCCCAATGAGCGGCTCCAGCCGCGGATCGCGCACGCTAGTGCACGAGTAGATTGCTACTGGACTGACGACTTGAACGGGGAATCGGCCGCCATCGCGAGTAATTTTCAACATCAGGCCCATACCCGCCCTCCTGTCGCTATCGGCAAACGTTAGAGGCAGCATGATCCAGCCGCCTTCGGCCAGCCGCTCCAGCCACGGCAAGTGCGGATGCGTGACTCCGGCGTTGATGAGCATGGCGTCGCACGCGCCCGCATCGAAATTCGCGCCATCGCAGGCCTGGACGGTGACATTCGGATAGCCGGCCAAGTTTTCCCGGGCGCGGGCCGCCAAGTCAGAATCGACTTCGCTGGCGACCACGCTTCCGCCAGGTCCAATCACTTCAGCCATGATCGCCGTGTAATAGCCCACGCCGCAACCCAAGTGAAAGACCCGATCGCCAGCCCTCAGACTGAGCGCATCGATCCAAAGCGCCAGGGAACTAGGATGACCGCTATTCAGCTCGCGAGCGACGTCGATGGCTATCAGCACGTTGTGGTAGAGATGGCGCGGGTCTTCGATCGCTCTGTAGGTTGTCGTGCCCAGCACGAGGCTGGGACACACCATTTGCCAGGGCCCGGGACCGAGAAATTTCTCCCGCGGCACACGAGCAAAGGCTTCGACCAGAGTGGGAGAATCGATGTTGGCCTCGAACCGAATTTCCTCGGCGTAGAAGCGGCGGCAATCGTCGAGTTCCATGGAGGCGACTGAGTATCCCATCGACACTATAACCAGGCAATCGAAACCGCGCCCGGCCTGCCATGCAAGTCTCTTTCGCCGTATGCGATAAGCGCTCAGCGCCAAACGTAATCCGCCGCGGCAGGACTTACCGGGACGGACGAAGAGAGATCCTTCGCTACGCTCAGGATGACCACTTAGCGGCGGGCTTAGTCGGAGGGGCGCTCGTAGTTCAGGTAGGGGCTGAGCCAGCGCTCGACGGCGCGGAGGTCGAGGCCTTTGCGGCGGTGGTAGTCGAGGACCTGGTCGCGGCCGATCTTGCCGACGGCGAAGTAGCACGAGTCGGGATGCGAGAAATAGAGGCCGCAAATCGAGGCGGCGGGGAGCATGGCGAAATTTTCGGTGAGGCGGATGCCGGTGACCTTTTCCGCGTCGAGCAGCGCGAACAGGGTGGTTTTCTCGCTATGGTCGGGGGAAGCGGGATAGCCGGGCGCGGGCCGGATGCCGCGATAGCGTTCGTGGAGTAGATCGTCCACGCCCAGCTTTTCTTCCTTGCCGAAGCCCCAGGCATCGCGGATCTGCTTGTGGAGCCATTCGGCGAGGGCCTCGGCGAGGCGATCGGCCAGGGCCTTGGCCATGATGGCGTTGTAATCGTCGTGGGCCTTTTCGAAGCGCGCCGCGAGTTCGTCAGCGCCGATTCCGGCGGTGACGGCGAAGGCTCCCAGGTAATCCTCGAGGCCGGTTTCGAGGGGCGCGATGAAGTCGGAGAGCGCGTACTCGGCTTCGCCCTCGGGCTTTTCCATCTGCTGGCGCAACATATAAAACGTGGCGAGGGGACGAGTGCGCGAGGCATCGGCGTAGAGTTCGATGTCGTCGCCCACGCTATTCGCGCGGAAGAAGCCGGCGACGCCACGCGCGGTAAGCAGGCCCCTGGCGACGATCTCGGACAGAAGCGCCTGGGCGTCATCGAGCAATTCCTTGGCGCGCGGACCGACGACTTTATCCTCGAGGATGCGCGGATAAACGCCCTTGAGCTCCCAGGCGTGGAAGAAGGGCGTCCAGTCGATGAGCGGCACGAGCGAATCGAGCGGTACGCACGGCCACGCGCGCGCGCCGGTGAAGGAAGGCACGGGAGGGCGCGCGCCGCGCCAATCGAGCGGCGGCCTGCGGCGGCGGGCCTCTTCGATCGAAAGCAGCGGAGCGATGCGCGGGCCGCGATATTTTTCGCGCGTGCGCTCCTGCTCGCTGCGGTTTTCGTCCACAAAGGCAGTACTCTGTTCGGGCCGGGTGAGCGTGGCGACGACGCCGACGGCGCGCGAGGCGTCCACAACGTGGACGACCGCCTGGCCGTAGGCCGGGGCGATCTTGACAGCGGTGTGCGCGCGGCTGGTGGTGGCGCCGCCGATGAGCAGAGGCAGGCGAAATCCCTCGCGCTCGAGTTCGTGCGCGACATGCACCATCTCATCGAGCGAGGGCGTGATGAGGCCGCTCAGACCGATCAGGTCCACGCATTTTTCGCGGGCTACCTGGAGGATTTTCGCCGCGGGGACCATCACGCCGAGATCGATGACCTCGTAGTTGTTGCAACTGAGGACCACGCCGACGATGTTTTTGCCGATGTCGTGCACGTCGCCCTTGACCGTGGCCATCAGCACGCGGGCGACGGCCTCGGTGCCGCCGCGCGCCAGCTTTTCCGCTTCGAGGTAGGGAAGCAGGATGGCGACCGCCTGCTTCATCACGCGGGCGCTCTTGACGACCTGGGGAAGGAACATTTTTCCGGAGCCGAACAGATCGCCGACGACGTTCATGCCGGCCATCAGAGGGCCTTCGATGATGCGCAGCGGATTTTCGTACTTTTGGCGAGCCTCCTCGATATCGGGGCCGATATGTTCGTTGAGGCCGTGCACGAGCGCGTGCGACAGGCGCTCCTCGACGGTTCCGTGCCGCCAGGCGTCATCGCGCGCGGCCGCGGCTCCGGCGCGCTTGTCCACGGTCTGGGCGAACTCGAGGAGGCGCTCGGTGGCGTCCGGGCGGCGATTGAGCAGCACATCCTCGACGCGCTCGCGCAGGACCGGCGGAATCTCCTCATAGATCGCCAACTGGCCGGGGTTGACGATGCCCATGTCGAGCCCGGCGCGGATGGCGTGGTAGAGGAACGCGGAGTGCATGGCCTCGCGAACGGCGTTGTTGCCGCGGAAGGAAAACGAGATGTTGCTGACGCCGCCGCTGACTTTGGCTCCGGGAAGCGCGGTTTTGATTTCGCGCGTGGCTTCGAGGAAGGCCACGGCGTAGCGGTTGTGCTCCTCGATGCCGGTGGCGACGGTGAGGATTGCCGGATCGATGATGATGTCGGAGGGCGGCATGCCGACCTGCTCGGTGAGGATGCGGTAGGCGCGCGTGGCGATGGCGACTTTGCGCTCGGTAGTGTCGGCCTGGCCTTTTTCGTCGAAGGCCATGACGATGACGCCGGCGCCGTAGCGGCGGATTTTTCGGGCCTGCTCGCGGAAGACGTCCTCGCCTTCCTTCAGGCTGATGGAGTTGACGATGCTTTTGCCCTGCAGGCACTTCAAACCAGCCTCGATGACGGCCCAGCGGGAGCTATCCACCATGATGGGCACGCGCGCGATGTCCGGCTCGGAGCCGATCGCGTTCAAGAACGTGGTCATGGCCTTGACGGAGTCGAGCATGGCCTCGTCCATGTTGACGTCGATCATCTGCGCGCCGCCCTCGACCTGCTGGCGGGCGACGGCGAGGGCCTTTTCGTAGTCGTCCTTTTTGATGAGCTCGGCGAAACGCGGCGAGCCGGTCACATTGGTACGCTCGCCGACATTAACGAAATTGGTATCCGGGCGGATGACCAGCGGTTCGAGCCCGCTGAAGCGCGAGTAGGGTTCGAGCGTGGGCGGCACGCGCGGCGCCACGCCGCGCAGGCCTTCGCCGATGGCGCGGATGTGCTCGGGCGTCGAGCCGCAGCAGCCGCCGGCGATGTTGAGCCAGCCGTTGCGCGCGAATTCGCCGAGATCGGCGGCCATGCGTTCGGGCGTTTCGTCGAAGCCGCCGAAGGCGTTCGGCAAGCCGGCATTCGGATAGCAGGTGATGGGAACCGGCGCCAGGCGCGAGAGGTCTTCGAGGAAGGGCCGCATCTGTTTGGCGCCCAGCGCGCAGTTCATGCCCACGCTGAGCAGCGGCATGTGCGAAACCGAAATCCAAAACGCTTCGACGGTCTGGCCGGAGAGGGTGCGGCCGCTGCGATCGAAGATGGTGACGGAAACGATGACGGGCAGGCGCCTTCCGGAGGCTTCGAAGTACTCCTCGATGGCGAACAGGGCGGCCTTGGCGTTCAGCGTGTCGAAGACGGTCTCGAGGAGCAGCAGGTCCGCGCCGCCCTCGACGAGCGCCTGGGCCTGCGTGGCGTAGATCTCGCGCAGCTCGTCGAAGGTTACGCCGCGGGCGGCGGGGTTCGAGACGTCCTGCGAGACCGATGCGGTGCGCGAGGTGGGGCCCAAGGCTCCGGCGACGAAGCATCGCCGATCTTTGCCCGCGCCTGCGGGCGCGGCCATGAAGCGATCCGCGGCGCGGCGGGCGGCCTGCGCGCCGGCGAAATTAAGATCGGCCACGCGGCTCTCGAGGCCGTAATCGGCCATGGAGATGGCGTTGGAATTGAAGGTGTTGGTCTCGATGATGTCGGCGCCGGCTTCGAGATAGAGGTGATGGATTTCCTCGATGAGCTGCGGCTGCGCGAGATTGAGCGCGTCGTTGTTGAGGCGCAAATCCCTGGAGTGATGGGCGAACTCCTTGCCGCGGTAGTCGGCCTCGCCGAGGTTGTGGGCCTGAATCATGGTGCCCATCGCGCCATCGAGCAGCAGGATGCGGTGGCGCATCCGCTCGCTCAGTTCGGCGCGAATTTGTTCGCCGTGATTCATCGCTGAGCTATGGGAGACCTCCTGATTGCCGCGACGCGACCAGGAGCGCAATTGCGGAGAGTTGCCCCACGAGCGATGGTCGAAGAAGAGTGCAGGTCAACCTTTCGCCGGCGCGCGTTTGCCGCGCAGGGATTCAATGATAGCAAAGACGGGTGCGGTCAGGCGGGCTGGTCGCTCAAAAACTCGGCTTGCGCCGGACCGGGCAGGAGGCCGGCCTCGAATCCGCGATTGAGGAGCTCCTGCACGGCGGCGCGGCCGCGCTCGCCGTATCCGAGCGTCCAGCGATTGACGTACATGCCGACAAACTTATCGGCGAGGTCGGTATCCATGTCGCGCGCAAACTGCAGGGCGTAGTTGAGCGCTTCGTCGCGATGTTCGAGCGCGTAGGAGACGCTTTCGCGAATGGCGCGCGCGATGCCGCGGCCGGCTTCCGGGCCAATGGCCCGCCGAACGGCGTTGCCGCCGAGAGGCAGCGGAAGCTGCGTGGTTTCCTGCCACCAATGGCCCAGGTCCACCACGCGGTGCAGGCCCAGTTCGGGGAAAAGCAACTGCCCTTCGTGGATGAGCAGGCCGGCATCGACCGTACCAGCGCGGACGGCGTCAATAATCTGATCGAAAGGAATCGGGACGGCCTCGAAGTGCGGCTCGTAAAGCTTGAGGGTCAAATAGGCCGTGGTGCGCAGGCCGGGCACGCCGATGCGGCTTCCCGCCAGTTCCGCGCGCTTCATGGGTTTGCCGGCGACCACGATGGGGCCGTAACCTTCGCCGAAGCTGGCGCCGCAATCCAGGAGAACGTATTTATCGCGGAGGTAAGCGTAGGCGGCAAAACTAATGGCCGTGACGTCGTAGGTTTCGCGGTCGGCGGCCTGATTGAGAGTTTCGATATCGGCCAGGACGTGCGTGAACTTGAGGCCCGGCACCTTCACGCGGTTGGTGGCCAGCGCGTAGAACATGAAGGCGTCGTCGGAATCCGGCGAGTGCGCCAGCTTGATCTCCATCGTTCGCGTGGTGGCCTGTCGGGTCGCCATGTGCGTTTGAGCCTCGAACTTTGCCGGGATGCGGCGCGAGCGGGTTCGCCCGAAGGGAACACGAGCCCTCGCGCCCGGGGCCGACCCGGTACGCTTCCCCGCGGAGACATTTCCCCCAGGAATCTTGAACGTGTCGTGGGGGCTCTCCTAACGCGGGAGGAACGTCCGGACAAATAAACGACACAAGAGGTTAACACACTCGGTTGCGACGGACAAATGCGCGGCCGGGGATGGTGACGTCAAGCTGCTTCACAAATATTCGGCGTCGCGGATCATCGCTCATTCGTCACGGTCGCCGCCGGGGCCACCTTCTTCAGTTGCTCGATCTGGGCCTGAACTTTCGACCACGCTTTGGGATTTCGCTCGGTCGCATAAGAAGCCTCGGGGTGCCCGTAGAATTCGAGCAAGTCCGCCCGAAGTTCCGGCGAAGCGCCGCTAAAGTTCTGTTTGGCCAGCTCGTCGAGCAGCTCCGCGTACGCGTCATCGTTGAGCTTATATTTTCCGGGGCCAGTAACATCGCCCGTGTCAAAATTGTCGTTTGGCAAGACCAGCTGGCCTGCGTCCACCTGGCCCAGCAGCTTGCGATAGCGGTCCAGAGCCGCGTTGAAGCTGGCTTCGAACATGCGTTCCGCGGCGGGCGTGGGCATCTGGAACTGGAGCACCTTCAGCGGGCCGACCTTGGGGATCAGCTTGGTAAGAAAGGCGAGGAAGTTGTCCCAAAACGTGGGCCGCTGATATTTCGTGCCCCAGTTTTTTTCATAACTGGAGCGGGAAAGATTGTAAAGGAACTTCTGCTTGGTCACGCCGGGCTGGTCTTTCATGATGTCGTCTTTCTTCAGGCTCCAGGCAATGCGCGTGGCCTTGGGGAGAAGCCGGCTGACGTCGTAACGGTAAGAACCGAGCACCTTGTCTTCATCGGAGAGAACGCTCTTGAGATCCAAGCCATAGGTCTCCTGGAAGGCTTGCTCGAGCAACGGAACGGAAACGGCGAAGCCGATAAAGTCGTGATAACTCTCCGGAGCATAGCGACCCTGCGCGATCTCGAGAACGTCGAAGCCAAATTCCGTCTTTACGTGGGCCAAGGGGTCTTGTTCATACGTAACCGAGTCGCCGTATTTCTTTTTCAACTTGGGGTACAGAACCGGCACCGCGCGATTCACGCCGATGAGGTGGCCGTCGTTGTCGGCGGCGTAATGGGAGAGCGCTCCGAGCGCGAAAGCGTAGCCGTCAAGGTCCGTGGCGTCGCGGAGCAGAGCCACGACGAAATCTCCGCTGCGCACGTAGTGCGCCAAGTCGCTGAAAAATTTATTTCCGTGCGGGTAATAGCCCATGTCCTGGATAATGACGCCCCCGTAGGCGTAGCCGTGGGCTTCCTTCATTTCTTCCGGTGTGGCGTCCGGAAAACGCTTCAAAAGTAACGGGCGGATGTTGGTATCCCATACGCTGTCGACGATGGCTTCATGAGCAAGGACGGCGTAGGCCGCGCTCCGTGCCGGCCAGCCAAAAAACAGAAAAAGCGCCAGCACGAAGGAACTCAGCCTCGCGAGCCACGCCCTGCCTTCGCCATGCCGCATGCTATCCATCGCACCTCGTTCCGATTTTATCTCAAGAGATCGCAGTCCGAAATCGGCGCTTGTTCTGGGCGGCCAATCACAGGCCGCTGAGACTGGATTCCTCGCGCGCAATTCCGCGGGCCAGTGTGGAAGGGATTGCGATCGTCGCCGGTCCATTCGCGGGCAGATGCACTTGGCCGAAAGCCGACACCGGCCGAGCCGCGGCCGCCGGCCGGTGTCGTCGGCATCGCGCCCGATGCGTCGTTAGTCCTGGTAGACGCTGATTGCGATTCGATCCCCGGGATACGCACGGTTGTACAGGTAATAGCCGTCCCCGGAGTAATCGACGTACAGATCATCGTTGTCGTACCAGTTGGCCGCCCAGGATTCCGGCCACGGGTCCAGGAGTCTGAACCAAAAACCATCGTACTGGAAGGAGGGATACCCGCCAAAAATCACCAAAGGGAGGCCGTACATGCGGAACGCGTGACTCTGGCCAAAGTCGCCGCGGAAAGAAGCATCAGGAATGCGGTAACCGTCGTACCCGCCGCGCTGCTGCCAGGTTTGGTGCTGGGTCTGCCAGTTGCTTGCGCGATGCTGCTGCCACACGTTCCGCTCGTCAGCTTGCTGCACACGTTGCCCTTGCTGTGAAGGGCGACCGGCCGGCGGCTGTCGTTGGGCGACCTGTTGCTGCCCCCTGTTCTGGTCTTGTTGTTGTTGTTGCCGGGCCTGCTGTTGCGGCTGCTGTTTCTGTTGCTGCTGTGGTTGCTGCTGGGCACGCTGTTGCGGCTGCTGTTTCTGTTGCTGCTGTGGTTGCTGCTGGGCACGCTGTTGCGGCTGCTGTTTCTGTTGTTCCTGCGGCTGCTGCTGAGCACGTTGTTGCGGCTGTTGCTGCTGTCTCTGTTGCTGTTGTGGCTGCTGCTGAGCGCGTTGTTGCGGCTGCTGTCTCTGTTGCTGTTGCGGCTGTTGCTGTTGTTTTTCAGGCTTGGCCTGCTGCTCCTGTTTCTGGGCCTTAGCGTCTTGTCCGCGTTGGTCCTGCTGCGCATACAGGGGAGCAAATGCTCCGAGAAGCAGGAACAGAACTCCCGAGCTGACAAATCCGATTCGTTTCATCCGTCCACCTCCATGCCAAATTCCTCTGACCTGAGTATTTTGCTTCATGAAACGTTCTCCTCCCAAAGTGGTCCGGGCCATCATTTGCCCTTCGCCCCCATAACCAGCAAGACGACGCCTGCAACCACCGCCAGACCTCCCAGTATGGGAGGAATGGAAATTCGCTCGTGAGTTTCCGCGGTGACGTGCACCGATCCCACGTCGAGAACGTTCTTCTCGCGCGTGTAGTTGATACCTTGATAGGCGAGAGCCAGCGCGCCCAGGACGATCAACAAGATCCCAACCCAAATGGCCGGTTTCATTGCGCCACCTCCGCGAGGCAACCCCTCGGGCTTCGACGAGCCTTATTCCGAGAACGCCACCGAGCCCTACTTCTCGGACCTGTTCCTGGGCGACTTCTTGTCCAGGGTGGAAACGAGCAATGTCGCAGACGCGGGCGCGTGGATCGCGCTATTGATTACGATGTCCTTCGCCGTGGTTCCCTTTCCGTAGATCCGCTCGTTGCCATCGTTATCGGGACGGAGAGTCGAGCCCTCCAAAGAAATCCCGGCGAACAATCCCCGCGAGCGCGAATACGAGAGAATCTCGGCTCGCAGGGTGACGTCGGAGGCGGCCGCGGCGTCGCGGCCCTTGGGTCCGGCGGCAGCAGCCAGATCGGCACCGAGCTTGACCTTACTGCTGAGAATAGAACTCGCCCCGCGCTGATTCATCACCAACAGGACGAAGTCGGTTGCCTGGCCTCCCAACTGGAAGCCGAAACTTCCGCCTTCGAGAGCCATCATGGAAGGCGCGCTCCAGGGTCCGCTGAACTCCTTGCCGCTCCGGCAAGACATCACGCCGCGGCCGTAACTGCCACCGAACCCGATCGCAAACTTGATCACCGAAGGCAGGACGATGACGCATTCCGCCTTGTCCAGAATATCCGCCGGAATATCGTCGGGGACGTTGAGGATTTCGGTCATCACCGTGCCTGCATTCTTAATACGATTGTTTTCGTCTTTCTGAGCAAACGCCGGCAGGCCAACCAAAAGAGTCACTGCCAGTAATGAGAAGATTTTTTTCATGGACGTACTCCTTTCAGGCATACGCAAGTTCGAATATCCCGCGGCAATTCGGCCGTTCCGGTACCGCGCCCGGCGACTTACCGTTCTTCAGTTCTCCAGCCCGTCGCCGCCGGTGACATCCATCACGATTGTACCTGCCCGCACGGGACCGCACTGTACAAAACGGCACAGTGCCAAAAGCGGCTTTGGGCAGCGTGCGAGGATTTACGAGTCGTGTAGAACCACGCTCAGAAGGGAATTATTGATGCGGATCTCGCTGTTGCTGTATTGGATGAAGCCTTGGGTCCTGAATTTGTTCATGAAGAAATTGACCCGGGAGCGGGTTGTCCCGATCATCTCCGCCAGCATCCCTTGCGATGTTTTAAGGAGCACCTTTTGCAAACGGTCTTGCCCGTCATAGCGCGCGAGCAACAGCAGAATGCGGGCCAGCCGCTTCTCGCTGGAGTTGAAGAGCTGGTCGATCAGGTCTTCCTCGACCCGGGCGTTGCGCGACAGCATGTAGGCGATGAAGCTGTCGGAAAACTCGTGCTGCTCGTGGAGAACGCGAATCATCTCGCTTTTCGCAATGACGAGGACGGAGGTAGGCGCAATCGCGGTCGCAGTTGCCATATAAACGCAGTGGCCAGCCAAGCACCCTTCCCCGACAAAATCGCCGGGCCTCAGAATCGCCACGACGGCTTCTTTGCCGGCCGCATTGACCACCGTAAGCTTCACGCCGCCTTCCTGGATGTAGAGGACATCGCTCGCAGGGTCGCCCTGATTGAAGAGGGTTTCTTTTTTTCGAAACGTGGCTGCGTTGCTTTCCAGACGGACCGAAGGAAGGAATAATTGAACCTGGGACGCAGGACTTCTCGAGTTTGTTTTTTGGACGCGGGGACTGCGGAGCCTGCCGGATACACGTCGAGCTAGTGAGGAGCGACGCATCCATGTCGTTAATAGCATGGGAGCCACATCGCTGACTGTCCAATATTGAACACTTTGGCGCGGACAAGCGCAGCGTTGACAGCGTGGGAGCGAGCGACAACAAGTCACGAGGAATCAGGGAGTTAGCTGAACTTTAGCGGCTCCGCGGAACTTTTCGCAGCGATTGGTGCACTTCCAATCCGCCGTCATAGTCAATGAATCCCTGCTTCCTGAATCGGTTCATGAACAGGTTGATTCGCGGCCGCGTGGTGCCGACCATCTCCGCCAGAACCTGGTGGCTCAGGATGGGAATCTCGACAGCCGGCGGGCCGCTTCTATCCAAGTGCGCGAGCCGCAGAAGCACGCGCGCCAGGCGTTGTTCCGCATCGGAAGTGAGGAGGTCCGCGACGTGATCCTGATAGTTCTTGACGCTGGACAACAGATAGGCCACCAGGGAATTGGACGTCTTGTTCTCCTTACGAAGCATTTTGAGCATGTCTGTTTTCGTGATCGTGCGTATGGAGCTGGCCGTGAGCGCTACGGCCGTGGACATACGAAGAGGAAAGCCCGCGAGGCAAAGTTCACCGAAGAAATCGCCCACACCCAGGATGGCGGTAACCGCCGACGGTTGATGTTTCGTGCGGGTGCTGAGCCGCACCCCGCCCTGCTGAATGTAGAAAAGCGTGTAAGCGGGCGCGCCTTGCTTGTATATGCTCTGCTGTCTGCGATAGCGGGAGACCTTGCCGCCCAGGCCGGCCCCCGAAGAGAAACCTGCAAGGCGAGAGTTCTGGTGGTTCACGCTTTTCATAGTTGCTCCGTCCGCAATGAACGCACAGCGCTCACGCGAGAAGACGATCGCCACAGGAGAATAGCAATCCCGTCTGAAGCATACTGTTCAAAAGAGAACAGCTGCGAAATGGGACCGCGCGTGGGAAGCGTTCAACAGTGGGCGGGGGACGAGAGATTACCCGCTGAAGCCGAGCATAGTATACTGCGCTCCGGCTGGTGTTTTGCGCGGCTCGTCCGGAGGAGAGGCCATGAGAAAGAGCGATCCCGCCGATCACAACGATCCAGGATCTTCCGGTTCGCAGATCTCACGACGGCGATTCGCGGCCGGCTTGACGGCCACGGGCGGGCTGGCGCTGTTGGGAGGCCAAACGTCATTTGCCGGGGACGCAGCGGCGGCCGAGCTGCGGCAGTATCACAATCAACCCGCCGAGAGTCCCCTGCACAAGAATCTGGTCGCCATGTGGGCGGCGGTGAAGGCCGAAACGGGCGGCCGCGTACAGGTTCGAACGTTTCCCGAGAACAATCAGATGGCGGGCGGAGACCCCGCGGCGCTGGCGATGCTGATCGACGGGAGCCTAGATTTCTTCGCGGCAAACGGCGCGCTGATCGGCTCGGTGGTTCCCGCGGCGAACGTGCAGGGAATTCCTTTCGCCTTCCGGACGCTGGCGCAGGCCTTCGCGGCGGTGGACGGCGACCTGGGCGGCTACCTGCGCGAAGAGATGCGCGCCAAGGGCATCCACGCCGTGCCGCGCGGGTGCTTCGACAACGGATTTCAGCAGCTGACCTGCGCGACCAAGCCCATACGCAGCGTTGCCGACCTCGCGGGCCTGAAGGTGCGCACGCCGGACACGGCGCTCTACAAGGAATTGTTCCAGGCGCTCGGCGCGGTTTCCGTGCCGACCACCATCAACAAGATGTACGACACGCTTAAATCCGGAGCCGCCGAGGCCCAAACGGATCCGCTGACGATCGTCGAGCTTTTCAAGCTGTACGAGGTGCAGAAATACGTCAGCATGACCAACCATCTGTGGGCCGGCTTCAATCTGATCGCCAACCTGAAGGTATGGCAGGGCCTGCCGGAGGACGCGCGCGGGGCGATCGAACGCAATGCTGCAAAGTTCGTCCGGACGCAGCGCCAGGAAAACGCTGCGCTCAACGGCAGCCTTCGCGCCCGACTGACGCAACAGGGCATGACGTTCAACGATGCGGAAACCGGCTCGTTCCGCGCGCGACTTGGTCCGTTTTACGCGCATTGGAAGGAAACGGTGGGGCCGCGGGCGTGGGGCCTCCTCGAAGCTCACGCCGGCAAGCTCGCGTGATGTGCTTCTCTTCGCACGGCGGTACTTTCGTCCTATAGCCACCCCTTGCCGGGTGCGTCACGATTGTTGGGCGTGGCGTGCCTCAAGGAGGTTGCCGATGTCCCGCAAGCTGACGATCCTGGCGGCGCTTTTATGGATTTTACCTGCGTGGGGACAGACACAGGACTCGCCGTCCCTGGGCGACGTGGCGCGCCAACTCCGCAGCCAAAAGAACGGCACGCCGTCTAAGGCAGTCATCACCAACGAGGATCTTCCGTCCACCTCGGCGAGCGGCGTGCTTGGGCTGGGTGAATCGGACGGCCTCCGAGCCTCCGCGAAACCCGATGCGAACGATTCGCCCCTGGCGGCCTTGACGCGGTGGGAATCGTTCGTGAACAAAATGGACTCGATCGATCGCCCCACCATGGTGAAGCTCGCGCTGCAAGGCTCGACGGCCGATTTCCCGGGCCGCGGCAGCTGGGAGGACCGGCTATTCGCTGCAAAACAGGCTTACGTGTCGCAGGGGCGGGAACTCACGGGAAAAGCCAGGCAACTGGCGGCCACGGCGCAGGTCTTAAAGGATTCTCACGCAAAGGCCGATGATCCGCGGGTGAAGGATATGACCGACAAGCTCAAGGCGCTGATGCAAGACGCGGTCCGGTCGGACGCAGCGTTCCAGGCGATCATTCTGGAAGGCAGAGACCTGGCGGCGGCTCAGGCGCCGGCGCACTAGACCCCGGTCAGACCTGCTCCAAGCTGGTCGCCGCTTCGGCCTCCAGCGCCGGACGGCGGCGCTTAACCGGCAAGGGCATCGCTCGCAAGCGCCAGGCGATTAGAGCGGCAAGGAAAGCAAGGACCGCGCTGCCGTAAAACACCGCGTTCCACGTGCCGGTCTTCTCGTAGATCCGGGCGGCCATCCATCCGGCCACAATGGAAGCGACTCCCTTTGAACTGTAAAGGAAGCTGTAGTTAGAGCCCGCGTTGCGCGCGCCAAAGAAATCGGCCGAAGCCGAAGGAAACAGCGCGTAAATCTCGCCCCAAGTGAAAAACACGAGCACCAAACAGACGATGAACCAGGTCGCGGAGCGGCGCCCCAGCGTGAGCACACTCAGCAAGCTGAGCGACTGGAGCAAGAAGGCGAGCGTCATGGTGCGCTCGCGGCCAAAGTGGTCCGAGACCCAGCCCCAGGAGATGCGGCTGGCGCCGTTGGCGATCGGGTTCAGGGTCAGCGCCGCCGTCAGCGCCGCGAGGCCGACGTTGAGCGTCGCGGCCACCGGCGCGACTTGCGCCGTGACCATCAGACCGCCAATCCCCATCATCAGCATCATCAAATAGAGAACGTAGAACTGCGGCGTGCGCAACATCTCCAGCGAGCTGAAATCCTGGGTCTGACTCCGCGCCTGCACGCGTAGGGTTGCGCTGCCGGTCACGACCGCGGCGGCGGAACGATCCGGATTTGCCAGGAGCTGCGCGGCGCAGACAATCAGCAAGCCCTGCACCGCACCGGTGTAGAGGAAAGCGGCGCGATAGTCTTGCGCGCGCATGATGTAGGCGATGACCGGGATGAACAACGCGGCGCCCGAACCGAATCCCGCGGCGATGATTCCCGCGGCCAGGCCGCGCCGGTCGGGGAACCACTTGAGGCCTACGGAGACCGAGCCGCAGTAGACCATCGCCGCCCCAAAGCCAGCCAACGAGTAGAGGGCGTAGAGTTCGGTGAGGGTGCGGGCCCGTCCCAATTCGCCCCAGCCGATTCCGCAGAGCGCGCCCGCCAGAGAAATAAAGATGCGAGGACCGAGCCGGTCAATGAGCCACCCGGAAAGCGGCATCGCCCAGGTCTGAAAGGCGATGAACAAGGTGAATGCTAACTGGACTTCGGACAGCTTCCATCCCATGGCGCCCATGATCGGCCGGACGAAAAGCGTCCAGGCATACTGCAGGTTCGCGATCATGATCATCGCGACGACGGCTGCGCCGAGCCGGACCCATCGGTTCATCTTTCGTTACCGACCGATCGTGGATAGCGTCGCGCCGGACACTCCGGCCGCCGGCGACTGCGGCGCTGCCCCGGACGTTTTCTCGAGCAACTTCGCACAAGCGTACACGGTGCGGGTATGCGGCATCGCCACGCCCAGCCGTTCGCCGATTTCGACCACCGCGCCCACGACGGCTTCGAGCTCCATCGGGCGGCCGGCCTCGAGGTCCTGGAGCATGGAGGTTTTATGCTCCCCCACTTTCTCCGCACCCGCAATCCTCTGCTCTATCGAAACCGGGAGCTCGATGGCTAGTTTGGCCGCCACCGCCTCGACTTCGGCCATGACGTTGCGGACCAGCGCCGAAACTTCCGGGTCGCGCGTCATCTGTGCGAGCGTCGCTCGCGTCAGCGCGCTGATGGGATTGAACGCCACATTGCCCAGGAGCTTCACCCAGATTTCGTGGCGAATGCGCGCCGTGACCGGGCATCGCAGGCCGGTCTTGATCAGCGCTTCGGCGATCCGCCGGCAGCGCTCCGAGCGGGCGCCGTCCGGCTCGCCGAGCGAAATGCGATTCCCTTCCGTGTGACGAATGACGCCGGGCTCGGCGATCTCCGCCGAGAAATATACGATGGACGCAACGACGTGCCGCGGCGCAATGGCCCGCGCGATCACTCCGCCGGGGTCCACGCGCTCCAGCGTAAGCCCCGAAAATTCGCCCGCGCCCGATTGAAAGTACCACCAGGGCACCCCGTTCTGCATGCTGACGACCGTCGTATTTTCGCGGAGGAGAGGCTGGATGCGGGGTGCGAGCTGCGTCAAACCGTGCGCCTTCACGCCGAGAAAAATTACGTCCACAGGACCGGCTTCGCCGGGGTTTTCTACGATCCCGGGGCGCACTTCGAAATCGCCCTCGGGACTCAGGACGCGGACGCCCCTTTCCTGCATCGCGCGCAGGTGCGGACCGCGCGCGAAGAGCGTCACGTCTTCGCCGGCCCGGGCGAGGCGCGCGCCGATGTACCCGCCGATGGCGCCTGCGCCGGCAATGAGAAACTTCACCGTTTGGCTCCCGCGAGACTCGCCGCGACTGCACCCCGCTGAATCTTTCCCGTGGCCGTGCGCGGAATGGCCTCGACGATGTACAGCTTTTTCGGGCATTTGAAGTCGGCCAGGCGCTCGCGGCAGTAGGCCAGGATCGCCGATTCGTCCTGCGGCTCGCGCAGCACCACGGCCGCCGCCACTTCTTCGCCCCACGTGGCGTGCGGCACGCCGAAAGCCACCGCTTCGGTCACGGCGGGATGTGTCAGTAGCACCTCGTCAATTTCCCTCGGCGCGATCTTTTCGCCGCCGCGGTTGATGAGCTCTTTGATCCGCCCGGTCAGCGTCAGGTAGCCTTCCGCGTCGAGGACTCCCTGATCTCCGGTGCGAAACCATCCGTTGGTGAAGGAGGCGGCGTTCGCTTCCGGATTGTTTTCGTACCCGGAGACGACGTTCGGCCCTTGAATCACGACCTCCCCGCGCTGTCCCGCGGCGAGATGGTTCCCGTCGCTATCTACGATGCTCACGTTGACGCCCGTACCCGGCCCGACCGAGCCCGCCTTGCGCGCGCCGGGCGGCAAGGGGTTGGAGCACATTTGATGCGAAGCTTCCGTCATGCCGTAGGCTTCCAGCACGGGAACGCCGAACACGCTTTCGAGGGAGCGCATCATTTCGGACGGTAAGGCGGCGCTGCACGAGCGGATGAACCTCAGGCCCTCGGCGCCGGCCGGTCGTTCGCCGCCGGCTCGCGACAGCAGGAGTTGATGGATCGTCGGAACCGCTGAATACCAGGTGACACGATGATCGCGCACGGTCCGCCAGAAGGAGAGCGGGTTGAACTTGCCCGGCGCAACCACGGCGCCTCCGGAAAGGAAGGTGGAGACAGTCGAGGCCACCAGGCCGTGCACGTGGAACAGCGGCATGGCGCAGAGGGCCACGTCGTTTGGCAAGAGGCCGTAGGTCCGCACGATGTTATGCGCGGAGGCCAGCAGGTTCGAGTGCCGGATGGGCACGCGCTTGGGGCGCCCCGTGCTGCCGCTGGTGTGAAGGACGAGAGCGATATCGTCGGGCTTCAGCGGCGCCGTCTGGCGGCCGTTCCGGGGCACGTCGAGCAAGCGCACGAATCCTTTTTCATCCATCTGCACGGAATAGGCTGGGATTTTCCCCTGGGCGGCCCTACGCGCCTCTTCGGCGCCGTCCGGCGGGCAAAGCAGGATTCGCGCTGCGGTATCTTCGAGATAAAAACTGAATTCCTCCTGTCGGTACCCGGAATTAAGCGGCGCGGCTGTGCCGGCAATCGATGCGGCTAGAAAACTGACGATCGCGGGCAATCCATTCGGCAGCACGCTGGCCACTCTGTGCTCGCGCTCGATGCCGGCAGCCGCCAAGCCGTCGGCCATAGTCAGGACCTGCTCCCGCAAGCTTCCGTAGGAGACGCGGATTCCGGCTTCCGGCAGGATCACCGCCGTAGCGTTGTGCGGGGCAACCTGGAGGAGTTCCAACAGAGAGTTCACATTGGACACGGGGGCCTCCTGCTCTGTCGGAAGATGGTATCAGAATTCCCGGGCCGGCTTTATTTTCACGAACCTGCTCTCTTACTGGCCTCTCGAGCAGTAGCCACGGGTTCAGAATGCCAAGTAGTCTCCACCAGAGGCGGCTCCCAGATCGCGGAACTCGCAAGTCCACGACCGCCCGCGTATTGCACTTGAGGCAATCCATGATTGAAGTCCCGTTCTCGCGCACGCCGGCTGGGGCATGGGTGTGCGGTTTGAGACAGATGACGGCGGAGCAACGCCCTATAGTGGACTCCGGCTCGCCGAGCTTGCCCGAAAATTGGGCTGAGACAAAAGGCAAGATCAGGGATATGATGCCGACAACCTTGCGAGAAGCGCTACCGCAGTCTAGGCCCTTCCTTGCCGCGCTGAAGCATCACCAAGGGTCGTCGAAGAATCCAGGATACCGGATCGACGACCGGAGAAATTCGTGAAACACAAGGCCGCCGTCTCCGCGTTCATTTTGCCGGCCGTATTGCTCGGCTTGATTTGCGTCCAGGCGATCTCAGCCTGCGACCAAATTCCCGCTGGGGAGACATTCCGGATTCGTCTGCTGCAACCCGTCGCATCCTACAGCTCGAAACCGGGAGACCTCGTCCGAGGAATCCTGATCGAGTCTCCGCGATGCGATGGCCTTCCCATGTTTGCGGATGGCACGGTCGTCGAGGGCCACGTCGAGTCCGTGCATAAAGTCGGGATGGGAATCCGGCACGAAACTGCAACGCTGGAGATTGAGTTCGATCGAATACTGCCGGACGGCGCGCCGCCCATCGAAATGCGCGCGCGCGTGTTGCAGGTCGACAATGCCCGGGAAAAGGTTATCGATGGCGTGATTCACGGCATCCGCAGCACCAACACTCCGCAGGATCACCTCAGCAGCCGGGTGGAATATATTGGAACGTGGGATCCAGATACTTTGTGGATTCTGCCCGTTTACAGAGCCGTGTTCCCCATATTCCCCGAGCCCGAGCTCTATTTCCGGCCCGGAACCGACTTCTCCCTCGAATTGACCGCTCCTCTGCCGGTGGCGAGCGTTCCCGCATTTGCCCCTGCGAATCGGGATTTCGGCCAACCGGAAAAAGAAGACCTCGACCATAGAGCGCTTTCATTTCCCGAGCGTACGAGCACTCCGAAGGGCCAGGCCGCCGACGTCGTGAATCTTGCATTCATCGGCTCGCGGGCACAGCTGCAGGAGGCTTTCACGGCAGCCGGATGGAAGAGCAGCGAAGCGATGTCCGGGCGGGCGGCTTTCCGCGAAATCCACGCCTTCCTCATGCTGAAAAACGATCCTCAGGGCCCGATGACCAAACAGCTTTTGCAGGGACATCCCACCGACCTAACCTGGGAGAAGGGCCTCGACAGCATCGCCAAACGCGACCACCTGCGAATCTGGAGCGCGCCGGACACCTGGCAGGGCGAATCCGTCTGGCTTAGCGCCGCGACGCGCGAGATCGGAGCCAGCCTGTCGCTGCGGAGGAGAAAATTCATCCACCGCGTGGACTCCAATATCGACGAGGAGCGCGAGAGAGTGGTGCTCGATTTGACTCTGGCAGGTTGCGTCGACAGCGTTCACGAAGCTCCACGCCCCGCGATGCCGCATTCGATAGTGAACGCGACAGGCCGCGAGATGCAAACCGATGGCGCTGTCGCCTTCGTACAACTGAAAGACTGCGACGATCCACTCTTCAAGCACGATGCGGGAGCCCCCGAGTTAGCCTCCCGGCCACGGTCGAGGTTTGCGCGGTACATTCGGACGCAGGTGCTGTCATCGCGCGACGTCTGGCGTGAGAATGCCGTCTACGCCACATTCGATCTAACCCGCATGTCCGTGCGGGCCATTCACCGCAGCTACGTTGCCCATCAGAACCGAGACCAAAACGAAGCCCTGCGACGCGCTTCGGCAATTTTGGGCCCCGGCTTATCAACTGGTCAGATCAACGGTAACGCAGCGCGGTAGAACGCGCTGTCCGCCCTCCGTCTACCTTCGAATCACTTCGCGTGGCTGACATCGAGCGGCTTGGCGTTGGCTCTGCCGCCCGCGCTCCAAACCACTTTGCCCGTTTTGTCCAGGAGTACGACGGTCGGGCTGCCGTCCTTGTCGAATCCAAAGAGCCCGGCGGGGCTGCCGTCATCGTTCACGAGTAGGAACCTCTGAGCCCTGATTTCCTTTGGCGGCGCGGGCTGCGTTTGCGCGTGCACGAGCTCGGGAGGAACGTAATGAGAAAGAAATCCGCCCAACAAACCCGCGGCAATCGAGAGGCCTAGGTTCAGTTTGCGATTCATCAGGGGTCTCCTCTGTAGTGGCCGTATCGGGTTGTTAGTTGCGTGAATTGTCAGGATGGTTGTTATGTCCGATTGTGTGCTATGGAGCGCAAACACTCTTGCATTTAGGTCCGACTCTGCCAGACTAAAACCTGCCCTTCCGATCGCCTTTTCAATTCTCGGGGTGTTTTTGTTCTCACCGCCGATCATTTTTGGAGTCCGTCCCCATGTCTGGAAGCTCGATGCTCGACCCACGATGGCGCCGGCTGGCGCGCTTGCGGCTTTATTGCAACGCATCTTGCATAGCAGCGATCGCTGTGGGCTATCTCGTTCTCGCCGGCTGGGTTTTTCATATCGACCTTCTGAAATCCGGCCTCCTGGGCTCGGCGAGCGTAGAGGCAAACACGGCTCTAGGCTTGATCTTTTTGGGAGTGTCGTTGTGGTTGTTGCTGCCTGATCCGCCTCGCAGGGCGCACCGTTACTGGGGTCTGCTTTTTGGCGCCCTGGCAGCTTCCCTGGGCGCAATCACGGTGATCGAATATGTCTTGGGTCTGGACCTGGGTATCGACAAACTTCTTTTCAGCGTGGACGCCGGCGCCACGAACTCTCCGGGGAGAATGCCGCTGATAACGGCCATGACCTTTTTGGCGCTTGGCGTGGCCCTGCTGCTGCTGGATTGGGAAGCGCGACCAGGAGCGCGGCTGGCGCAGGTGCTGAGCCTCTGGGGCGGGTTCGCTGGCCTTATGTCGTTCAGCGGCTACATCAATGGCGCCGTGGCAGTTTATGGAATTTTTTCCTACACGCAAATTGCAGTGTATACGGCGCTGATCCTGTTCATGATGAGCGCCGCCATTTTCTTCGCGCGTCCCCGGGTGGGAATCGCCGGCGATCTCACGGGAAAATTCTTGGGGAGCGCGATGGCGCGCCGCTTTCTTCCCGCCGTGATCGTCGTTCCCATCCTCGGGGCCTGGATTCGGGTGGAAGGACAGCGCGCCGGCTTATTCGGAGTGGAATTAGGCACCGCGTGGAGCGTCACCACGAGCGTGGTGGCGCTGTCCCTCCTGGTGTGGTTGAACGCCCGAAAACTGAATGAGACGGAAGAATCGCTGGAGGAAGTTCGGGAAGCCAAGGACCTCCTCTACGACGCTTCCCTGAGGGACGAACTCACTGGTTTATACAATCGCAGAGGTTTTCTCTACTTCGCCGAACAGCAAATCAAGCTGGCCTGCTCCGGTCGCAGGGAGCTGCTGGTGGTTTTTGCGGACGTGGACGGCCTGAAGGCAATCAACGACGGATACGGCCACACCGAGGGAGATCGCGCCCTGAAAAAGGCCGCCGAAGTAATGCTCGCGGTATTTCGCGATACCGACTTGGTTGCGCGCTTGGGAGGCGATGAATTTGCCGTCCTGGCGCTGGACTGCTCTCCGGCGGGCCTGGTGAGAATCAACGCCCACCTCGACAAAATGCTTCGGATCGTCAACGACCTTGACGAGCCCTGGAAATTATCCATCAGTGTCGGATCCGTCCACGTGGACGCGCAGCACCAGCTCTCGATCGGCGAGTTGCTCGGCAAAGCCGATCAGCTGATGTACGAGCAAAAGCGGGAAAAGACCAGACTCGTTGAAGTATCGTTGAAGTAGTCCGAAAGCGATCCTCGACCCCACCTAATCCGTCTGCGGCCAAGCAGTGCGTGGGGCCAATCCCGGGTGATAGAGCTTTTCCGCCAGCCGAACGCGTCCTTCGTCCCCGGAATGTAGTAGTCTCCACATACTTCATGTGGGGTGCAATAATGGCTGTCCCCGTAAACAGGAAATTCATCGTGCAACGATTGGCGCTTTTGCTCTTCGCGATGTTGGCGGCGCACGACACTCCAGCTCTCGGCCAAACACAGCCCGAGCGCTTTTGGCTTGCGGGCCGCTATGACGGTAATCGCGTGGTGGTTTACTTCGACGCGGTGAAGTTCAAAGGCGCGATGCTCTCCAACTCCAGCAAGATTGCCAGACCCGTGGCGGACGCCTTCTTTGATCCAGTCGAACTTCCGGCGAGTTACATAGCCGGTTTTCAGAAAACGCCCAACGCCGAGCACTTCGCTATAGGTGATCGTTACGACTTGCTTCTAGGGAGCGGTATCGTTGCCACGATTAAGCTCACCACGCTGGTCGGCTGCGAAACCGACGAGGAAGTTGGCAACGATTCGTTTATCGGCGCCTTGGGCACCGTAGAGAAGAATGATTTTTTGGTCTTCACGAAAGACTATTACGCTGTCCGACGCCATCAGGAACCGCCAAGCGGCGAAGCGAAACCAAAACCGAAGACAACAGCCGAACTTCTCAAATTCGCCCACCTTAGGAACGAACTGGTCCGATTCGGCGTCCAAAGACAGATTGCTGTGCTGCTTAGTGAGCGCCTCAAAATGGAAGCGAATGAAGCCGTGCGGCACCGCGCAGAGTTGGCCTCACTGGCCTTCGATGTTAAACCTTTTAGCGTTGCCGATGGCAGCTTGCGGTACTACGTTAGAGCAGAGTGGAAATCCGGGAGGGACAAACAGGGCCGGCCCAGCTATGCTCTGGCCGCGTGGATAGCGCCGTTGCCGACCCTCCACATCCTGGCGGTCGAAACGCAAAATACCGCCCCCGACGCTGGAGAGCTTCCCGAACTATTCAACGTGGTTGATCTCGGCGACGGAAGAACTGGGATCATAGTGCAATTATTAGGCGGGGACAGCAGGGCGCTTGACCTGCTGGAATACCGCGACGGAATCAGCTTGCTTAAAATGCGGGTGCTCCAATCCATCGGCACGGGCGAATAATCAGGCTCATTGCATCCAGGTGTTAGTATGACTCGCTAGCGCGGAGGGTCCGCCCTGCGACCTTATCCGCATGAGCACGCTGCTCGCACTCTGATAACCCTCCAGACCGGCCCTTTGGTTACAATGGAATCACCTTCCCAGCCGATTCCGCGTGGGTGAAACCATGTCCGAAACCTGGAAACAGTGGAGCGGTCAAGTTGTAGATGGTAAGTTCAAGCTGTCGCGATACCTCGGCGGCTCGGAACACAGCGCCGTTTTCCTGACCGAGCGCGCCGAAGGCGGCCGTTCTCTCCCAGCCGCCATCAAGCTCATTCCCTCCGCCCCGGAAAGCGACCAACGCGTAATGGCCCGCTGGCGGCTGGCGGCGCAGATGACTCATCCTCACTTGCTTCCCGTGTACGAGACGGGACGCTGCGAGATCGATCACCTCGCGCTGCTCTACGTCGTGATGCAGTATGCCGAGGAGAGCCTGGCGGAGGTCCTTGCCGGCCGCGCGCTCGCGCCCGGCGAAGCCCAGGCCGCGCTCGGGCCCACGCTCGACGTCCTCGCCTACCTTCACGATAAGGGTCTCGTGCACGGCCACATCAAGCCGACAAACATCATGGCCATCGGCGACGAACTGAAGCTATCGAGCGACGCGCTGCGCAGCGCGGGCGAGCCCTGCGACAGTCCCGACCGGCCGGACGCCTACGACCCGCCGGAGTGCGCGCGCCGCGTGATACCTCTCGCCGAAGGGATGTCGCCCGCGGCTGACATCTGGTCGCTCGGCGCGACCCTCGTGGAGATGCTGACGCAAAGTTTGCCCGCCGCGCCGCCGCCCGGATCCGGCGAGCTGTCGCTGCCGGAGCTGCCCGAGCCCTTCGCGGATATCGCGCGTCACTGCCTGCTGCGCAACCCGAAAAACCGCTGGACGGTTGCCCAGATCGGCGCGCGCCTGCGCAACGAACCGGCGATAGCTTCGCCGGCTCTCGTTCCGCCGTCTGAGCCCGAAGTCCGCGCACCGGCGAGCCCGGCGCAAACGCAGCGCGCCGTTCAGCAACGGCAGCAAGTCCGGCGTGCGAAGCGGCCGAGCTACGCGATTCCCGTCGCCGTAGGACTGGTGTTCCTGGCCGCTCTGACGATCCCGAAACTTTTCCGGCATCCGCCAGAGGCTCCGCAGATTCCCGCTGTTTCATCCGAGCGGCAGACCGCTCCAGCGCAGCCCGAAGAGCAGACGCCGCCGGCGCCGCACGGGCAACCTGTGATTGTATCCAGGCCATCTGGCCCGATCACCGCCGAGAAACGGCAAGATTCCGCGGGCGGCGCTCCCCTGCCTGCTTCCGTTCAGCCGGCGACTCCCTATGAGGCGGCGCCCAAGGCAGAGGCGAAGCTTCCCGCAGGCACAATCGTCCCCGGCACGCTCGCGCAACAAATCTCGCCTGACGTGCTTCCGGGCGCGCGAAGCACCATAGAAGGCACCGTGAGAGTCATCGTTCGCGTGGACGTGGACCCATCCGGCAGCGTGGAGGCCGCGGAACTGGCATCTCCGGCGGCCAGCAAATATTTCGCGCGCGTAGCCTTGCAAGCCGCGCAACGCGCCAAATTCACGCCGCCGAAAGTGGCCGGCCGCAACGTCACTAGCACTTGGAACTTGCAGTTCGACTTCACGCGCGACGACACGACGGTAACGCCGACGCAGAAGATGCCTTAGCCGCCCGCGCTCGCTCGCCCGGAGCTTTCGCGCGAGCCGGCCGATAATTCCCCGACGGTGCGAAGCATCCTGCCCCGCGGCCGCTCCCGTGGAGGAACCACAGTCGCGCTGCCTCCCGATCGTTTCCTGTACCGTGATACACTCTGGTTTCGCCCACTCGGGCTGGCGGTACCAATCCAAAACGGGGTCCGGAGGGCGAGTCCCATGCGACGTGGAGGTGTCAGATGAATCATGGCACTCGGACCAAGCTCGTAGGCCTTCTGTTGTTCGTGTTCATCATGGGGCTGGGGGGAAGTATCACCGCGTTTGCTCAGGTCGATTTTTCCGGAGAATGGGCGCCGCGGTTTTACGAGGACCAGCCGGAGCGCGGCCCCGGACCCGAGCTGGGCGATTACCTCGGCCTGCCGGTCAACGACGCGGCGCGCATGAGGGCCGACACCTGGAAGGCGTCCTACCTGGAATTGCCGGAATGGCAGTGCAGACCGCATCCGGCCGATTACATCTGGCGCGGTCCGTCCAATTTGACCATTTCGAAGGAAGAAGACCCGCTCACGCGAGAGATCGTTGCGTGGCACGCGAATTGGCTGCGCAATCCCGAAGACGATCGAATGGTTTATATGGATGGGCGTCCGCATCCGCCGGCGGACGCCCCTCACTCCTGGTTTGGTTTTTCGACTGGGAAGTGGGAAGGCGACATGCTGACCGTGACGATTACCCACCTGAAGGAAGGATACATTCGCCGCAACGGCATGGCCCGCAGCGACAAGGCGACCGTGACGGAGCACTGGCTCCGGCACGGAGACGTTTTGACGGTCGCCGTGATTATCACCGACCCGGTCTATCTGACCGAGCCCTTCATCCGCACGACAGACTATCTGCTCGATGTCCATCAGCGCGTGCCGCCGTACCCTTGCGAGATGGTGGATGAAGTGGAGCGCACGAAGGGGAGCGTCCCCAGCTGGATGCCGGGGACGAACCCTTACCTACACGAGTTCGCGGATAAACACGGACTTCCGTTTGAAGCCACGCGCGGCGGG
>Ga0210394_10001007_pt1 | contig 48824 bp, 48 predicted proteins | sample IncBWC12MmetaG_FD_160121 | JGI IMG/M metagenome (GOLD analysis project Ga0210394, IMG submission 160121) | Forest soil microbial communities from Barre Woods Harvard Forest LTER site, Petersham, Massachusetts, United States - Inc-BW-C-12-M | ecosystem: Environmental > Terrestrial > Soil >...
GCTCTGATCGGCGACAACAACTTGCCGGCCGCCAATGCGGCGGAGCTGATCGCGCTCGCCAAACAAAAGCCCGGACAGCTCACCTACGGCACCGCCGGTATCGGCTCGGCGCCGCACATGAACATGGCGCTGTTCGAGAGCATGGCGGGCGTCAAGCTGCAGGCGGTGCATTATCGCGGCGCGGCGCCCGCGCTCAACGATCTGGCCGGCGGCAGCATCAATCTGATGTCGGTGAGCGTCAGCCTGGCGCTGCCGGCGTTCCGCGGCGGCCGGGTCAAGATGCTCGGCATCGGCAGCGACAAGCGCATCGCTCAGGCGTCCGATATTCCGACGGTCGCGGAAAGCGGTCTGCCCGGCTATCAGGCGGTCACCTGGTTCGGCCTGTTCGGCCCCGCCAAGCTGCCGCCCGACCTCGTCGGCAAGCTCAACGCGCAAGTCGCAAAGATTTTCGCCGATCCGGATTTTCGCGCGCATTTCCTCGAGCCGCAGATGTTCGAGGCGATGCCGGGCTCGCCCGAAGAGTTCGCCGCCTATATCCAGTCCGAGCGAGCCAAATGGGCAAAAGTCATTCACGAAGCTAATATCACGCTGGAATAAGGCGCGGGGACGAGGGGGGAGAATGCGCAATTTGCTGTGGGGGCTGCTGATCGGGCTTGTGCCGATCGCGGTCCCGATTTTGGCCGCCGCCGCCGAGCGGCCCGACTGGGCCTTCCCGGTGACCGACAAAGTGCAGCCGCCGCTGCCGCCCGACGACGCACCCCGCACTGTGCCGGGCAGCGACAAGTCCTATACGCGCAAACAGATCGACGATCTGTTCAATCCGCCCGATTGGTATCCGGACTTGCATCCGCCGATGCCGCAGATCGTCGCCCATGGCGAAGGCACCACCGTGCGCGCCTGCGGCTCCTGCCACTTGCCGACTGGTACCGGTCACGACGAATCGGCCTATATCGCGGCGCTGCCGGCGGGCTACTTCGTCCGCCAGATGATCGACTACAAGAACGGTACGCGCAAAGGCTCCGGCTCGATGACGACCATCGCCAAGGCGATCAGCGAAGAGGACGTGCACGCCGCCGCCGATTATTTCGCGGCGCTCAAGCCGCGGCCGTGGATTCGCGTGGTCGAGACCGACACCGTGCCCAAGACCTATGTGGGCCCCGGCAACAAGCGGCTGCGGCTGCCCGGCGGCGCGACCGAACCGATCGGCAACCGCATCATCGAAATCCCGGAGGACGAGACTGTCGTGCTCAACCGCGATCCAAGCTCCGGCTTCGTCGCCTTCGTGCCCAAGGGCAGCATCGCCAAGGGCCAGGTGCTGGTCACGGCCGACACCGAAAAAACCGTGCGCTGCGCCATCTGCCACGGCCAGACGTTGCGTGGGCTCGGCGACGTGCCGCCGATCGCCGGCCGGCAGGCCAATTACGTGGTTCGCCAGCTGTTCAGCATCCAGGACGGCTCGCGCGGCGGCATTTCATCGGCGCTGATGCAGCAGGTGGTGGAACGGCTCACGATCGACGACATGCTCGCCATCGCGGCCTACACGGCGTCGCGGCAGCCGTAGGTCCCATCATTCGGGCGGCGTGCCGTTGGCGGCCAAGACTTCGCCGGCGAGATAGAGCGAGCCGGTGATGAGAACGCGCGGCGCTGGGTGCAGATCGAGCTTGCCGGCCACCGTGAGCGCACTCTCCACAGTGTCGCGCGCGATCGCCGGAATGCCGATGGTCTGCGCGATGCCGGCGAGCGCCTCGGCCGGCACCGCCTTGTCCTGATGGACCGGCACGGTGATGACGCGGCGCGCCAGGCCGGAGAAATTGCGCAAGAAGCCCTCGGAGTCCTTGGTCGACAGCATGCCGACCACCAGCACCAGCGGCCGCGACACCCTCTCCTCGAGATCGGCGAGCGCGCCGGCGACAGCGCGGCCGCCGTCGGCATTGTGGCCGCCGTCGAGCCACAGCTCGCTCTCGGGCGGCAGCAACGAATGCAGCCGGCCGTGCGCCAGACGCTGCATCCGCGCCGGCCATTCGACGCGCGTCATGCCGCCCTCGAACGCCACCACCGGCAGCTTCAAGCCGGCCGTGCGCAAGGCCGCGATCGCCGTGCCGGCATTCTCGAACTGATGGCGGCCGTAAAGCTTTGGCGCCGGCAGATCGAGCAAGCCGTCGTTGTCCTGATAAACCAGGCGCCCGCGTTCCTCGGTCGCGGTCCAGTTCTCGCCGGCGATGCTGAGCGGCGCCTTCATGCGGCCGGCCTGCCGCTCGATCACCGCCAGCGCCTCGCGCGCCTGGCTGGCGATCACCGCCGGCACGCCGCGCTTGAGGATGCCGGCTTTTTCCGCGGCGATCTGCTCGATGGTGTCGCCGAGAAAATCGCGGTGATCGACCGACACCGGGGTTATGACGCTCACCAGCGGGCGCTCGACCACATTGGTGGCGTCGAGCCGGCCACCGAGCCCGACTTCGAGAAGCAGAACGTCGGCGGGATGGCGCGAGAACAACAGAAACGCCGCGGCGGTCTCGATCTCGAACACCGTGATCGGCGTGTCGCCGTTCTTGGCCTCGCATTCGGCCAGCGCATCGGCGAGCGCGGCATCGTCGACGAGCTTGCCGCCGCCCTCGCGGGCGATGCGAAAGCGCTCGTTGAGATGGACCAGATTGGGTGAGGTATAGACGTGCACGCGCTTGCCGGCCGCTTCCAGGATCGCGCGCATGAACGCAATGGTCGAGCCCTTGCCGTTGGTGCCGGCGACATGAAACAGCGGCGGCAGCTTGCGTTCCGGATGATCGAGCGCGGCAAGCAGGCGCTCGACGCGATCGAGCGACAGATCGATGCGCTTGGGATGCAGCGCCAAGAGCCGCGCCAGGATGGCGTCGACCGTCCCCGCGCCGGAACGCGGCGGACTCACGCCGGCGCCGGCAGGCTCGCGCGCGATTGCGGCACACTCGCGGGCGCCTTGGTCAACAGCCGACACAGCTTTGCGATCGTTCCTCGCATCTCATGGCGATGCACCACCATGTCGACCATGCCGTGGTCGCGCAGATATTCGGCCTTCTGGAAACCGTCGGGCAATTTTTCCCGGATGGTCTGCTCGATGACGCGCGGGCCGGCAAAGCCGATCAGCGCGCCGGGCTCGGCGATATGCACGTCGCCGAGCATCGCGTAGGACGCGGTGACGCCGCCCGTGGTCGGATTGGTCAGCACGACGATGTAGGGCCGGCGCGCCTCGCGCAACCGCTGCACCGCGATGGTGGTGCGCGGCAACTGCATCAGCGCCAGGATGCCCTCCTGCATGCGCGCGCCGCCCGAGGCCGCGAACAGCACGAACGGACAGCCCTTCTCCACCGCGGTGTCGAGGCCCTTGATCACCGCCTCGCCCGCCGCCATGCCGAGCGAGCCGCCCATGAAATCGAAATCCTGTACGCCGATGACGGCGGCAAGGCCGTCGAGCCGGCCGAAGCCGAGCTTCACCGCGTCGTTCAGCCCGGTCTTGCTGCGCGCATCTTTCAGCCGATCGACATAGCGGCGCTCGTCGCGGAATCTCAGCGGATCGACCGGCACCTCGGGCACCGCGATGTCGAACCAGGTCTGGTTGTCGAACATCGCCTTGAGCCGCGCCGCGGCGCTCATGCGCATGTGATAGTTGGAGCCGGGAATGACGAACTGGTTGGCCTCGACGTCCTTGTAGAACACCAATTGGCCGGTCTCCGGACACTTGATCCACAGATTGCCCGGCGCCTCGCGGCGCAGGATGCTGCGGATTTTCGGCCGCACGACGTTGGAGATCCAATTCATCGCGTGTACTCACTCGGTCATGGTCACAAGAATATAGGCACGCGGCCTATTTGCGCAATTCGTCGAGCGCCCCTTTAAGTGAATAAGACGACAATAGATTGTCGACCATGCCGGTGGCGGCGTCCCAGTTGAAGGTGCGGAAACTATGGCCCGAGGTGACGAAGCGGGCGCCGGCGTAGAACATCTCATATTGCGTGTGGCGCGAGCCGAATTCGGAGCCGATCGCGTCCCATGCCGCTTTCAGCACCTTGATCTTCTGCTCCGGCTCCATGGTCGCTGAGCGCTGGGTCTTGCGGATGATGGCGTCGAGCTCGGCATTGCCGAAATCGGCGACCGACGACGGCAGCATGATCAGCGCGCCGCCGGCGAGATCGCGTACGCTCTGCACGAAGCGCGGGTAGAGGTCCTGGGTGATGACCTGCGCCGCGTACATGTAGTGCTTGTTCGGCACGTACCATTCGCCGACCTGCACGCCGGACGCCTCCATGCCCGACAGCATGGAATTGACCATGCCGACTTGCGCCGCCAGCGTGCCGAGCTGCTCGGTGACGGACGGAATGCGCGTGGTGCCGATGGCTTCGGTGATGCGCCGGGCGAGCCCGGCCAGGAAAGTCAGCTTCACCGTGAGCCGGATCTGCGCCTGATAGTTCTGATAAACGTGCGACGGCGTGTCGTGGAATTGCGCCCGGCACATGTCGGTGTCGCGATGCACGAAGACGCGCTCCCACGGCACCTTGACGTCGTCGAAATACATCAGCGCGTCGTTCTCGTCGAAGCGCGACGACAGCGGATTGTCGAACACCGACACCGCGTGCGCCTCGTAGGATTTGCGCGACAGCACGCGCAAGCCCTTGGTGTTCATCGGCAGCGCGCAGGAGAACGCGATGTCCTCCTCGCCGGGCTTGAGCGGCTGCATGTTGGCCACCAACAGCTCGTTGGCCATGACCGCGCCGGTGCCGAGCATCTTGGCGCCGCGAATGGTGATGCCGGTGGAATCCTCGTCGACGATGCGGGCGACCAGGTCCTCGGCCTGCTGGCCCCAATCCTTGCCGCGCTCAGCCTGCGGATTGATGATGACGTAGCTGACGTAAAGGTCGTTGTGGCGGGCATAATCGAAAAAGTCTTCGACCGCCCTGGCGCGTGCGGTACCGTGCTTGCGGAACACTTCGATGCCCATGCGCTGGCCGACCAGCGACGACGACAGATGGTCCGGCGAGCGGCCGCAGAAGCCGCACGACAGCGCCGCCCAGGCCTGCAAGGCCTTGCGCCGCTGCACCAGCTCCTCGTAGTTGCGCGGCATCTGCCAGCCGCGATTGACGCGGCGGTTGGATCCCTCCGGCTGAAACGTCATCAGCTCGACGTTCTCCGGCTGCGCCTGAAAATCGTAAAGCTCGGCGGCGGCAAGCACCGCGCTACGGAATGCCGGATGTTCGGTGACGTCGGCGACGAGTTCGCCGTCGATATAGACCGCGCGGCCGTCCTTGAGCGACTTGATGTGCTCGGCGCCGGTTCTCATGTTCGTCATCGCCCCCTCCGCCGCACGCGACTGCCTCAGCGCGTCACCAGCGCGACACCGATCGCGACGATGACCGCCGCAACGCCCTTTTGCACCAATTCGCGGCCCGACAAATCCTCGCGGCCGAAGCTTGGAAAGAAAACGCTTAGCACGATGCCGAAGGCGAAGACAAACAACGTCGTCGTCGAGCCGATCGCCTGCACGATGCTCAGCGGCGCGAATAAAAGCGCATAGCGACTGCCTAAGCCGCCACCGAGATTGATCAGCTCGTTGGAAGCGTTGATCGAAAGCAGCGCCGCGGTATTGGTGCGAAGCAGCGCAATGAATTGCCGCCGATACGATGGGATCATCAACAAAGCAGCACCGAAAATGCCTTCGCCGACGAACATCCAAAAAGTCGTGGTCCAGAATTCCACCTTCAGCGCGAAGACTTTGAAGATCAAGCTCGCGAGCGCCATGATGAAGCCGCAGGCCACCATCAGGGCTGCCAATCGGGTTTTGAACATCTTCATGCTTTGGCCGACGCGGATGGAGACGAACAAGGCGCCGACGATGATCAAGACGCCGCCGAGCAATTGCCGCGGCGACAACGTCTCACCGAGCACGAGGTAAGCCAGCACATAGCCGAACAGCGGCCCGGTCTGGAAAAATGGCGCCACCACCGACGCCTCTTCGTTCTGCAAGGCACGCAGGTAGAACAGCATCCCGGTCATGTAGAGAATGCCGGCGAAGACGATCAACGCGATGCTGCCGAGGCTCGGATTGAGGACCGTCGGCTGGAAATACCAGATGATCGGCAGCGCCAGCACGACGACCAGCGCCGTGAACAGCACCATGATGGCGACGTTTGCGTCCTTGAAGAAGCGTTCGACCAGATACTTGTCCAAATGCACTGAGATGGCCCACAGCACCGGGCCGCAGAAGGCGAAGAAGAGCCAAGAAGGGGCCAGAGACAGCGCTCACTCTCCCGTGGCGCGGTGGCCGAGCGCGTGGCTGGCCTGGCGCTCGGACGGCGGATCGACGTGCAGGTCGATGACGCAGACGCCGCCTTTTTTCAGCACGTCGACGCCGCGGGCGATCGCGGCATTGACGTCGGATGCCTTGGTCACCGGCCCGATGCCGACGGCGCCCTGCGCCTCGGCGAGCTTGGCGATGTCGGGCATCGGGTCCTCCAGCCGCAGGCCGATCCAGCGGTTCTTGACTTCGCGGCCGCGGGTGCGCGCCACGTTTTCCTGATGCAACTCGTCGTTGAAATAGGAACGGTTGTTGTTCACCAGAACGAGCAGCGGAATGCGATGATGCGCCGCGCTCCAGATCGCGGTAGCGCCCATGCAAAAATCGCCGTCGCCGAGCATCGAGATGGCGTGACGGCCCTGGTCGTGCAACGCCAGCGCCGCGCCGACCGAGAGGCCGGGGCCGGAGCCCAAGCCGCCGCCGCCGTCCTTGCCCAGATAGGCCATGCCGTTCTGCAGCGGCCAGATGTCGAACGGCCAGCCGCGGCCCAGCGTGCAGAACGTGACGTTCTCCGGATCGTTGAACTGATCGCGCAGCGCGGCCGCGACCTGCTCCATGCTGATCGCCGCGCCGTTCGCCGCTTTGCCTTTGGCCGGCACTTTCACTTTCCACGGATTTTTGCGGCCTGCGCCGAGCGCATCATTGAGCTCGGCCACGACGACATCGGCGGTCGAGGCCATCGCCACATCGACGGGCGGCAGCGCCTGATATTCCATGTTGGCGCCGGTATGCAGGTTCTGGTCGAGCGAACAGGCAATGATTTTCGCCGTCACGTTGCCGGCATTCTTCGCTTGGCGCAACGCGCCGCCGAGATCGACCCAGTCGAGCGCGACGATGACATCGGCTTCGCACAACAACTCGCGCGCATCCTTGCCGAGCACGTTGAACGGCGGGCAGTAGTGCGCCGGATGATCGGTCGGAAACACCGCGCCCTGTTTGAGATCGGTCACCACGCAGGCGCCGAGCCGCTCCGCGAGCTTTATGCGCGGCGCCCAGTATTCGGGTTTGCGCGAGCCGCGACCAATCATAATGACGGGCCGCTGCGCGCCTTGCAGCAGCGCCAGCGCCTCGTCGACCGAGGTTTTGGACGGCCGCGGCGGTGCCGGCGGCTTGAAGCGCGTCACGTCGGGCCATTCCGGTTCCTTGTCGAGCTTTTGTTCCTGGAAGCCGGCGTCGAGACAAATGTAGACCGGCGCGGTCGGCGCCGAGCGGGTGAGCATATTGGCGCGCATCATCGATTCGACCAGCGCGTCGGGCGAGGTCGGCTGATCGTCCCATTTGATGATGGAGCGGATGTAAGCGCCCTGATCGCGCGAGGTGTGGATCCAATCGATCCACGGCCGGCGTTTTTCCGCGGCCACCGGCCCGGTCGCGCCAAGCACGAACAGCGGCGCGCGGTCGCACCAGGCGTTGAACAGGCTCATCATGCCGTGCAGCAGACCGACATTGGAGTGCAGCACGCAGGCCATCGGCTCGCCGGTCGCCTTGGAGTAGCCGTGGGCGATCGACACCGAATGGTCCTCGTGCAGGCAGAGGATGATGCCGGGATTTTCGTTGCCGAGATGATTGACCAGGCTGTCGTGAAAGCCGCGATAGCTCGCGCCGGGGTTGAGGCTGATATACTTGATGCCGAAACGCCGCAGCATCTGCGCCGCGATATCGCTGCCCCAGGCCACGCGGCCGTCGGGGTTTCCTTCCAGTCGGTCGAGACGCATTCGTAAGCTACTCCATCCATGCAACCAGCGTCGCCGGTGCGAGCATAGCCGCCCGCGACGAAATACGATACCAGACGGGGCAAGACCAAGCGTAGTGGGGAGCAAGCGTGGCGGGCAGTGAGGGCGTATTGCGGTCGCCGGCGAGCATGTTGCGGGCTGCGTCGGTGGCGATCGTCGGCGCCTCGGAACGGGCGCGCTGGGCCAGCCAGATTTTTGGCAATCTGCGCCAAAACGGCTACGGCGGCAAAATCCATCTGGTCAATCCGCGGCAGCAGACGGTTTACGGCGAACGCTGTTTCCCGTCGCTGCGCGACGTCGGCGAACCGGTCGATCATGCCATGGTGATCGTGCCGGCGGCGAATGTCGCCGACGTGCTGACCGACGCGGAAGCCGCCGGCGTCAAATCGGCGACGATCTACGCGTCCGCGGTCGGCGACGGCGAAAGCGAGCCGTCGCGGGCGCGCGGCGCCTGGCTCAAAAACTTTCTCGCCGACAGCAAGCTGCGCGTCAGCGGCCCGAATTGCATGGGCTCCTACAGCTACCGCGAAAAACTGTTCGCCTATCCCAACACCGAATTGTGCAAAGTGCCGCCCGGTCCTGTCGCCGGGATTTTCCAGTCCGGCGGCACTATGCAGTTCTGGTTAAAGAGTGCCTCCGACCGCGGCCTGCGCTTTTCCTACGCCGTGTCGTCGGGCAACGAAGCCGATCTCGATCTCGCTGACTTCCTCGATTTCATGATCGACGATCCGCACACCAAACAAATCGTGCTGTTCATCGAAGGCATCCGCCGACCACATGCCTTCATGCGCGCCGCGGCCCGTGCGCTGGAAGCCGGCAAGCCGGTGCTGGCGATCAAGACCGGCGCCACGCAAAAATCGCGCACGGCGGCGCGCTCGCATACCGGCGCCATCGGCGGCGACTATGCGGCCTATCTGGCGATGTGCGAGCGCTACGGCATCGTCAATTGCCGCTCGCTCGACGATCTTGTGGAATGCACGCTGGCGTTCCAGTGCGGCCGGCTGCCAAAGGGCCCGCGCATCGGCTTCGTCACCACTTCGGGCGGCACGGTCGATCTGCTCTACGACTATGCCGAGACCGAAGGCGCTGTGGTGCCCGAATTCAGCGCCGCCACCAACGCCGCGCTGGTGCCGCACATGCAGGAAGGCATTGCGCCGAAGAATCCGCTCGACGTCGGCATTCCATCAACGCTCAAGGTGGCCGCCGACCAGTGCGCCATCGTAGCGCGCGATCCCGGCATCGATATCGTCGCCTGGGCCTCGTCTTTGCCGGGCAAGGGCGGCGTGTGGGATGACGTCGCTCAGCTTCGCCGCCTGTTGAGCGAGACCGACAAGCCGGTGCTAGCGTTCGGCCGCATGATGCATCAGGTGACGCAGGAAGGGCTCGACATCCAGGAACAAGCGGGATTCCCGTTCCTGCAGGGCCTCGAGCCGACACTGCGCGCCATCAACGCGCTGTGGTTTTTTGCTCAGCGCAGCGGCCGCGCGCCGGCCCCTGTCGAGCCGGCGCCGCCAAGCGATCTGACGCCCGCCACGCTCGACGCAACGCTTGCGCGCTATGGCATTACGCAACCGCAAAGCCGCGCGGTGATGAATGCGCAGGAGGCTGCCGACGCCGCGGCGGCAATCGGATTTCCGGTCGCGCTGAAGATCCGCTCCGCCGCCATCGTGCACAAGACCGAAGCCGGTGGCGTTGCGCTCAATCTCGCCAACCGCCAAGACGTGCTGGCTGCCGCCGACGCACTCTCGGCGTCGGCCAAAAAATCGCATCCGAACGCCAAGATCGACGGTTTTCTGGTGCAGGAAATGGTGTCCGGTGTCGAAGCGATCGTCGGCGCGCAGTCCGATCCGCTGTATGGCCCGCTGCTGCTGATCGGTTCGGGCGGCATCATGGTCGAGCTCATGCGCGACGCGGCGCTGCGGCTGCTTCCGGCCGGAGAGCGCGACGTGACGGCGATGATCGAGGGTCTCAAGCTCAACCAAATGCTCGCCGGCTTTCGCGGCAAGCCGCCGGCCGACCGCAAGGCGCTCGAAGCGGCCGCGCTGGCGCTCGGGCGCTTCTACCTCGATCATCGCGCCAAAATCGAAGAGATCGAGATCAATCCGCTGATCGTGCGTCCGCAAGGCGCAGTCGCCGTCGATGTGCGCGTCGCCTGGCGCAAGGAGAGCTAACAATGGACTTCGAGCTTCCCGAAGAGCTGCGCATCTTCAAGCAATCGCTGCGGCGCTTCGTCGACACCGAGATGATTCCGATCGAGCGGGAGACGACGCTGCCGGGCGGCGAAAAGCTGAAACCCGAATATTACGAGCGCTTCTGCCAGCGCGCCAAGGATTTAGGCTTCTGGAAGATGGACATCCCGGAGGAATATGGCGGCGCCGGCTTCTCGGTGCTGGCGCGCTCGGTCGTCGAGACCGAGCTGTCGCGTACCATCGCGCTGCCGGCGCGCGGCATGGGCCACATCGCCGGGCCGAGCGTGCGCGCTATTCTTTATTCGCTCACCGGCGAGATGAAGGAGAAGTATCTGCTGCCGTCGGTGCGCGGCGAGCTGAAAGCCTGCTTCGCCCAGACCGAGCCCGATGCCGGCTCCGATCCCGGCGGCATGCGCACGGTCGCCGTCAGAGACGGCGACCATTACGTCATCAACGGCGTCAAGCGCTTCATCACCGGCGCGGGCGAAGCCGATTTCATGCAGCTGATGGCGGCGACCGATCGCGCCAAGGGCTCGCACGGCGGCATTTCCTGCTTCATCGTCGACATGGACACGCCCGGCGTGAAGCTGACCACGCAATACAAGACCATGATGGGCGACGAGCCGTGGGAGATCGTGCTGGAGAATGTGCGCGTGCCGGTCAGCCACCGGGTCGGCGAGGAAGGCGAAGGCTTCCGCCACGCCCAGCAATGGCTCGGCGCCGGCCGGGTGCGCCACGGCGCCCGCGCGCTCGGCGTCACCGAGCGCTGCCTGGAAATGGCGACGTCCTACGCCAAGCAGCGCTCGACTTTCGGCCGCCCGCTCTCGGATCGCCAGTCGATCCAGTGGATGCTCGCCGACATGTATGTCGAGCTCGAAGCGGCGCGGCTTCTGGTCCACAAGGCCGCCACCCGCCTCGACAAAGGCGAGGACGCCCGCAACGACGCCTATGTGTGCAAATATTTCGCTGACGAGATGGCGTTCAAGGCCGCCGACATGTGCATGCAGATCCACGGCGGCATCGCGCTCACCACCGACCTGCCGATCGAGAAATTCTGGCGCCAGCAAAGAAGCTTCCGCATCACCGAAGGCGCCACCGAGGTGATGAAGATGGTCATCGCCCGGCATGTGTTGAAGACGTATGGGTGAGGACGTTTATTTGCTGCAATAATAATCGACCACGTTCCACAGCGGCTTCGGCCGGTAATCCGCGTCGAACGGCAGTGGCCGGTTGGGCAGGCCGTCGCGGCGCTTGTACCAGATCGGCACCCAGCTATAGCGGTCGGTGATGCCCCAGGTGGCGATGATCGAAGGCTTTGCGGCGGTGACGATGGCGTCGAGGAAATCGCGCGCGCGCGAGGCGACGATGGCGTCGCGCTGCGCGATCGGCCCGGGCAAGTCCTGGTCGATCACGTCGAGCTCGGTGACATGGACGGTCAGGCCGAGCGAATGGATTTCGGCGACAAGATTATAAAGGCCGTCGCGATCGATCTCGTATTGGCCGCGGATGTGGCCTTGCAGGCCGACGCCGTGCAGCGGCACGCCGCGCCCAACCAGGTCGCGGATGAGTTTCAGGAACGCCTCGCGCTTTTTCGGCGAGGCGCGGTCGACGCTTTCGACGTCGTATTCGTTGATGATCAGCTCGGCCGCCGGATCGACCTCATGCGCGGTGCGGAACGCGAGATCGATGTATGTATCGCCGAGATTGTCCAGCCACACATTGGGGCGCAAGCCCGGCAGCTCGCCTTTGGTGTCGTCGATCGCCTCGTTGGCCACGTGCCAGGTTTTGATCTTGCCGCGATAGCGCGACACCACCCGCTCGATATGCGCGGTCATTTCGCGCTTGGCCTCGCCGGCGCCGCGGATGTTTTTGGTCCAGTCCGGCATCGCGCCGTACCAGACCAGCGTGTGCCCGCGCATGGTCATTTCGTTGGCTTCAGCGAAGGCGAGAAAAGCGTCGGCGGATTCGAAGTTATATTGGTCGCGCGTCGGCCGCAGATGGCCCCAGACCAGACCGCCTTCCGGCGTTATCTGCTGGCAATAGGTCTGGATCGCGCCGCGGTAATCGCGCTCCGCTACCAGCGGCTCGGGGCGCACGCAGGCGCCGTAAGCAATGCGTCCAGGCCTTGCGCTGCCTGCGGCCGCCGCCGCACCGCGTGGCAAAGCCGCCAAGCCCGCGGCCCCGATGGCGCTTGCGGTCATCGTCAGCGCGCGGCGGCGTGACACCATGATTGCGTTCCAGTTGTCCACGGGCGATCCCTGCTCAAATCACTATGTGTGGCGCGGTCGAGGGTTGCCAGCGCCGCGGCAGGAAACAAACGCATTAACCTTTAAATCCGGGAGCAAGCCGGGTTCCACGCCCGGAACCCGGCGGAGCAGCAAGCGCAGTCATCAAGAGGCCCCTGGGACGGCTCAATTTCGCCTTTGTCGCCAATAGAGTACGCGGCCAAGGCGGGGCGACACTCTTGGCTTACCCGACACGGTAAGCCGAACGTAACTATGGCTCGTGTAGTGTCGAATCAGCGAACGGCTGCCTTGAAGGCGCCGACGCCAGTGAGGCTGGATCAATGATCAAGACAATCGCCGCCGGATGCTTTGCCGTCGCTGCCCTGATCGTGGCGCAAAGCGCCACAGCAGCCGACTTGTCCGTGGCCCCGCTCTACAAGGCACCGCCGCCGGCGATGGCGCCGGCCTATAACTGGAGCGGCTTCTATCTCGGCATCAACGGCGGTGGCGGCTGGGGCCATTCCAATTGGGATACCAGCTCCGATCGCATCGGGCTGTCCGGCGGGCTCGTCGGCGGCACGGCCGGCTATAATTGGCAGCTCGGCAACGCCGTCCTCGGCATCGAGGGCGATATCGATTGGGCCAACCTCAAAGGCACCAATTCCTCGACGCTCTGCCCGGCGGGCTGCAGCACCAGCGACACCTGGCTCTCGACCGTGCGCGGCCGCGCCGGCTATGCGTTCGGCGGCGTGCTGCCCTATCTCACCGGCGGCCTCGCGCTAGGCGACATCCGCGCCGCGACGCCGGGCTTTGCTGGCGCCAGCAACACCAGCGCCGGCTGGACCGCGGGCGCCGGCATCGAGTTCGGGTTGACCGGCAATTGGAGCGCGAAAGCCGAATATCTCTATGTCGATCTCGGCCGCTTCAATTGCGGCGTCAGTTGCAACGGCCTGCCGACCGATAACGTGTCGATGCACGACAACGTGGTCCGCGCCGGCGTGAACTATCGGTTCGGCCAGTAACGTCACGACCGGCGGGAGCGCCGTTCTCCCGCAATTGACTCCCCTACTGCGCCTGGTGTCAGGTCTCCCGTAAAGCCTCACGGGCGGCTTCGCTCCGAGGCATTGCGATGACCGTTCGGGAGCACGCCCCAACAATGACCCACGCCGCAACGATCGATTTCGACAAATACCGCTTGCGCAGCTTCGTCGAGCGCCTGGTCGAACTCGGCGAGGTCGAGATCCACGACAAGCCGGTGCCGCTCACCGGTTTGAGCCCGATCATCGAGCGCACCGACAAGGCGGTGCTGTTCAAGAAGGCAGGCCCCGAGCAGGTCGAACTGGTCGCCAAGACCGCGGGCAACCGCAAGCGCCTCGCCGCCGCCTTCGAGACCTCAGAGGACAAGCTCTACGACGAATATTTCAAAAGGCTCGCCAGCCCCCAGCCGCTGGTCGAGGTGCCGTCCGGCGAGGCGCCGGTGCACGACATCAAGATCACCGGCAAGGACGTCGATCTGACCAAGCTGCCGTTCCATCCGCAGCACGCCTATGACGGCAGCTGTTATTGCAGTTCCGCCATCGACTACACCATCGACCCGGCGACCGGCCGCCGCAATGTCGGCTGCCGCCGCCTGAGTCTGCGCAACCGCTACGAAGCCGGCACCAATGTCACCGCGCCGTCCGATCTCAAGCGCATCTACACCGCCGCCGTGGCGCGCGGCGAGAAATTGCCGGTGACCTTCACGGTCGGCGCCCACCCGCTCGATTTCTTCGCCGCGACCACGCGGCTGCCCGGCGACGAGCTGGCGCTGGTCGCCGGCTTCCGCGCCGAGCCAGCGCCGGTGGTAAAAAGCCTGACCAACAATATTCTCGTTCCCGCCGACGCCGAGATGACGCTCGAGGGCTATCTCGACGAGCGCGGCTATGTCGAGCCGGAAGGGCCGTTCGGCGAATATATGGGCTATTACGGCGCCATCCACATGGACCCGGTGTTTCATTGCACCGCCATCACCATGCGCCGCGACGTGCTGCATCACACCTTGCTGCACGGCTCGGCCTTCATGCTCGATCAGACCGACAGCGCCAATATCTCGGCGATGCGTACCGAGGCCGAAGCCATGCGCATCTTGAAAACCGCCGTGCGCGAGCCGGTCGCGGTCTATCTGCGCAGCGTTTCGGGTGGCGCCAACACGCTGCGGGTGTCGATCAAGCAGAGAAGCTTTGGCGAGGCGCGTTCCGCCATCCACGCGCTGTTCGGCGGCATCATGCGGCTCAAGCACGTCTATGTGTTCGACGAGGACATCGACATCCACGACGACCGCCAGGTGGATTGGGCGCTCGGCACCCGCTTCCAGGCCGACCAGGACCTCGTCGTCCTGCAAGGCATGCTCGGCATGACCATGGACCCGTCGCTCAACGGCCGGCGCACCGGCGCCAAATCCGGCTTCGATTGCACAAAACCGTTCGGCCGCGACGGCCAAATCCCGCTGACCCGCGCCGCGGCAAAGATCTTCAAGGGCCCGGCGCGCTACCAGACCGTCGAGCAGGCGCTGGGCACAGCGCCGATGTTCTATGCCGACATCGTCGAATCGCTCGGCTCCGAGGACGGCCGCGAGGTCGCCTGCGCGCTCGACGAATTGCGCCAGAACGGCCGCCTCGGCCGCGACCGCGACGGCCGTTATCACTTGCAGCAGGCGAAGCCGGGCCTGACCGGCATCGTCGGCGAGCTTTATCACGACCCCAACGAGGGCGCGTGAGCGGCACGCCGCGATGACCTCCGACGCGGCCGGCGCCACTCCACCGCAGCCGGCACCGGCAGCGGCGCCTTACGAGCCGATCCGCGCGCTTCTGCGCGCCGGCAAGAACGACGAAGCGGGAGCGCTGACTTTGGCATTAAAATGGTACCGCTCCATTGCCAAGCGGCGCGGAGTTAGGCACATTTTTGCACAATCGAAGCCCGCAGACTGCGCTGTACGACACCGTGCCGCCAGCCGCGAGGTATTCGGTAGGGATGAAGCATCAGGGAGCGTGTGATGACGAGGAAGCGCAGCCTTTACTTAAGTGTCGCGGCAATCTGCCTTGCCGGCTGTTTTATCTGGTCGCAGCCGCGGGCCGAGACCACGGTCCCGATCAAAAAGACCGACATCGGCGGCGTAGTGACGAGCCCGAACGGTCCGGAAGCCGGCGTCTGGGTGATCGCCGAGACTCACGACCTGCCGACCCGCTTCGCCAGGATGGTCGTCACCGACGACCAGGGCCGCTACGTCGTACCCGATCTGCCGAAGGCCAAATATACGGTCTGGGTTCGCGGCTATGGCCTCGCCGATTCGGCGAAGGTCGAAGCCGAGCCCGGCAAGCAGCTCAATCTCAAAGCGGTACCGGCGGCGAATGCTGCGGAAGCGGCCAAGATCTATCCGGCGATCTACTGGTATTCGATGCTGAAAATTCCCGGCGCCGATCAGTTCGGCGGCCATAGCGATATTCCCGACAAGGTCAAGCAGACCGACTGGCTCAACGCCATGAAGAACAACGGCTGCATCGGCTGTCATCAGCTCGGCGGGCTCGCCACGCGCACGCTGCCGAAGGGTTTAGGCGAATTCAAAACCTCGGAAGAGGCCTGGGCGCGCCGCGTGCAATCCGGCCAGGCCGGGCCGCTGATGGTCAATCTCATTGCCGGCGATCTCGCCTCGACGCCGATCAAATATTTCGCCGAATGGACCGACCGCATCGCCGAGGGCGAATTGCCCAAAAACAAGCCGCAGCGGCCGCAAGGTATTGAGCGCAACGTCGTCATCCCCACCTGGGATTGGGCCGACGACAAGCATTATCTGCACGACGAGATTTCGACCGACAAGCGCAACCCCACCGTCAACGGCTATGGCCCGCTGTTCGGCTCGCCGGAATACGCCACCGATATCATCCCGATCCTCGATCCGGTGAAGAACAGCGTCACCAAATTCCACGCGCCGGTGCGCGATCCGGACATGCCGTTCTCGCTCGGACCGGGCCACGCCGCAGCGCTCAAGCCGCTGGCGCCGTCGCCCTATTGGGGCAGCGAGCAGATCTGGGACACCCACATCAACAACCACAATTCGATGATGGATGAGAAAGGCCGGCTGTGGCTCGCCGCCGCGGTGCGCGGCGTCAAGGATCCGGATTTCTGCGGCAAGGGCTCCGACCTGGTCTCGGCAAAACTGTTTCCGCTGGAGCAGAGCCAGCGGCAATTGGCGATGCTCGATCCGAAGACGATGAAATACACCTTCGTCGACACCTGCTTCACCACCCATCATCTGCAATTCGGCTTCGACAAGAACAACACGCTGTGGACGTCGAGCGGCGGCGGCGGCGGTGTGGTCGGCTGGCTCGACACCAAGAAGTTCCTGGAGACGGGCGACGCGGCAAAGTCTCAAGGTTGGACCGCGCTCATCGTCGATACCTCGGGCGACGGCCAACGCGGCGAATACACCGAGCCCGGCAAGCCGCTCGAGCCGGGCAAGGACATGCGCATCGGCCAGGTGTTCTACGCGGTGATGCCGAGCCCGGTGGACGGCACGGTGTGGGGCACGATCCGCGCCAATCCCGGCGCCATCGTGCGGCTCAATCCCGGCACCAACCCGCCGCAGACGGCGCTTTCTGAAATCTACAATGTCGCGGCGCCCGGCTTCGGCCCGCGCGGCGGCGATATCGACAGTAAAGGCGTCGTCTGGGTGTCGCTGGCCAGCGGCCATCTCGGCAGCTTCGATCGCCGCAAATGCAAAGGCCCGCTCAACGGTCCGAACGCGACCGGCAATCATTGTCCGGAAGGCTGGTCGTTCTACAAATATCCAGGGCCTGGCTTCGAAGGCATCGGCGATAACTCCGCCGAGTCGAGCTATTACACCTGGGTCGACCAGCACAACACGCTCGGGCTCGGCAACGACGTGCCGGTCTCGACCGGCAATCTCAACGACGGCCTGATCGCCTTTGCCGAAGGGAAAATGATCACCATGAAAGTGCCCTACCCGACCGGCTTCTACGCCAAAGGCCTCGACGGCCGCATCGACGATCCAAAGATCGGCTGGAAAGGCCGTGGCTTGTGGACATCGAGCGGCGACCGCGTGCCCTGGCATCAGGAAGGCGGCCTCGGCATGACGCCGATGGCGGTGCATTTCCAGATCAGGCCGAACCCGCTGGCGGATTGACGGCCCGGCCGATACGTTAGATCTGGAGTGAATTCATCCTCCCCCGCAGGAAAGCGGGGGAGGATTTTTTCGTGCAGAATTGTCCTGCGCTGAACGCACGAGACATCTGGCTTCCAACTCGAATACCTATATTCCCGACCAAGCCATCAAGGCGGCCGTGATGACGATCAGCCCGCTGCTCACCGACCTCTATCAGCTCAACATGGCCCAGGCCTATCTGGACCATGGCGATACCGACACCGCGGTGTTCGAATTTTTTGCCCGCACCTTGCCGGCGCGGCGCGGATTCCTGCTGGCGGCGGGGTTGGAGCAGGCGCTGGATTTTCTGGAAAAGCTTCGCTTCTCGGCGGACGAGATCGCCTGGCTGAAAAGTACCGGCGGGTTCAAGCCAAACCTGCTCGATTATCTCAGCGATTTTCGTTTCAACGGCGACGTCCACGCCATGGCCGAAGGCACGGCGTTCTTTGCCAACGAACCGATCCTGCGCGTGACGGCGCCGTTGCCGCAGGCGCAGTTCGTCGAATCGCGGCTGATCAACATTTTGCACTTTCAGTCGCTGGTCGCCGCCAAAGCGGCGCGCGTGCGGCTTGCCGCGCCGGACAAAGTGCTGGTCGATTTCGGGCTGCGCCGGGCCCATGGCGCCGAAGCCGGATTGATGGCGGCGCGGGCGAGCTACATCACCGGCTTTGCCGGAACCGCCACGGTGCTGGCCGGCGAAATGTTCGGCATCCCGCTCTACGGCACCATGGCGCATTCGTTCATCGAGGCGTTCGACGACGAGATGACGGCGTTCGAAACTTTTGCCCGGGCGCGGCCGGACAATCTGGTGCTGCTGCTCGACACTTACGATACCGAAGCGGCGGCGGGAAAAGTCGTGGCGCTGGCGCCGCGATTGAAAGCGGCCGGCATCACCATCCGTGCCGTGCGTCTCGACAGCGGCGATCTGATCGCGCTGTCGAAGAGCGTGCGCGGCATTCTCGATTCCGGCGGCTTGCGTGACATGAGGATCTTCGCCAGCGGCGGCCTCGACGAGGATTCGCTCGCCGCCTTTGCCCGCGCCAACGCGCCGATCGACGGCATCGGCATCGGCACCGCCATGACCACGTCGTCGGACGTGCCGGCGATCGATTGCGTTTACAAATTGGAGGAATATGCCGGCATCGCCCGCCGCAAGCGCTCGGAGAACAAGGCGACCTGGCCGGGCCGCAAGCAGGTGTGGCGGCGCTTTGGCGCCGACGGCCGCATGGCCGGCGATATTTTGGCGCTGGAAGGTCACGCAAAAGCCGGAGAGCCGTTGCTACAACGCGTGATGCAGGACGGACGGCGATTGCAGCCGGCGGAAACTCTCGATGCGATCAGGGCGCGCGTGAAACGCGAATTGGAACGCCTGCCCGAACCCTTGCGCAAGCTGGAAACCGGAACGACCTATCCTGTGGAAGTCGCCGAGGAACTGGTGACGCTCGCCGCGGAAGTGGACCGCCGCATGCAACCAAAACCATGAATGCCAACGAGACCGCGACGTTCGGCGACAACGACGTCCTCATCGTGGTGGACGTGCAGAACGATTTCTGCCCCGCCGGCGCGCTGGCGGTGCCGCGCGGCGACGAGGTGGTGCCGATCGTCAACAGGATGGCCGCGCGGTTCCGCAATGTGGTGGTGACCCAGGACTGGCACCCGCGCGGCCATTTGTCGTTTGCCTCCTCGCATCCGGGGCGGCAACCGTTCGAGACCATTGCGGCGGCTTACGGTTCGCAAGTGCTGTGGCCCGACCACTGCGTGCAGGCGACGGCAGGCGCCGCATTTCACCCAGCGCTGCAAGTTCCCCATGCCGGCTTGATCGTGCGCAAGGGCATGGACCGCGGGATCGATTCCTATTCGGCGTTCTACGAGAACGACCGCACCACGGCGACCGGCCTGGTCGGATATCTGCGCGAGCGCGGTTTTACTCGCGTATTTCTTGCCGGCTTGGCGCTGGATTTTTGCGTGCGCTACTCCGCCGAGGACGCGCGGCGCGAAGGCTTTGCCGTCTTCGTGGTCGAGGACGGCTGCCGCGGCATCGATATCGGCGGTTCCGTCGCCGCGGCGCGGGGCAGTTTCGCCGCATTGGGCATTCCCTGCCTGCAGATGCGGGAATTCGCCACCGGCTGATCGTCTATGCGGCACTGCCGCGCGATTCGGCGGAACCATCCGGCAACATGGCTGTTACCGATTTGTGATAGTTTTGAATGGCTTATCCCCGATAAGCCGGCTGCACTGCAGCGCGTCTGTGTGCAATGCACAAATTTTCTTGACTCTTGTTCAAAAGCGGCAGGTAATTCACAAAACGGTCACTTTTGGCTAAAGCCATGCGCCATCATGCGGCTTCGCCCGCGTCGAGCTTGCCCTCGCTGATGATGCCTTGCCCGGTTTGCGCAGGGCGCATGGTCTATCACGGGCGCCGCCCGATCTCCGCCGACGTCGAGGACACGATCTACGCCTGCAAGCGCTGCGGCGCCGAGCTCATTCGCACCTCGGTGTGCAAGACAACAATAGAGCCCGACACGCTGCGCCCTGCGGCCGCCTGATCTAATCCTTCATCAGTTTCATCTGCGTCAGCACCGCGCGGCCGAGCAGCCCGTACGGGTTCGCCAGCGTCTCCAGCATTTCGAAATGATTGTAGCCTTCCCCGACCAGTAGCTCGACCGGCTTGCCGGCAGCTTTCACCGCGGCGGCGAAGTCGCGCGACTGACGCTGGAATTCCGGCGTCTCGTAGGTGCCGTAAGTCAGAACGAGCGGCGTGTTGAGCTTGTCGAGATGGCGCATGGCGCTGAGCGCATTCTCCATCTCGTCGCTGAACGCCACGTATTTGGAGCGCTTCGACAGCCGCACCGGCTTGAGATCGTACATGCCGCTCGACAAGGTCGCGCCTTTGAGGATGTCGAGCGGGAGCGCGTCCTTCGCCCAATCGTGGGTCACCGTGCAGCCGGCGAGATGCGAGCCGGACGAATGCGAAATCAGATGCAGCCGGTTGCGGTCGCCGCCGAATTTTTCGGCGTTGCGATAGGTCCAGCCGACCGCGCGCCGCACCTGCTCGACCATCGGGAACAGGCTGCCTTTGGCTTCGTCGACATTGGTGAAATCAAGTACGACGAAATGCGCGCCGGCATGAACGAATGGCTCGGCCAGGCAGGTGAATTCGGTCGCCGTGCCGTTGCGCCAGGCGCCGCCGTGAACGAAGATCGCGATCGGCGCGTTCGGCTTTGCTGTGCGGTAAACATCGAGTCCTTCGATCGGCGTCGGGCCGTAAGCAAAGCGCAACGGCTTGCCGAGCCGCGCCAGGGCCGCCGCGCTATTGGCGAGCCGCCGCTTGCCGACCTGATCGCGGTTCGGCGCGTAGACGATCTGGTCGTAGGCGTCGTCGAGCTCCTGCTGGTCCATATCGAGCCAGACGATCGGCCCTTTGGCTTTGGTCGCTGCGGCGGTCACGGTCATCGTGTTCATCATACCCTCAACGTCTTCACTGCGCCTTCGGTGCGCCAGGATAAACCAGTTCGGCGGCGTGTTCGACCACGCCTTTCGGTGCCGCATAAGCCTTCGTCAGCATTTTTGCAATCTCGTCGCCGGTCATCGGCTCGATCTCCAACTGCGTCTTCGCCGCCTCGGCGATGAACTCGGGGTCCGCCAGCGTGTCGGCAAATGCCTGGCGCAGCGCCGCGACCCGATCGGCGGGCGTGTCCGGCGGCGCCGCGAACGGCCGGCCCGCTTCCTGGCGGATCAGGATCAGTTCCATGACCTGTTTGTTTTGCGGGTCTTCGATCAGGTCGAGCGCGCTCGGCACGTCGGGCAGATCGCGCAGTTTCGATAACCCCATCTGCACGATGACGTTGAGCAGGTTGTCGGCGATCCAGTGCGGCCGCGACGCCTTCATGGTCGACCACGACAGCCCGCAAATGCCTTCGGCTTCGCCGCGCTCGACCGCCATGGTGAGACCGGAACTGGTGTCATAGCCCGACACCACCTTGAAGCGCGTGCCGATCAAGGCATTGAGCAATTTGGGCACGATCGCGGAATTCGACGTAGCGCCGGCCGCCGCCACGATCACTTCGCGGGCACGCGCGTCGGCAATGCTCTTGACCGGGCTGGTGTGCCACGTGGCGCAGACGTTCTCGAGCTTGCCGATGCTGCCCAGCCAATTGAACCGCAACGCGTCGTAATGGGCGCCTGGATTGCCGAACAGCGGATCCATCGCCGCGCCGTTGGTGAAGGCGCCGATCACCGAGCCGTCGTGCTCGGCGCCGTTATAAAGCGTGCTCGCGGCCGCAAGGCCTGCCGCCGCCGGCAGGTTCTTGGCGATGATATTCGGATGGCCCGGAATGTGATCGGTCCAATGGCGCGCGAAGGCGCGGGCATAGACATCGTAGCCGCCGCCGGCGCCGCTGCCGACCAGCATGGTGATGGGATGCGACTTGTAGAACTCTTCGACGGTCTGGGCATGCGCCGACGGTGCCAGCCACGGCATTGCAGCAATCAGAATCGTTCGCGCGAGAAATCTCATCACGAACTCCTCTGCATCGCGCCGGCTTCATCGTGCAGGCCGAACGCGGTCTGCTGTTCGGCAAATCCGGCGACGGCAAATCTGCCGATCGGCGCGAATGTGTCGCCGCAATGGGCTGCAAACTCCCGCGACGCCACGATGGTGCGGCCCAATTGGCCGGCAAGTTTTTCCAGGCGCGCCGCCAGATTCACCGCCGGTCCGATGGTTGTGAAATCGAGCCGGTTGCCGCTGCCGATATTGCCGTAGAGGACGTCGCCGACATGGAGCGCCAACCCGAAGCGCACGTCCGTCTCCTCGTTTGCACCCTGCATCGCCGCGACATTCTCCCGCGCCGCCAGCGCGGCCGCCAGCGCTTGCGCGCAAACCGGCGCCGCACCTTCGCCGATCGGGAAGATCGCCAACAGCCCATCGCCCATGAATTTGAGGACCTCGCCGCCGTGCTCGAGGATCGGCGGCACCTGGCAATCGAAATAACGATTGAGCAGATCGACCAAGGCCTGCGGCGGCAAACGGTCGGCAAGTTTCGTGAAGCCGCGCATGTCGGAGAGCCAGATCGCCGCGTGAATCTCATCGGTATGGCCGCGGCGGATTTGGCCGGCCAGCACGCGCCCGCCGGCATTTTGGCCCACATAGGTCGACAACAGAACGTTCGCCACCCGATGCAAGGCGCGAATCTCCGCGACCCGGGTCAACGGGATGATAATGGCGTCGAGGGCAGAGATTTCCGCGTCGGTAAATCCGCCCGGCTGCAGCGTCGCCCACGAGGCGAAGTGAATCTCGCCGTTGGTGAAGCGCAGCGGCGAGACCACGTAGTCGGTAACGCCCTCGGCGCGCAGGTCGTGCAGGATCGGATAATCAAGCGGACAATCGGGATCGGCGAGCCGGCGGCGAAAGGCTTCGCCGGTCGCGGCAACGTGAGTCATCGGACTATTGCGAAAAACGTCGCGTTCCAGCAGATCGAAAGCACCGTCGGTGACGACCGTCCCGGTATCCGGCCGCCAGACAAAACGGCGGCCGACGATTTGCGGATGCAAGGTGCGCACGAACACGACGGCCCGCCACAGCGGCAGGCCGCAGGCCGTCAAGCGCCGGCAGATTTCGCTCAAGACTTCTTGCGCCAACGGCGTCGACCGGGCGCCGTCCATTAGCCACTCGACAACCGCCTTCGTGTCGGAGGGATCCATCGCGCTTTCACGTCATCGGTTTTGCAGGCCGTATTTCTTGTCCATCGCAGCGAAGAAGCCGTCGTTCTTCAAGCCATCGAGCAAGCTGCCATCGATATAATCGCCGACCTTCTGGCTGGCATTGGGGAACAGCTTGAGGATGTTTTGCGCGCCCTCCACCGATGGTTCGAGGGTTTGCGGCGATTGCTGCTTGAAATCGTTGTAGGTGATATCGAGGATTTTTGCGCTGCCGATCTTGAGCTCCTTCGACAGCACCTCCTTGGCGCGCTTCTCGTCGGTGAGCGCGATGTCATTGCCTTCGATGCTCGCTTTGAGGAAACGCGTCAGCAGGTCGCGGCGCGCGGCAATGTCGTCCTTGCGCACCACGACGCCGCTGAACAGCCACGGGATCTGGTCGGGCACCAGATCGACCAGCACGTTGACGCCCTGTTCGCGCGCCAGCGACGCGATCGGCTCGTTGATCGCGGTGGCCTTGATCTCGCCCGACTTCACCGCCTCGAGCCGCTTCATGCCGCCGCCGTATTCCTTGATGATGACGTCGTTGCGGGTCAGTCCAAGTCTCTGCAGGGCGAGCGTTACCGTCGAATCGCTTTCCGAGCCGAAGGTCGAGACGCCGACAACACCGCCTTTGAGATCGGCCGCGGTCTTGACGCCGGGCGCCGAGAAAAACGTAAAGCGGATGACGTTCGACAGCGAGCCGATGACGCGCAGATTGCCGCCGGCCTGATTGACCTTGACGACCGACGACAAGCCGACATGCATCACGTCGATGCGTGCGGCCTGCAATTCCTCGGCGCCGCGGCTGCCGCCGTTCATGTTGAGGATTTCGACGTTGAGCCCTTGCGCGGCGTAGAGGCCGGCGGCGCGCGCCATGTACCAGGCGAGCACGGTGTTCACCGGATCGGAAATGCCGGCCTTGATCTGCAGCGGCTGCGGCGGCGGCCCCATCGTCGCCGGCTGTTGCGCCGTTGCCGACTTGAGCACGCCGGTGACCAACAAGGCGGCCAGCGCAGCGGCAAAGATGCCTTTCCTTTGCATCGTCGTCTCCCCCTAGAACTCCCGGAACAACCTGCCGAAACCCTCGATGCGGTCCTTTATTCCGCAGCGGCGCAGGGCATCCCAGACGATCGCCTGATGTGCCGCCATGCAATTGACGCCGAACTCGCGCTCCAGCACGTCGAGCGCGCCGGCCGTCGGCCAATGCGGCGACGGGAAGAATATCGAATCGGCGTCGGGATGCTTGCGCATTAGCTCGCGGCCCATGTCGATGGCCGCATGGTGCGGAATACGGCCGATCTGGTTGAACGCCGAGCCCCAGCCGGTCGCGCCCAAGACTTCGCAGCCGAAATGCTTGGCATAGCTGGCGATACGGTCGGTCTCGGTTTTCTCATAGGGCTGGCAGACCACGACCTTCTTGCAGCCGAGCGCCTTCGCCGCCGCGGCTTGCGCCGAGGTCGAGGTGGAGACCTTGACCTTCAGCTCGGCTTCGAGATCGCGGATGATCTGCCCGGCATTGGCGGCGCCGCGCGACAGGTTGATCGGCACGCCGCCGAGCACGACGATATCGCAGCCCGCCGCCGCCATCTCGCGCGCCGCGCGCATGCTGATGTCGTAGGATTGGTCGACCTCGTCCTTGCTGCGCACCACGATGGCGAGCGAAGTGACCACGAGCGTCACGCCTTTCGGCACGATCTGGTAGAACTCATAAGGGAAGACTTCGGTGGTGAGCGGCGGCGAGGTGTAGCCGATGCGGGCGCGGCTGCCGTAGATGTCGCTGCGAGGCTGTTCCGTCATTGCCGGACCGTTCTTGTCGATTTTGGGCGGCGAAGGCTATCGGCCGCTGCCGGCCTTGTCCATCAGTGCTAGAATACATTGCCGCAATCTGGGAGAGAGCGATGCAACGCGTGACCATCACCATCGACGACGAGCTCGACGCCGAGCTCGACCGCTTCATGAAGGCGCGCGGCTATGCCAACCGCTCCGAGGCGATCCGCGATCTCGCCCGCTCCGGCCTGCAGCAGGCCGCGACCGAGGTCGGCGGCACGCGGCCTTGCGTTGCGGCGCTCGTCTACCTTTACGACCACGAGGCGCGCGAATTGCCCAAGCGCCTGACCCGCGATTTTCACGACCGCCACGATCTGGCGCAGGCGACGCTGCACGTGCACCTCGACCACGAAAGCTGCATGGAAGTCACCGTACTCAAGGGCCGCGGCGCCGACGTGCAGCAATTCGCCGATCACATCATTTCCGAACGCGGCGTGCGCCACGGCCACGTGGTCTATCTGCCCGCCGACGGCGCGCATTCGCACGGCCGCGGCCCGAGCCATAGCCATGAGCATGGACACGGACACAGCCACGGCCCCCGCCGCCACAAGGCCAGCTGACCCCGTCTCCACGCACCTGCGAGAATGTCAGAATTTCATCAAATCCTTGGCGAGCGTGATTGGCCCCGAATAATATTACTTCGCTTCATCGACATAGCGCTGAAAGTCATCTTTGGGATCTATCGTTGGTCCGATATGCGTCATGACCACGGCCTTGACGCCGGCTTTTGCCGCCATCTTGCCGATGTCCTCCGGAGTCACGTGCTCCTCGTGCATGTCGCGCAAGAAGCCTTCCTGCTCGCCGGGAGTCTTGGCCTGCCAAATGCCATTCTTCTTGTACATATCCACGACGTCGTCCGGTGACGTCGTTTCCGTCACGTAGAGATCGGCGCCTTTCGCCAATTCGACCACGGCGTCGGAAGGTCCGGTGTCGCCGGTGAAGAACACGACACGGTCCGGCGTCTCGAAGCGATAGGAATAGGATTTGTATTTGCCGTAGGGCGGCGTGCCGGGCTGGAAATGGAAATGCGTGTTCTCGACCGCGGTGACCTTCACGTTCCCATCTTGATAGACGAGACCGGGCTCGACGTCGTGAGCGCGGAAGGTCTCCGTCATCGGACGCTTCTTGCCTTCGGCCCAGCGGATCTCGGCATTCGGCGTGAGATAATCGATCGCGCCTTTGACCAGCGCTGCGACGCCGCTGCCGTAAATATCGGCTGGTTCGGCTTGCTGCTCCCATTGCGACACCAGCAAAGTCGCGAGACCGGCGGTATGGTCGCTATGCACGTGCGTGATGAAAATCTTGCTGACTCTGCGGAAGTTGTTGCCTGATTGGACGATGCGGCCGGTGACGCCGCCGCCGGCATCGATCAGATAGAGCGTGCCGTTGACGATCAGCAGATTGGAGGATTGCGCCCGGTCCGGACGCGGCAATGGGCCGCCGCCAGTGCCGAGCGTGATGAGCGTCGTCCCGGCATTGGCCGGGGCGTTCTGCGCCATGGTCCGCTGGTTCGTCGCCGTCATCGCCAGTGCGGCGACAATCGCGAGTCTGGAGATCGCTTTTATGGTCATTCCTTGGGCCTTTCCATGTTCCGTAATCAGGGTTTCTGCAGCAATAGCCACACGCCGCCGGCGATGAAGACGAGGCCGGCGGCGCGCGCGACGACGCGCCCGAATGGCACGACCTTTTCGAACAGCACGAGGATCGCGAGCGTGGCGATCCAAAAGAGATTCATGACGCCGCCGACGAACAATAGCGCCATCAACGCCCAGCAGCAGCCAATGCAGTAGATGCCGTGGCGAAAGCCGAGCGTTAGCGCGCCAAGCGGCTCGCGGTGGAATCCGCCACGCCGCTGGATGAAAAGCAGCGGCGACCGGCAGTGGGACAGACACGCGTCCTTGAGTGGCGCCCATTGATAGACACCGGCCAAGATCAGCACCGCCGCGCCGAGCTTGTTGCTGGCGCTTTCCATCATCGGCGTGAGCAGCGCCGCGCGTTCGAGCGCCCACTGCGCCGAGGTCGCGACCAGTGAGAAGACGGCCCAGGCCGCAAGATAACCGCCGGCAAACCAGCCGCTTGAGGCAAACGGCTTGCCCTGCACCGCCGCCTGGCGCCCGACGCGGGCGTAGATCAGAATCATCGGCGCGGCCGACGGCATCATCATGCCGATCATCATCACGACCCACATGACGAACACGTAGCCGAACTCGATCGGCTGCCACGGCGCGTCCGCCGGCATCATCAGTCCGCGGCCGGCCGGGATCATGCGATAGCCGGTCATGTCCATGCCGCCCATCGCCATGTCGCCGGCGAGCCAGACCAGATCGGCCCAGGCCAACGCGGTGATGACGGCGATCGCCACAATGACGACGGCGCGATCGCGCCGGAGCACGGCTTCGAGCGCGGTATCGCTCATGTCGTTATTTTACGATGCCGCTCTGGCAGAGATTGACGTGGGCGAATTGCGCGTAGGAATCGGCGAGCTTGATCGCCATCGGCTGCGTTACGGTAGTCCAGCCACGCCCCATCTCGGCAAGCGAATATTCGAATCCGTCCGGGATATCGATGCGGACGCGATATTCCGCGCCGGTGATCGGATTCTTGATCGGCTCGCCGCGACCCTCGGTGACGCCGCGCACGGCCAACCGGCCCTTGCGGGCGTCTATATCGACGTCAAGGTCGATGGCGGCGAAAATGGGCGGGTGCACTTTCTCCAAGGTGGTGGAGAACACCTGGAAGATGGTGGCGCCGGGCTCGGTGTCCTGGCCGCCGAGGATGCGTAGGAGCGCGCTGCGCTGCGCTTCGCTCGCCCGCTCGTCGATGACGACCGCCGCCTCACCCTTGCCCTCGTGAATGGCGCCCGGCCAACGGAAGATGCCGACGAACCGCAGCCCGTCGAGCCGGGTGTCGCCGTGATAGCCCTGGTCGATCTGCATGCCGGCCACGGCCTGGCAATTGCCGTGGGTCGGTAGCGCATTGAACTGGCAGGGGCAGCCATAGGCACAGTTGCAATTGACGAATTCGCGCGCCTTGATCATCCATTTCACGTCGGTCATCGTCGCCTCCCGAATCGTGGTGTGGAATCGTCGCAGGCCTTCCGGCCACAAGATGAGCCTAGCACAAGACGGATCGCCGGGTGGTGGCGCCGGCGCGAGTATGTCAGGCGAGAATCATCTGCCGCAGCATGGTGCGGCCGGTGGGACCGTAAGGGTTTGCCAGCGTCTCCAGGAGCTCGAAATGGTTGTAGGCCTCGCCGACGATCAGTTCGGCGGGTTTTCCTAATTCCCTCACGGCAGCGCAGAAATCTTGCGTCTGGCGCTGGAATTCCGGCGTCTCGCAGGTGCCGTAGGCGAGAACGAGCGGGGTGTGCAGGCCGTCGAGATGGCGCTGTGAGCTGAGCTTCTCCACCATCGCGTCGGTGAAGGTGACGTAGGAGGAGCGCTTGGAGCGCCGCACCGGCTCCAGCTCGTACATACCGCTGAGCAGCAGCGCACCTTTGCAGAAATTTCTCGGCAAATTTTCCTCGCGCCAGCCATCGGTGAGAAAGCAAGCCGCAAGATGCGAGCCCGACGAATGCGCCGAAATGTAAAACCGCTCGCGATCGCCGCCGAAACTTTCGGCGTTGCGCCAGGTCCAGGCCAGCGCGCGGCGCACCTGCTCGTACATCGGGAAAAGATCGCCGCCCGCCTGCTCGACATTGATGAAATCGATGATGACGGCGTGCGCGCCGGCCTGCACCAGAGGCTCGGCCTGCAAGGCGTAATCGGCCGCCTTGTTGCGCCGCCAGGCGCCGCCGTGGACGAACACGTTGATTGGCGCGTTTGCCGCGGCGGCGCGGAATATATCGAGGCCTTCGTATTGGCTCGGCCCGTAGGCGACCCGCTGCGGCGGCCCCAGGATCGCCCGTGTCCGTTCGCTGGCGGCGATGCGGCGCGCCACGACCAACGGGCGGTTCGGCGCATAGACGTCCTGGTCGTAGGCGTCGTCGAGCGCCTTTTGGTCCATGTCGCGCCAGACCAGCGGGCCTCGGGCGGTAATGGGCTGCGGCACTTCCGGCATCATGCCTCCGTCACAGTTTTTGATGAAAGTTCAACCGAAGAGGTTAAATCGGTCACAACCTGCTGTCGCTACAAGCATCCCGTCAGCACGGAGGATCCCATCATGACGACGCTTGTTTTCCGCTTTCTCGCCGACGACACAGGCGCCACCGCCATTGAATACGGCCTCATCGCGGCCGGCATTGCGGTTGCGATCATCGCTACCGTCCAGGCTCTCGGTACCAACTTGAACACCACGTTCTCGACGGTTTCGACGTCATTGAAGTAATCTGCGCTACCGTTTGGCAACCAAAGCCCCCGGTTTCGGCCGGGGGCTTTGGTGTTATTGGCCGGCCTTGCTCGCCGGCGGCAACGCTTCGTTCACCCCAAGTTCAATTCCTTGAAGAAGTCGTTGCCCTTGTCGTCGATGACGATGAAGGCGGGGAAATCCACCACCTCGATGCGCCAGATCGCTTCCATGCCGAGCTCGGGATATTCCAGGGTCTCGACCTTCTTGATGCAATGCTCGGCGAGGTTGGCCGCAGCGCCGCCGATCGAGGCCAGATAGAAGCCACCGTGCTTCTTGCAGGCGTCGCGCACGACCGCGGCGCGATTGCCCTTGGCCAGCATCACCATCGAGCCGCCGGCGGACTGGAAATCCTCGACGAAGCTATCCATGCGGCCGGCCGTGGTCGGTCCGAACGCGCCCGAGGCGTAGCCTTCCGGCGTTTTTGCAGGTCCCGCGTAATAGACCGGATGGTTCTTGAAATAATCCGGCAGGCCCTCGCCTTTCTCCAGCCGCTCGCGCAGCTTGGCGTGAGCAAGATCGCGCGCCACGATCATCGGACCGGAAAGCGACAGCCGCGTCTTGATCGGATGTTTGGTGAGCTGCGCGAGAATCTCTTTCATCGGCTTGTTGAGGTCGATCTGCACCACCTCGCCGCCGAGCTTTGAGGTATCGACATCCGGCAGATATTTCGCCGGATTGTGCTCGAGCTCTTCCAGGAACACGCCGTCCTTGGTGATCTTGCCGAGCGCCTGGCGGTCGGCCGAGCAGGACACGCCGAGCCCGATCGGCAGCGAGGCGCCGTGGCGCGGCAGGCGGATGACGCGCACGTCATGGCAGAAATATTTGCCGCCGAACTGGGCGCCGACGCCGAGCGACTGCGTCATTTTCTGGATTTCCTGCTCCATCTCCTTGTCGCGGAAAGCATGGCCGTCCTCGGAGCCGTGATCGGGCAGCGCGTCGTAATATTTGCAGGAGGCGAGCTTTACCGTTTTCATGGTCAGCTCGGCCGAAGTGCCGCCGATGACGATGGCGAGATGATACGGCGGGCACGCCGCGGTGCCGAGCGTGAGCACTTTTTCTTTCAGGAAGGCGAGCATGCGCTCGCGGGTGAGGATCGACGGCGTCGCCTGGAACAAAAACGCCTTGTTGGCCGAGCCGCCGCCCTTGGCGATGAACAAAAACTTGTACGCCGCGTCGGCCTCGGCATGATCAGGATTCTGGCTCTCGGCATAAAGCTCGACCTGCGCCGGCATGTTCGAGCGTGTGTTCTTCTCCTCGAACATGGAAATCGGCGCCAGCTGCGAATAGCGCAAATTGCGCTTGAGATACGCATCGCGCGCCCCCTCGGCCAGCGCCGCCTCATCGTCGCCGTCGGTCCAGATCAGCCGGCCCTTCTTGCCCATGATGATCGCGGTGCCGGTGTCCTGGCACATCGGCAACACGCCGCCGGCGGCGATATTGGCGTTCTTGAGGAAGTCGTAGGCGACGAATTTGTCGTTGTCGGAGGCCTCAGGGTCCTCGACGATGTGCTTGAGGGAGGCAAGATGCGCGGGACGCAGGAGGTGGTTGATGTCGGTGAAAGCGGCCTCCGCCAGCGCGCGGAGTGCTTCGCGTGGGACGACCAGCACCTCCTCACCCATGACGCGCTCGACCCGCACGCCGTCGGCGATTTTGCGGTAGGGCGCTGGGTCTTTGCCGAGCGGGAAGAGCGGGGTGTGCTTATAGGGCGGGATGGGGTGGGAGGTGAGAGGGGCGTTCACGGCAAGTTCCTCATTCTGTCGTCTGGTCGATAACTATAGGAATGGGTGGAATTCCGCTACCGTTATGCCCCCGCTTCACTCCACCCTCAAACTATCGAGCCTTCCCGCCTGCCTGCCGTTCCGCGTACGTATCCACCAGCGCACGGATCATGCGCTGGTAGGGCACGTGGCGCTTCTTGGCTTCGCGCTTGAAGAAATCGAGGCTACGGCGCGACAGCGAGAGCGTCACCTTGACGTTCTCCTCGCGTGGCACGAGGTCGGCGGGCGCGGGCAGGAAATCCTCGATCACCCGGACGCGGCCGATTTCTCCCGCCGTGTATCTAACGGTTCTGTTGCTCATAGAGTCGCTTTCCTTTCCGCCAATAGCCGGCGCCGAAGATGCGGATTCGGCTACCGCGCCAGGTGAAACGCACCGTCATCACGCCGGCCCCAACCACGCCGAAGCAGAAGTAGCGTGGCTCTGCGCCGCTATGATCCAAATCCTCGGCGATGACACGGCGCGGATCGAAGAACGCTGCCTGCGCTTGCGCAAACGAGACGCCGTGTTTCAAGCGATTGGCACGATCCTTGGCGTCGTCCCATTCAAAGCTCGGCTCGCGGGCCATAAGTATGGATGATATGCCATATTAATGTATGGCGCAAGACGCGCAGGCTGTAGGGTGGGCAAAGGCGCGTAGCGCCGTGCCCACGCGGCTCCGCACGGCGTGGGCTTCGCTGCGCTCAGCCCACCCTACAGCCCGAACAGCTTCTCCGCATTGCCGTGCGCGATGCGCTCCTTATCCGCGGCGCTGACCGAGATTTGCTCCAGGAAGGCGCGGGCTTGCGCCATTGAGCCGTAGGGGTGATCGACCGAGAACATGATGCGCTCGGCGCCGACTTCGAGCAGCAGGCCCAGGAAGGTCGCCGGGAAATTGAAGCCGCCGAAGGTGTAGTGAACATTCTGGCGCAGGTAATCGCCGAGCGTCCGCTGCAGCTTGGTCAGCGGCGGCTGCAGGTTGCGGTCGAGGCGCGGCAGCATGAAGGACAGGCCTTCGCTCAAATGCCCGACCACGATCTGCAGTTTTGGATAGCGGTCGAACACGCCGCCCAGGATCAAACGAATAACGTGAATGGCGGTCTCGATGTGCCAGCCCCAGCCCGAGGTCGCGAACACCCAGCTCACTTCCGGCGAGAAGCCGGAATATTGCGCCTCTACCACCGCCTGCGGCGGCCGCGTCGGGTGCATGTAGATCGGCACGTTGAGCGCCTCGGCGCGCTCGAAGATCGGCCAGAAGAATTTGTCGTCCATATAGCGGCCACGGACGTGGCCGTTGATCAGCGCGCCGCGAAAGCCGAGCTCGCGCACGCAGCGCTCAAGCTCGGCCGCGGCCTTGTCCGGCACCATGGTCGGCAGCGCGGCAAGGCCGGCGAAGCGCTTGGGATATTTCTTCACGGCAGCGCCGAGAAATTCATTGGCGTCGCGCGCCAAAGGCAGCGCTTCCGCCGCATCCAATTGCTCGGTGCCCGGCGCGTTGATCGACAGCACCTGCATGTCGATGCCGGCGGCATCCATGTCCGCGATCCGCTTGTCGCCGATCTCGACAAGCTGCTCGAGGATTTTGGCGCCGCGGGCGCCGGTCTTGGCGATATTGTCTCGCAGCTGCCGCCCGGCGCCGTCGAGAAATCCGGGCGGCGCGAAATGCTCTTCAAGGGTGATGGTGCGCATGATGCCTTTCCGTCGTGTTGGCGGCAGCCATCATGGAACGCCGGATCGCACTCGGCAATGACGGCGGCGCAGAGCGAAACCCGTCCTACACAGGCCGCTCAACCACCAGTACAATCGCCCGGCCGGTGAACCCCTGCGCGTGTCTTGAACCGACACGAGGAAGGAGCCGCCCATGCCCATCTTCAAGCTGCCGCTGTCCGGCGACGTCGTGCAATCGATCAATCCGTTCACGGCGTTCATGACTGGCGGCCAGTTCGGCCTGATCAATATCAATCTCGGCCAGTCGAGCGAGCCCAAGGTCGAGGAAGAGGTGCTGTCCGACGTCGCCACCTACGGCAAGCAGCTCGGCCGCATCGGCGACGCGATGATCGTGCTGCTCGATCACTTCCATCCGCGCAAGCCGCTGACCGCCGACGAGAAAGATGCAATCGACGCGCTCAAGACGATGCTGGAGAAGATCGCGGACGTGAAGGAGAAATATAAAAGGCCGGCGATTCGCCCCAGCACCGAAAAGCCGACCTCCTAGAGCCGGCGAAAGTCGGCGGTGCCGTCTGTCAAAATACGCGGCATTGCCGCGAGACCTGTGCGGTGCCGCCGGCCATTTTGACTTTCATGGTGTAGGTTTGCTTCGCCGCCGCGCCGCTCGATGTCGCGCCGAGGATCAGGATGGTGTGACCGGATGACGGCCCCTTGGCGCCGACCACATAGGCGTCGATGGTGCATTTCAGCCGCTTGTCGCATTTGTTCGAAAGCCCGATGATGAAGGTGACGGCACTGCCATGGGTCTGATAATCGCCGGTCTCGTCGATGCAAGCCGCCTGCCCCGTCGTGCCGGGATCGGGCACGGGATTTTTGTCGACGGCGGGCGGGGTGCCGGGCAACGGATTGGACGGCAGTTGCGTCGAGGTATCGGGAGCGGCTTGTTGCGGGCTATCGGCCGGCGGGGCGGCGTCCTCCGCCAATGCCGCGGCGGCCAAGCCCGCGCCAAGGACAAGCACGAATACCCGCAATCCTAACGCCGACATGAACCTCAAGACCGTCCTCCTCGATCGCGCTCCATCGGCATCTGTCGCCGCGCTTCGGTGAGCGGTTCATCCGCGGTATGAGCCGAGCTTTTTTTGGCGATCAAGGCGGGCCCTGGCCGCGGCAAAAGTAGCGAAATCTTCAGCATTTTCGCTTTCATTGCATTTTTAGGCACCGCGCCGCCGGCCACCATTCGGGAACACCATCATGCGCAACTCCGTCGTTTTCCGCAGCGCCCTGATTTGCGGCGTCCTGGCCGTTGCCGGCTACATGTATGTGATGGCGCGAAACAGCCTGGCGCTCGACAGGGAAAGCAGCACCTTCGCCCAGAATACGGTCATCGCCGTCGGCGCCCATTGGGACCCAGCCGAATTGTGGCAGCGCGCCACGCCGCGTTTTCGCGAACAGACCGCGCAAGACGCATTGCGCGCGCAGTTTGACGCCGCGAATAGCAGGCTCGGCCCGATGACCGAATCGCGGGCCATCGCCGGCAAGACCGCGTTCCCGATCTTCCCGACCAGCGCGCCGCTCTACGCGGACTACATCGTGCGCGCGGCGTTCGCCAAGGGCGAAGCCGACATCGTCGTTCGTACCGTCAGGACCGGCACGACCTGGTACATCGACAGCTTTAGCATCGGCGCATCGCCGGAGATGCGAAAGCTGCTCGGCCTGCAAGGTTGAGCTTCTTCCCCTCCCCCTTGTGGGGGAGGGAAAGTCTCAGTGATGCATCTCGTCGCCCGGCATGATGCCCCAGAGGTTTGAGGCGGACGGGTCCTTGGCCCATACTTTCGGGCGCTGCGGATTATCGCGGTGCCACGGCCGCGGCTCGAAATAGCCGAGCTCCTCGTTCATGCGGTCGAGCTCGGCGAACAGTTCGGTGATCAGGCCCGCCGGGCTGCGGTGATAAGTGAACAGGTTGTGGCCGATGCCGTGGCGGCCGGGTCCCCACAACAGCTTGTAGCCGTTGACCGACAGGAAATCGCACGCCGTCTGCATGTGGCCCCAGTCGCGCAGTTCGAACGCGGTGTGGAAGTGCCGGTTCGATCCGGTCTGCATCAGGTTGATGGTGTGGTGGTCGGGCCCGCAGCGCAGGAACGAGAAGAAGTCACCCATCCAGTCGGACTCGCGAAAGCCGAGCACGTCGCAATAGAACTTGGTGACATGCTTGACGTCGGTGACGTGGAAGGCGACGTGGCCGAGCTTGTGCGGCACGATGCCCTTGGCCTGGAATTTCTGGTGCGAGAAATCGGCGCGCTTGAACACCTCCATCGCCGTGCCCTTCGGATCTTCGAAGGTGAGCACGTCCGAAATCGACGGTTCCGGGTCCTTCTTGCGTTGCGTCTTGATGCCGTGGCCCTGGACCTGCTTCTCGAACGCATCGAGATCGTCGTGCTCGCCGAGCTGGAACGCGACGCGCGAGCAGCCCGCTTGCGCGCCTTTGCGCAACACGACCGAGTGGTGATCGACGGTGTTGGCGAGAAAGACCGCGTCCTTCTCCTTGGCCGCGACCGTCATGCCGAGGATGTTGGCGTAGTAGTCGGCTTGCTGCTCGACGTCGGGCACTTCGTAGCTGGCGTGGGCGATTTTCTTGACTCGGATCATACGGTGTCTCCTTTTCTTAGCCCCTCCCCCTTGTGGGGAGGGCTATTTCTTTGCGCGCGACATGGCGCCGATAACGTCGACCATCCTGGCAACGTCGTCGCCGCCGAAACCCATCGCCATGAAGCGCTCGTAGAGCGGGACCACGCTGTCGAGTATCGGCGTCGCCACGCCCACATTGTCGGCGAATTCTCCGATCAGATCGAAGTAATGCTGCAACGCCGGCACCGGACCCTGCACCGGCTGAAAGCGGCGCTCCGCCATCCACGGCGCGCGGATGCCGAACTGGGTCGAGCCGCCGGAGCCGGTGGCGATCGCTTTGATCATCAGCGGCAAGTCGACGCCGGCCTTGAGCCCGAGCGCCATGGCTTCCGCGGTCGCCGCGATATTGATCGCGACCAACAGATTATTGACCAGCTTGACCCGGCTCGCGGCGCCGAACTCGCCGAAATAGAGGCAGGAATCGGCAAAGCCGGCGACGACCCGCTCCGCCTGCTTGCAGGCCTCGGCATCGCCGGCAAGATAGATGACGCCCTTGCGCGCCGCGACCATGCCGGGCGTTCCGGAGACTTCGCCGTCGATGAATTTCGCGCCCTTCTGCTGCAATGGCGCGATCTGGCGTTTCTTGTCCGGCACCGGATGCGAGCCGAGCTCGATGACGATCTGCCCGGACTTTGCCGTTTGCACGAGCCCTGTGGGGCCCTGCATGGCGTCGTCGAGCGCCTCGGTCGAGGGCAGGCACGAGAACACGATATCCGCCTGGGCACCGACATCGGCTGCCGACCGCGCCGGCACGCCGCCGATCTTCTCGAATTCGGCGAGCGATGAGCGGCGAAACCCGACCACGCGATAGCCGCTTTTGATGAGATTTTCCGAGATCGGCAGGCCGATCTTGCCGACTCCAACAAAGCCGATGGTCTCCATTGTGCGTTTCCTCAAGAACCTTTTCTTATGTCACTTCGACGGTCTGATCGGAGAGATTGACCCGCACGCCCAGCGTGCCTTCCATGACGGTCCATTCCTTGAGCTCGAATGTGCGCAAGCCGTTGACGAAGAACGGATCGGCCTCGGCGAGCGCGCGCGCTTCGTTGGCGTCCTTGGCGCGCAGCACGGTCAAGCCATGCCCGCTCGGCGGCCCTTCGCCATCGGCCAACGGTCCCGACGCGAACACCAGGCCGCGTTTTTCCAGACCGATCATATATTCAAGGTGCGCCGCGAGGAACGGCTGCAATTTGTCCGGCGCCACCGCCGGCTTCGACAGCACGACATAGAGCTTCTTGCGCAGCATTTTGCGCGTCAGATCGGCAACACGCTCTGCAAAAAACATGACTTAAAGCCTCAGGTTTGCCTAAACCAGCCGCGAGCCGTGCGGCAGGCCGAGGAAGTGCCGGCCGATCGCCTCGTAGATCGAGAATTGCGACTGCGCCTGTTGCGACACCGCATGCATGTCGCGGAACCGCCGCTCGAACGGATTGGCCTCGAAGATCGCCGTGGCGCCGGCGGCAAGATAGGTCTGCTCGACGACGTGCACCGCGGTTTGGCTCAAGTTGATCGACGCCATGCGCAGCCGGATGCGCTGCTCCATGGTCGGCGTGCCGGTTTGCGCGCCTTGCCAGATCTCCCGCCAGGCTTCGAGAAAAAACGCGCGCGCCGCGGCGAGCTGCGACTGCATGACGCCGACCTGCGATTGCACGACGGCGCTGTCGCGCAGCACCGAGGTCTGGCCCTGGGGTGTCTTGCCCTGCGCCAGCGCGCAGAAATCGTCCAGCATGGTGCGCGCAATGCCGAGCGCGATCGCCGGAAAGCTCGAACCGAACAGCTGATAGATGGTGAATTTGTACAGCGGGCCGTGCTCGCGGCGCTGCGCCGGATCAAGCGCGTGGTAATCGACAGAATAATCTTCCGGCACGAAGACGTCGGCCAACGTATAGGTGTTGCTGCCGGTGCCCTTGAGCCCCATCACGTGCCATACGTCTTGGAAAGTCGCGCGCTCGCGCGGCACGACGAACGTCTTCTGCACCGGCTTGCCGCTCGCGTCGCGGCGCTGCTGGCCGTCGGCCTCGTAAATGAAACAGTGCGCCGCAAGCCAGGTGGCGTGTTTGCTGCCGCTGGCGAACGGCCAAACGCCGTTGACGCGGTAGCCGCCCTTGTCCGCAATCGCCTTGGCGTTGTTGGTCGGGCCCCAGGCCAGCACGCCGCGCGGATTTTTCTTGAACATTTCCTCGGCGATTTCCGGCTTCATGTTCCGGGTAATGGTGCCGCAGACCGAGGTCTGGCCGATGCACCAGGCGGTCGAGGCATCGGCCTTGGCGATCTCCTCGATGGCCTGCACGTAATCGACTGGCGAAACCTCGTCGCCGCCGTAAGAGCGCGGCAGCAACATGCGCCAAAGGCGGGCTTCATGGAGCGCGTCGACCAGGTCCGCGGGCAGCTCGCGGTCGGCCTCGATGCGCGGCGTCGCGGCGGCAATGACCGGCGCCAGCGCGCGCGCATTGGCAACGCAATCGACTTTTGCCCGGTCATCCATGTGCGTTTCCCGACCTCCGCCGGCTTGTCATCGGCCGCCGGCCATATCTTACCTGCCGCAACGCTGCGGTCCATCGGCGTTCGCGGCGCCGCAGCGGGCTCGGCCGCGGCCAAAACGCCCCGAAGCGGCCATGAACGTCAGGCATTGCTAAGCGTCAACCGCAACTGCTGCGTGAGGACGGAATGCCTTCCATGCGCGCGATGATGCTGATGACCGGCGTGTTGGCGGCGGCCACGGGCCTTGCCGGCAATCCGGCTGCGGCCGACGACAGCCCGGACATCGCGTTCTCAAAGCGCATGTTCGCCGGCAGCGCGCCGCAGCCGAAGGGCTATGCCTGCTTCGTCCGCCGCTACGACGCCGCGCATATGGCCCAGCACCCGAAACAGAAGGTGACGGTGATGAAACTTCTCATCACCGCCGAAATGGTGCCCGACGACAAAGTGCTCGAATATTCGTTCCGGCTCGGCGTGAACTTTCGCGACCGCCCCGGCGACTTCGATTCCAGCGGCGATTGCGGCCACGCCGCCGTGACGAAAGTGCTGGATCCTGCCCAAACCGTGATCCCGGCGAGAACCGATATCGTATGCGCCGTCGATTGCGACGGCGGCGGCGTAACCGTCAGCCTCACCAGCAATGATGCGTCGGTGATCGTCAAGCCGCTCGACCGCATCCGCATCTGGAAAGGCAAGGACCCCGACGAGTCGGCCGCCACCGCGCTCAACGCCGGCGCCGACGACAAGGTGTTCCGGCTCGATCGAACCAAAGTTGACGAGTGCACCCCGCTGGTCGCCGACCGCAAGGAACTGGCCGCGATGCGGCACAAGTGACCGACGCATATGTTATGACTGGCGCAACGCCTAAGGAGAGCCCCATGGAACGACGCTCATTGCTGCAGCTGGCCTGCGCGATCATGCCCATTTCGATCCTGACCACACGGGCCGAGGCCGCAACGCCCGATCAATCCAAGGTCGCCTATCACCTGTCCGATCTCGACAAAGTCGATTTCGTGCTGGGCAACATCCGCAACCACTACAACGGCATGGGCGGCCCGGACAAAGTGACGATCGCGCTGGTCATCCACGGGCCGGCGCTCAAGGCGTTTCACTTAAGCGGCGCCACACCCGACATGACCAAACGCACCGATGAGATGAACAAGTCCGGCCTGCAGCTCAACGCCTGCATCAACACCATGCGGGCGCAGGAAGTGACGCTCAAAGACCTGCTGCCTGGCTTCATCGTCGCCGACAAAGGCGCGGTCGTGCGGCTGGCCGAATTGCAGTCGCAGGGCTACGTCTATCTGCGGCCGTAATCCGCAGCATCATTTCGACGGACCGAGCTTCGCCAGGATCGGCGCCAGGCGCGCCATGTCGCCTCGGATATGCGCGTCGAAATCGCCAAGCCCGATATTGGCCGGCGCAAAACCTTGCTGGCGGATCTTGACCTGGATGTCCGGGTCCTTGCCCACTTCGACGATGGCGTCGTGCAGGGTCTGCAGCACGGCGCGCGGCGTTTTCGCCGGCGCCAAGAAACCGTACCAGGTCGTATTGACGTAATCGACGCCGCTGGAGCGCGCGGTCGGAATTTTGACCGGCTCGGTCACCGGCGTGTCGTCGGCCACGGCGAGCGCCAACAGCCGCGCGTCCTGAAGCATCGGCAAAACGAAGGCTTCCGGCGCGAAGGTCGCCTGGATATTGCCGCTCAACATGTCGGTGAGAATGGTCTGGCTGACCGTGTAAGGGACGTGGACCAGTTCGGTGCCGGTCTTGTAGGCAAAATAGGCGCCCGCAATGTGCGTCGCGGTGCCGATGCCGGCCGAGCCGTAATTGATTGTGCCGGGCTTGGCTTTCGCCAGCGCGACGAACTCCTGCAAATCGTGGACGCCGAGCGACGGCGGGACTGCGACGATGGTCGGCGCCTGCGCGACCATGCAAATGCCGGCGAAGTCGGCGATCGGATCGAACGGCAGATTGCGGTTCATCGCGCCGAGGATGGCGTGGGCGGAATTCGTCAACAGAACCGTGTAACCGTCCGGCGTAGCGTTGGCGACCGTCTCGGCGCCGATCAGCGTGCCGGCGCCGGCGCGATTGACGACGACGGCTTGGTAGCCGAACCGCTTGGCCAAGCCGTCGGCGTAGAGGCGGGCTTGGATGTCGATCGCCGTTCCGGGCGTCAACGGCACCACGATGGTGATGACGCGCGACGGATAACGATCCTCTGCGCGCGCCGTCGCGCATGCCGTAACGGCGATAGCGAGCGCCAGCGCGCATAACCTCGTCAACGCGATCACAGCAGCACCACGGCGCGCACCGGCGAGGCTTCGGCGCCGACGATGTTGAGCGGCAGCGCGATCAGCGTGAAACGCTCGCTGGTGATTTGGTCCAGGTTCTTCAGATACGGCATGGTGATGATGCCGTGCTCGCTCAAGGTCCGCGAATTGTGAAACACCCGCGGCGCGCCCGGCTCGTCGTTGCCGTGATAAAAATCGTAGCCGACGATGACGATGCCCTTGTCGATCAGCCATTCGGTGGCGCCGATGGTGAGATATGGCGACGTCTTCATCCAGGTGTCGGAGCCGCCGTCGTAAGCGTTGTTGTGGTCGGTGCGCAGCAGCACGCGGTCGCCGCGCTTAACCCGAGGGCCAAGCGCCTTGTCGAGATCGCGCTCCGTGATCGCCTTGCCGGGCATCTTGTCGCGCAGATCGGCGACGATAGCCTCGCCGATGAAAAGCGCGAGCGGTAGCTGATGAATCTGCGTGCCGCCGCGCACATTGTGCTCGGGCGCGTCGACGTGGCTGCCGGCATGCAGGCGCATATGGACGCCGCGCACGATCTGTCCGGCGCCGCCCGGCGCGTCGTGCTCCTTGAGCACTTCCATGGCGAACTGCATGTCCTTCGTAAATCCGGCGGGCGTGCGCATGCCGAAATTTTTCGGATCGAGCTCAAGACTGATGTCGACGATCTTGCCGCCGGCTATCGGCATGCTGCTCCCTTTCCAGGGCTCGCCCTGAACCGTGTTCGGAAAAAGCTTGATAGACTTACGTCAAGCATTCGTGGCGACGCGATCAGGCGATCATTTCCGCCGTCCACCACCACCACGCGCAGCACCGCCGCCGCCACGAGCGGCACCACCACCGCCACGCGCGGCACCACCACCACCACCGCCGCCGGCAGCACGGGCCCGGGTGGCACCGCCGCCACCGCCGCCGCCGCCGCCGCGATTGAAGCCCGCGCCACCGCCGCCATTGCCCTTATTTTGGATGGAGCGGTTGCCGGTCTGCCTTGTATTACTGCCGGCGTTGCCGGCATTGCCCAGCGACTTATTGCCCGTGGGGCCATTGCCGCGATTGAAGCCTGCATTGCCGCCCGGTTGCAGCACCTGTTGCCCGCCCGAGCCGCGGAAGTTCAGCTGATTGCCGCTGCGGGCATTGTTGCCGCCGAATTTGGCCGCGACGCCCGGGTTGTTGTAACCGACATTGCCGCGATGCGCCGGATTGTGCGTCCAGTTGTTGCCGGCGTTGATGTTGTTGACGTTGACCGAGCGATTGACGTTGATGTTTCTGCCGCCCCAATTGAAGCCGCCGCCCCAGCGATTGCCGCCCGAGGCCCAACGGCCGAGCGCATAGCCGGTGCCGAACACCAGCCCGGTCGCGAGAATTCCGACGCCGATATAGGCCGGCGGCGGCCAGTAATAGGGCGGATAGTCCGGATACGGCCAGTCACCATAGACCACGGAGGGATCGTAATACGGCACGTAGATCTCATCCGGATCGGTCGGCGCGATGTAGATGTACTGCTGGCCGCCCGTGCTTTGCGTGGTCACCGTCTGCTGGCTGGTCGACTGCAGCTTGTTGTTGGCTTGGGCTTTGACGCGCAGCCGCTGGATGGCGTCCATGACGTCGGGCTGCTGCGCCAGCACCGCATCGCCGAGCTGCTGCGTCCAGTCGAGCTTGTTGCTCATCATGTCGAGCACGTCGGGCGTGGCCGCGAGCGATTTTATGCTGTCGTCCCAGTTCTGCTGGTCGATCGCCGCCTTGAGCGCGTCGCCCTGGAGAGTCTTGTTGGCATTGGCCCAGCGGTCGGCCTCGACGACTTCGAGCGGATAGGTCGAGGCCATGAGGATTTCCGACAGCAGCGCGTCGGGATAGAGCGCGATCGGAGCGACCAGCGCATCGAGCTGCCCAGCGGTCAGCAATTGCTGCGACGGCGCGGAAGCCGGCTGCGACGGCGGCGGAGTCTGCGCCGATGCCAGCTGTGGCACTGCCAACAACAGCGCCAACGCCAGCAGTCTTATTGTCAGCTTGATCATGATCGCCTCCCGATACTCGCCACATCTGCGCGGGCGATTTCCAAGTACTTTATCTGCTTCGCCACCGGCTTGCCCAGGCCTGCGATTGCGATTTCCGTGCCGGCGGCGACATAAAATTTATGTCATCTTCACGGCACCGGTTGCGGCTGCGGGAATGTCCACTTGCCGCTGACGATCTCCGGCCGCGGCCGATACAGGCGTACCGTATAGTTCCAGCCCGCCACGATCGGCAGGCAATTCGGAATTTTGCCGTCGCAACCGCCGAACTGGATCGCGATCGCGCCACCATCGCTTTTCTTCGCCGTGATATTGTTGAGCGAATAGGCGTTGTACTGATTCTTCTCGTAATAGCCGGCGGCGTTGTAGACGCTGACCGACCAGAACCCGTCGACCGGCACGTCCTTGACCGTGAGCCGATAGATCGTCTTGCCGTCGTTGTTCGGCGGCGTGACGTTGAGATAGATCGCCGCCTTGTCGGGGTTGCCGCCCCAGCCGGCGGCAGCGCCGATCAAGTGCCGCACCGGATCGACCTCGTTCTTGGCGCCGAACGCACCCCTGAAGTCGGACATCGTCGAAGCCAGCACCAAAAGCGCGTCGCGCACCTTCTTCTGGCTGACCGGATCCCAGTTCGGGATTTCGAACTTGCCGGGACTTTTCTGGCTCACTTTGATCGCGTCCTGCAAGGCGTGGACCTCAACGACATCCTTCGGGTCTGCCGGATCGACCACGGTGCGCACGGCCACCGCGACGTAGCGCGTGCCGATCCCCTGCCGCGTCAAAGTGTGGCTGCCCGCGCCGTAGAAGACCCCGTGCGTATATTCGTCCTCATCGATCATCTGCAGCGACATGAAGCGCTTGCCGGCGTCGGGCAGTGTGACCGTCACCGGCCCGGCATCGAGATCGAACACCGCGCCGGAATACAACGTGTCGCGGTTCAAACGTATGATGTTCTGGTTGTCGATCGGTGCCGGCTCGCGGTTGTGAAAGAACTTGCCGAACGCATTTTCTTTGACGGCGATAGAGTGAAAATACAGGTCTGACTCCGCACGGACAAAGTTATCGACGGTGACGGGCACTGTATTGACTGCCGGCGCCGGCGCGGCGGTCTGCGCCAGTGCCTCGCCAATGGCAGCGAAGATCAAAGCCAAAGCGCAACAGGCGGGCTTCATTTTCATTTGCGATCTCCGCAACTTTCAGTTCGTTTTCTGCAGCGGCGGCGCCGTCCATTTGCCGTTGAGCGCGTCGGGCTTGGGCCAATAAAGCCGCATCGCCACGAAGAACGGCCCGCCGGGCGCGGGCAGCCAGTTGGACTCCTTGTCGGCGCCCGGCGAGTCGTGCTGGACATAAAGTGTCAATCCGCCGTCGGCGTCGCGCTTGAGGTTCGGCAGCATCGGCGAGTTGATCAGATAGCGGTTGAGCGCATTGGCGTAGAGCAGGCTCGCCGGCAGCTGATACATGGTGAGCGACCAGAACGCATTGACCGGCGGCAACTGGCCCGGCGCGAAGTGCATCGCGTAGCGATGCGTGCCGTCGAGCTTCTGCTTGTCGGCATCGATGAAATAAACCGGATAGATCGCCTCGTCCTTCGAGTTGCCATAGATGCCGAGCACGGCCGAGGCCATGCGATTAATGTAATGATCCTTCAGGAACGCCCGCGTGCCAAAACCGTCGGCACTGGAGGACAATCCGGTATCGAGCTGCGTCGCCTTGAAGTCGGCGAAGGCCTTCCAGGCTTCGGCCATGCCGTCCTGGTAGGCTTGACGCATGCCGGGCGTCAGCGCGGCGGGATCGAATTTTTTGCCGGCATTGATGCCGATCTTGGCGAAACGCGCCCGCAGCGCAGCCTCTGACGGATTGGTCGGGCAGAACTGCAGCACGAAATTCAGAATGCTGAAGAAATCGAGCGAGGTGCGTTCCGCATCCGCCGCCAGCGGCTTTGGGAAACTGATGGTGGGTGCAGGCGCCGGCGCCGGCCTGCCGAGGAACTGCGACAGGGTCTGGACTTTGTAGCCCGCCTGAATCCTCTTCACGCTGTCGATGTCGCCGGGATTGAAGAGCTGGGTGCGGATGATCAGGAACGCGAACTCGGTCTCCGAGCGTATCACCGACTTCACGTTGGCCGGTTTCGTCCCGTTCCAGTCCGGCCCGGCGAGCAGGAAGCTGCCGGCGCCGTTGCCCGTGGCGCGGCTGCCGACATAGGCGAAGTTGAACGTGTACATGTCGATGAACTGCACCGAGTAGTAGCGGCCCTTGTCGATCGCCGGCACCGTGATCACCAGCGGCTCGGCGCGCAGGTCGGCGCCGACGAACGAATAGGGCGTGTCGGAATTGGGCGTCTGGATCGCCTTGTCGTCGGGCGTATAGACGCGCGCGTTGTTGACCAGCGTGTTCCAGGGCGCCTTGTATTCGGCGCCGCCGCGATCGACGAAATACGAATATTGGACGCGGTAGCTGTCGACCAGCGGAAAACCCCAAATAACGGCGTCCTTGGCTATGGCGCGCACCTCTGCCGGCGGCACGGCTTGCGCGTGCGCGGGCGCGGCAAGAAGCGCGCCGGCAACTGTGATTGCTCCTATCACGGCGATTGTCCGCATGGGTCTCTCTCCGTGCGCACGTCTGCGAATGACCGCTCTCTAGCTTAGTCACCAGACATTGTTGTGAAAATGGCAGTTGTGAAAATGGCAGTTGTGAAAATGGCGTGCGGCGCCGCATCCTGCGTCGCGCGAGAATCGCTCGATTTGAATGACGAACCCGGCTCGGCTTTGAGAAAGTCAGGGGTGGGGCCTGGCTTTCGTCTTCGCTTACGCGGGTTTCGTCGTTTCGTAGCCTGGATTAAGCGCAGCAAAATCCGGGAACGAAGGTCCGGCTCCGTCGCCGCTCCCGGGTTTCGCTCTGCTCAACCCGGGCTACGAAAAAAAGGAAGGAAGCGGAACGCCGGCAAACGCAGGGTCACCAACCGCCGCATCTTGCGATGCGGCGCGCGCCCTTTTGGAGCGCGCACGCTTGACGGCGTTCCACCGCGGCTCTCACCTAAGGGAATTATTCCATCCCAAAGGCTCAGCTTCAGGCCAGGCTTCCTGGGACGCGGTCTGCACGGGCGTTACCCGCCTTCGCCTGTCCCAGTCCAGGGAAGCACCTCCCACCCCGGTCGTAATGCCGGGAGACATGATACCCAAGCCGCCCGGAAGCGGACTGCAAATCCGCCCGCGGGCACCGCCCTCGCTCCCATGACGCGGTGTGCCTCCGTGTCATGTCCTTCATTGGAGCGAGATTGTAGTGTAACTGAAGTGAGGACAATTGTCAAGAGGGTGTCCCCGAAAAAGATACGTCGGGGTCGCTCCGATCGGAGGGCAGCAAAAAGCCCCCTTTCGGGGGCTCGTCAGTTACCTACTTTGGCTGATCCTCTTGGGTTTCTTGATTATAGGCGGGGGGCAAGTCAGCCGTGCTGAAGAATTTACCATCAACAATATACAGATCGCCGAAATGCCATTTGTATTTATGGAAAGCATCTTCGTACCTCACGAACCCGTTGAACAAAATATATTTCTCCCTAGCTTCGATCGCTTTCCAGTCGGCAGCGGAAATTGGGGCATTGAAAGTACATGCGGGAATTGGCAGTTCACCAGTGCTTCCCCTCGTCGCGCCACTACCGACGACACTTTGTCCGCGCCGTGGCCCATGGTGACATCCGGCGTATGAGGCCGCACGGAGAGACTGAGCGAGCAGGTTCTCTGCATGGATTGCCGGATCACGTCCGGCAATGACGATTGAAAGGTTCTGCGTCCGCGTCGTTATTTCCCAGCAAGCGTAGGGCAGGCAAAAGCGCCAACGGGTCCGCGCAGTCCGTAGGGCGGATTAGCGAAGCGTAATCCGCCGACAGCGGTGCCGGAACAGCCGAGCGGCGGATTACGCTTCGCTAATCCGCCCTACGCGCTGGGTCAGACGCTGCCGCGCCACTTCACGAGACGCGCGGCTGCTTTAACCCAGAAAGCTGCCACGGCAGGCGTCCACCATCGAGGCCGTTGAGGGCCAATGGCGAACTTCAGGCGTCTTTGGCGAAATTGAACGGGTGCTCGTAGAACGCCTATCGGCCGAGAACGACGTGGGTGGCATGCTCGGTCGCCTGATGTCCGGTGACGCGATAGCCGAGCGCCGGCAGGTCGATCCCGGCGAACATCACTTCGCCTTGCCCGAGCACGACCGGGGACAAGGCGAAATGCAACTCATCGACCAGCCCGGCGCGAAGATATTGACGCGCCGTCTCGACGCCACCGCCGATCTTCACGTCGCGACCATTGGCGGCTTGTTTCGCCTGGTCCAACGCCGCCTCGATACCGTTGGTCACGAAGATGAAGGTGGTGCCGCCTACCATCTCGATCGGATCGCGCGGATGGTGCGTCAGCACGAAGGTCGGCGCGTGATAGGGCGGATTGTCGCCCCACCAGCCCTTCCAGCTCTCGTCCGGCCACGGACCGCGGATCGGCCCGAACATATTGCGGCCGAGGATGAACGCGCCGAACCCGTCCATCGAACGATATGCATAGGCCTGATCGACGCCGTCCGAGCCCCCGTCCTTACCGATCATTGCCTGGAACATGCGCGTACCGAACAACCACCGGTGCAGTTCCAGCCCGCGTTTGCCGAGCGGATTTTCAAGACTTTGCTCTGGCCCTGCTCCGAAACCGTCGAGCGAGATCGAAAATCCTGCAACGCGCACTTTCGTCATAGCGAACTCCCTTTCATATCGGCCATTTATCTGATTGCTGGCAATGTGTCCGATATGCGTCATCAACTGCCGCGCCAACCGACAGGAGGCGCGGCTGCTTCTTGCCGCTCGCCGGCGCCGCCGGCTGCGTTTGCGCCTGCGCCACCTGGATCGGGTTATTGGCGACGATCGCCGAAGCGGCGGCGAGCGTGGTGCCGCCGAGCAAAATGTTGTGGCGGTTGAGGGCGCTGTTCTTCAGGCTCGACTTGTCTCCGTTATCCCCGTTGGGCATTGATCGCTCCCTGTTCTGACAACACACCGAAACCCGAGGTGACTCGTCGACGTATCCACCGCCTCTGCATGGCGCGCGGCCGGGCGGTAGCGGCGGCAGTAGTTCGGCGCGCACAGGTGCGAGCCGCCTTTGATGACCTTGCGGGGAATTTTGATCTGCGGCTGGCAGGGGTCGTAGCTCTCCGCCTCGCCGCCGCCGCGCGGATTTTCCGGAACGCAGCAGGCTTTCGGCGCGTCGGCCTGGTGCTTCTGCGAAAACCAGTCGGTCGTCCACTCCCAGACATTGCCGATCATGTCGTGCACGCCGTAGCCGTTGGGCGCAAACGCGGTCACCGGCGAGGTGCGGTCGAACCCGTCGCTGCAAAGATTCTCGTGCGGGAAATTGCCTTGCCAGGTATTGGCCATGTGCTTGCCGCCGGGCGTGAGCTCGTTGCCCCAGGCGAACTCGGCGCCGTCGAGGCCGCCGCGCGCGGCGAATTCCCATTCGGCTTCGCTCGGCAATTCCTTGCCGGCCCATTTGGCGTAGGCGAGCGCGTCGGCGTAAGCGACATGGACGACGGGATGATTATCCAGCGCGTTGATGTTGCTCTTGCGGCCATAAGGGCGGCGCCAGTTCGCGCCTTTAAGAAACCTCCACCACTCGCCCCAGTTTTTCAGATCGACCGGATGGCCCGGCGGCGTGAACACCAGCGAGCCAGCGTAGAGCATGTGCGGCAGCGCGCCGGGATAATTCTTCGGATCGGGCGGGATTTCGGCGAAGGTGACGTGACCGGTGGCTTTGACGAATTCCTTGAACTGCCGGTTGGTCACCGGCGTGCGGTCGATCCAGAAGCCGCCGACGGTGACGCGATGCGCCGGCGCCTCTTCCGGGTAATGCTTATCCGATCCCATGCGGAACGTGCCGCCGGGAATGAAAACCATGTTCGCATGAGCCGATTGCCCCGGCCGTTGCAGAATTTCAGTTCGGACGTCGTCGTCCATACGCTTCTCGCTTCGACAGCTTTCGCATCTACGGTTATCGCGCCAAGCGCCGTCTCAAAAGACTATCGGCAGTCATCATGGTCAGGTCATGACAAACGCGTGATGTGCCGTGCTTTGTGCATCGCGTCATGAGCAATTTTATTGATAAACGACGGCAACCATTCAGCACTTGTCAGCCGCACCGGCCGTCTATGCCGCTCACACCTACAAAGTAGGCGTTGCTATTCGTCGCCGATCAGCTCGCGGCGCCGGCGTTCCAGCGCCGCCGCATAGCGGCGCAGCACATAGGCTTCCGTGAGCAGCCCGATGACGTGGCGGTCGCGGAAGGAATCGACGACGGCCAATGCTTCGGCCTCGGCGCGGTCGAAGGCGAGCACCGCTTCCTTGACCGCCATGCCGGGCAGCAGCAGATCTT
>Ga0210394_10001008_pt1 | contig 48787 bp, 40 predicted proteins | sample IncBWC12MmetaG_FD_160121 | JGI IMG/M metagenome (GOLD analysis project Ga0210394, IMG submission 160121) | Forest soil microbial communities from Barre Woods Harvard Forest LTER site, Petersham, Massachusetts, United States - Inc-BW-C-12-M | ecosystem: Environmental > Terrestrial > Soil >...
GGCGGCGACCTCCGCGAATCCGGCCGCCGATGTGCCAGGAATCCGATAGTCGAACCGCATCGGCGCGGCATTCGGGTTGACCAGAAAGAGATTGAAGCTCTCGCCCTCTCCTCGGAAGGCCCGCTGAATGATCGATCGTGTGCCGCCGGGGATCCACGCCGTGGCACTGGGAACGAGTTGCGCGTAATCTCTCGGCGGCGCCAGGCTGGCAACGGCATAGCTATCCACCTGCATCGTGGTGTCCGACTCGAGCACGACGGCTCCAAGGCGCAGATAGACCCCTTCGCCCGCCGTCAGGAGCATGCCCACCCCGTCGCTGGCGGCGAAGGGATCGAGACTGGTTTCAAATGGCGGATTACACGCCTGGACACAGGGCATGACCAGGAGCGGCAGCACGCGAACGACCCGAACCGTACCGCGGGTACCGGTCAAGTTCGTGAGCGACAGCGTGGAATCGTATGTGGCGTCGCTTCCGGCGATCGACGAACCGAAGACCGGAATGATGTGCAATTCACCGGCTATCGCTCGTTCTGCGCCGCAGATCACCAGGGCAGCCAGGAGGGCGACCCAAAAGCGGGATATCGAACACGAGGATGATTTCACGTCAATTCTCCTTCAAATAACAGCACGGATGAACTGAGAACGATGGTCACGCGGAGCCGCGAAGACGCGAAGTGTAAGTCACGCCGAGACTGAACCTTGCGCGAGAATGCTGGGTATGCCGCGATAGCGGCCAAAGACGGTAGCCAGGGGTGCGCGCGCTTTTTGCGAGCACCCCTGGTCATCGATGTCAATGCATGTCGTGCCGCGTCAGCGGCACTGGACGAAACCAGACGACTGTGACTCCTCTCCAGTGCCGCTGGCGCGGCACAGAACCATGGCGCCTCGTTACCAGGGGTGCTCGCAAAAAGCGCTCGCACCCCTGGCTACCTTCCGCTGCCGCTATCGCGGCGTTTGGCCTTAGGCGTTGCGTTTAAGTTAGCGCGTATGGACGTCCCGCCTGCTCCCGCCCGGGGGTCGTGACGCCGGAAGGAATCGAACCTGAAAACGCGAATGTGATGTTGATTTCGGGTGTCAAACAACAGCGCTTATCGACCTCGGTCTAACCGCCGGGCGAGGACGCCCGTCGGGAGCAGGCGGGACGCCTGCTCTCCAGAGAGGGGCAATCCAGCAGGGTGATTCGGCGAAGATTCGCAGATTCATCAACCCCAGCGGAGATCCTTCTCGCGAGGCGGCCTTTGCGTGAACGTTGCGCTCTCGAGATTCGTGATCTCGTGCGCCTGGGAGAGGGGAGCAAGGACACCGTCAACGTAGCGGAGGCGAAACAACGAAGGGCCTTTCGTGAACAGCAGATCCCCCGAATGGCTCCAGTCGGCCCAATCGCTTCTGCCGAGGTTCCAGGTCCCTCCGTTGGACGACAGAACGGCGTGCTCGGTCAGATACCAGGGGCCCTGCCGTTCCTTGATCCCGCCAATCTCCATTTCGAGGCGATAGCGATCCGGGCTGACGGGATGGCGCTTCTGCCACAGGATCGCGGGATCTAACTCGATCCAGATGTCGGCGCTGTTGTCTTTCTTCACGATACTGCCGTCTTGCACCTGGTTCCAGCCGTCACGCTCCAATCTCACGGACCATATGGGATTGTCTTCTCCCCAGCCAGGCCAGTCGCCGAAGGGATGAACGGAAAACCGCTTGGGAAGACGAAAGCCGTCGGCGAGATCCATTTCGGCGGGCCGATGATTGAGTGCGATCTCGTTGCGGGTTTTGAAATGGCCACCGCCACCCCAGCCATCCCCTTTGGGCCAAAGCGCGAGCGCGGTGAGGTAGGGGGGCCTGCTGATGGCGGTCCAGGAGCCGTACCCCTTCTTGTAGGTCGCGGCGAAGTAAAGGAGAAGTTCCCCGTCGGGGGAGAGATCACACCGTCTTTCGTAGATACGGCCTTTCAGCCACTGGCCTTCCTCGATCTCATCCGTTTCCGTGTCCGATCGGAGCAGAAGAACCTGCTTCGAAGGACCTCGCCGGAAAATGACGGCTTTCGCGGACGATCGCGCCAGAAGGACGTAGATGCGAACGCCGCGACTCATGCTCACCATTATCGCGCGCGTCGCACCGTCAGCGAGAGGTCGCCGATGACCTCACCGTGCCGGCCTACGCGGCGAAGTGTGCTTCGTTGGCGGCGATGAAGTGGTGCTTGGCGGCGGGGACTTCGTCCAGTGCGAAGATCGCATCCGAGGTGCATGCGGGAATGCAGGCGCCGCAGTCGATGCACTCGGCGGGGTCGACGTAGACCTGCGTGGCAGCCTCGAAGCCGGTCTCGTCGGTGCGGGGGTGAATGCAATCGACAGGACAGGCGTCGACGCAGAGTCCGTCCTTGATGCAGTTGTCGGTGATTACGTAGGCCATGTTGTCTCCTGATCGGTGGATTTCGATGGATGGTAACGAGCAACCGTGGACAGCGCGCGGAAAGCGGTCACACATCCGTATGACGGGCATCACACGTGGAGCAAGACCAGAAACTAGAAACCAGAAACCAGAAACCAGAAACCAGAAGCTCTACGCTCCGTTTCTGGTTTCTGGTTTCCGGGGCGCTCATCTACGAAGACGTTCGTTGACAACGCGAGGCCGTTGCTCAATGATCCCCGGGTGCGGCTTTCGTTCTGTCTTGTTTTGCTTTGCCTGATGGCATCGTCCTTCGCGCCGGCACAGCAGCTCGAGGTTTCCGACGCCGCCCCTCAGGATGTGGCGACGCGGCCGAAGGCGATGTCAGCCCTCGCGGAACAGGTGCTCGCAGCCTACAAAGAGAACGATCGGGGCAGGTTTCTGGACAACCGGTTCCGCCTGCAGATCGTCGCCGGCCGATACGCGGATGCGATCGAGACCTTATCGTCGTTGCGCGCCCTGCCGCCAGGCGGAATCTCACCGCAGCCTCGGGCGAGCCTGATTCTGTACGAGATCTTGGCCCGGGCCGGAGCAAGGCAGACTCAGGATGGATCGACCTTCGACGAGGCGCTCCGGCGCGTGTTCCCCGCGGTTCTCACGCCGCTGGACGACGCGACCTCGGCGCTGGCGATCCGCGTGCTGACACTCGTCAACCAGTCCGCCCTGAGCCGGGAGCTCGACGCCCAACTGGCGCGTCAGAAAGGCAAGGATGCCATTTCGCTCGAAGACGCGCGCAGCCTGCTCCGCGCCTATCAGGTCGAAGAGACCTTTCGAAGCCTCGCTCCTCTGGCCGCTGAGCTCGTGGCCGAGGACGATCGGAGGCGCTATCTCGTCGAGAAAGACATTCCGGTACGGACCGCGGACGGCGCTACGGTCTGCGCGATCGTCGTACGGCCGCGGACAGCGTCCGTCCGCCTTCCGGCGTTGCTGGAGTTCACCATCTACGCCGACCCCGGCGAGAACCTGAACGAGTCGCGCATGGCTGCCGCGCACGGCTATGCCGGCGTCGTCGGCCTGACGCGCGGAAAGGGATGCAGTCCTGACAAGCCCGTTCCATACCTCCACGACGGATCCGATGCGGCCACGCTGATCGATTGGATCAGCGCGCAGAGTTGGAGCGACGGCAGGGTGGGGATGTACGGCGGCAGCTATAGCGGCTTCACCCCGTGGGCGACGGCGAAACGGATGCCGAAGGGATTGAAGACGATCATGGTGGGAGCGCCGGCCGCTCCGGGGATCGACGTGCCGATGGAGGGCAACGTCTTCTGGAACTTCGTCTATCCGTGGCCTTTCTACACGACCTACAACAAGACTCTCGACAACGCGACGTACTACGACTCCCCGCGTTGGGACCGGCTGAACCACGACTGGTACCTCAGCGGCCGGCCGTATCGTGAGCTGGACAAGATCGACAGGACGCCCAATCCGATCTTCGACGACTGGGTGGCCCACCCGACCTACGACGCCTGGTGGCAGAGCATGATCCCGTTCAAGAGGGACTTTGCCCGGATCAACATCCCCGTCCTGACGACCGCGGGCTATTTCTTTGGAGGGCCCGGAGCGGCCGTCTACTACCTGACCCAGCACACAAAATACAATCCGAAAGCCGAGCACTACCTGCTCATCGGCCCCTACGATCATTTCATCGGCCAGCGTGGCACGATCGGCCTCCTCGGCGGCGCGACCACTGTTCTCGCCGGCTACGAACTGGATCCCGTGGCACAGATCGACATGGGGGAGCTGCGTTATCAATGGTTCGATTTCGTCTTCAGGAATGGCCCCCGGCCCACAATCCTGCAGGACAGGGTGAACTATCAGGTCATGGGCGCGAACGCGTGGAAGCACGCGCCGTCGGTCGCGGCCATGGCCGATCACACCTTGCGATTTCACCTGAGCGCGGCGCGATCCGGTGAGGCCTACCGGTTGAGCAGTCGTATTCCGGCGCACGATGCCTTCATCGCGCAGACGGTCAACTTCGCCGACCGGTCGGATGTCGATCGGAAGTCAGTCGGCGGCGGCATTCTCGACAAAGCTGTCGACACTTGGAACGGCCTCGAATTCGTGAGTGACCCCTTGCCGAAGCCCATGGAGCTGAGTGGCGTCTTCTCGGGACGGCTCGATTTCATCACCAACAAGAAAGATTTCGACTTCGAGATCGACCTCTACGAGCTGACACCCAGGGGTGAGTACGTTCAGCTCGCGCCTTACTGGTCGCGTGCCAGCCATGTTGGCGATCTCAGCGACCGCCGGCTATTGACGCCCGGCAAACGCCAGCGTCTCCATTTCAGGAGCGTGCGGCTGATGAGCCGCCAACTCCAGCGCGGCAGCCGCGTGGTGGCGGTGCTCAGTGTGATCAAGGATCCCGGAAGAGAGATCAACTACGGAACAGGAAAGGACGTGAGCGAGGAATCGATTGCCGACTCCAAAGAGCCGTTGCAGATCAAGTGGTTCGGGGCGAGCTACCTCGATCTGCCGGTCGGGAGTCATCGGTGAGACGGTTGGTCCGGCCTATCTCCCTTGGCGCTTTCGCGTGAGATTGACGTTACGCGAAGCCGCGATGACGGACGTCGATGCGGTCGGACCGTGGCTGGTATCGTCGTCCCCGGAGATTGATCGATGCGCTTCCAAGTCACGTTATTCGTGTTGCTCGTTCCGGTCATCGCCGCTGCCGATGGGACCGATCTCACGGCCACGACAGCACGTCTTTGATCTGTTGTCCCAGCGTGAGCGGATCGAAGGGTTTGGGGATGATTCCCCAAACCCCGAGCTGCATGAATTTCTGGCGGTCGGCGGCCTGAACCTTCGCCGTCAGAAAGATGACGGGAATCGATCTGGTAGCGCCCTGCCGTTGAAGGACCCGCAGGGTGCTCGGGCCGTCCATGTCCGGCATCATCACGTCGAGGAGGATGGCATCGGGCTCTGTCGACAGAGCGAGGGCCATTCCCGCTGCTCCGCCGTTCGCCGTCATCACCGTCCAGTCCTCCGTCAATTGCAGGCTGAGTTTCACGACCTCACGGATGTCGCTCTCGTCGTCGATCACCAGAAGTTGTTTATGCGACATGCTGTGCCCCTTCTGTGTCGCTGGTCGCGAGCTCGAGCAAACGAATCACATGCCCTTCGAAATCAGCCATGCTGCAGCGGCTCTTGGTCAGGAACTCTGTGTGCCCCAGGTGAAGCCGCGGCTGATCGGCGCTTCCGACGTCAAGGGCCGAGTAGACCAGGAGGGGGATATGCGCGAGAGCCGGACTTTCCCGGAGGGCGCTGACGACCGCGAAGCCGTCTACGTCGGGGAGGGTGAGGTCGAGGACGATCAGGCTTGGCTGGTGTTGCCTGCAAAGCTGAACGGCTTCACTGCCCCTCGTCGCGTGAAGAGTCCTGATGCCGTGGCTCTGCAGCGCCGTGGTCATGACGCGCGCCAGATCAAGATCGTCTTCCACAACCAGAATGCTGGGTGCATCGCCATTCTGATGGGCTGTCGCTGCCGGCGACTCACTCTCCGTGGCAGCAACGAACGAGTTGGCCAGCGGAATGGTGAACTGAAACCGGCTGCCTGAAGGACGGTTCGATTCCGCCCAGATCCGCCCGCCGTGTGCGCTGACGATGCTCTGGCAGATAGCCAGGCCTAGACCGGAGCCCCCTTTGTCTCGTGAGTCGGAGGCATCGATCTGGCTGAAGCGTTCGAAGATCGTATCGAGCTTTTCATCGGGGATCCCGCGTCCCTGGTCGGCGACGCAAAAGGCGAAATGCGTCTGGCCGGCGACGCCGGTCAGCGTCACGGTCGTGTCGGGCGGTGAGAACTTGATGGCATTGCCGAGCAGGTTGGTCAACGTTTGAATGATCCTGTCGCTGTCGCCCCATAGCGCTCCGGCTGCCGGCACGTGGGTGAGCCGCACCCCCGCCTCGTCAGCCATCGATTGCAGTCCTTCCAACGCCTGGACCATGACGGTGTTTGCATCCACGGGGCTGCGGGCGATCTCGACTTTTCCCGACCCGATCCGCTCGAGATCGAGGATGTCGTTGATCAGCCGGACGAGGCGGTCGGTATTGCTGACGGCGATCTCCAGCATCCGCTGGCCTTTTTCACCGATCGAGCCGAGTAACCCGCTGCCGAGGAGACCGAGTGCCCCGCGAATGGAGGTCAGCGGCGTGCGCAGCTCGTGACTGACCGTTGATACGAACTCGCTCTTCAGCCGCTCGATGGCCCGGCGTTCGGTCACGTCGCGGAAGATCACGACGGAGCCGAGCTGGTTGCCGTCCTCGTCCAACATAGGCTTGGATGAGTACTCGACCGGGAAGCTCGTTCCATCCAGCCGCCAGAAGTGTTGGTCTGTAACCTTGAACGACTGGCCACGACGCATGGCCAATGTGTTCGCACAATCCGATTCCGGCCACGGGGTGCCATCGGCGTGCGAGTGATGGATGGCTTCGTGGATCGATTTTTCCTTCAGCTCGCTCAGCGTCATGCCGAGCATCTGCGTGGCGGCCGGGTTCATGAAGGTGACTCGGTTGTCGAGTCCGACGCCCAGGATCCCATCGGTGGCGCTGTTCAGAATCAGGGCGCTCTCCCGCGCCAGTTGGGCGTTGATCTCGGCGATTCTCTCGGCTGTGTTCTTGGCGGTGAGCAATTCTTCATTGGCGTAGGTCAGCTCGGCCGTGCGGCAAGCCACCGTCTCCTCGAGCTGTGTTTGATACAGCAGCAACTTGTGATCGCGTTGCTCGATCTCGGCGAGCATGCCGTTGAATCCGGTGATCAGATTGCTGATTTCATCGCCGTTATTCGCGAGGCGGCGACCGGCCCGCATGCTGTAGTTCTTGTGCTGCGAGACGAGGCGTGCCACACGCGCCAGCTCGACGATCGGACGGGAGATGCCGCGCTGCAACCCCGCCGCCAGAACGAAGGCGACGAACAGCGAGAAGAGAACGATTCCTGCCGCTATCTCGCCGTATTCCTTGAGCCGGACATTGCGGTCACGCGTGTCGGTGGCGATGTAGAGAGTGCCGAGGCGCTGATGATCGAGATGAATGGCGTAATACAGTTCGAGGCGATCGTTCCGCTCATGGAAGCCATCTTCCATTAGGGTGGCTGGAATCGAAATCGATGCGTTAGGCTCGTACCGCGCGAACGGTTCTCCCCGCGCTGTATAGATGCCGGCAGCGATGATCGATGGCTTTGCCCGGAGCGCGTTGAGGACTTCCCGGGCCGCCTGACGGTCGCCGAACGTCAGGGCGGCAGTGCTGTTGGAGCCGACGACGTGTGCGATCGTGGAAAGGTCGGCAATGAGACGCTTCTGCAAATTGAGAAGACCCGAGACGGTGAACCCGAGGCACGTCAGCAGCACCGCGGTCGTGCTGGTGACCATGATGATTCCGGTCAGTTTTCCACGAATGGAATGCTTCCGTTTCGCGGTCATTGTGCGGCGCTGCCTTCATGAACGGCCCGAGCCACGCTCAACAGTTTCGAACTGATGGTGAGCCGTGCGGCGATGGCAGGGGTTCTGTTGATGTCGAACCGTACGCGGTTGCCGACCATCCGAAACTCGACGACTCCGCCTCGGAGAGAGAAGCGGTCGATGTCGCTCACGGTCAATACGCTGTCATGCCCGAGATGTAGGAGGATCTCCCGGAGATGAGACTCTTCGGAGGCGCTGATGAAAACGATGTGGTGCTGCGTCAGCCCGTCATTCCAGCGCAGATGCTGAAGTTGAATGGGATGGCCGTTCGCCGATTTGCCTCTCAGGACCTCCTCCAGAGTGCCGCCGAATGGATCGTCGCCGATGATTACGATGGTGATTGGCGAAGAAGCCGGAAGGACGTCCGCAGGCCATTCGACGAACCGCGCGAAGTTAAGCAGGTAGGCTGCCTTGACCTGGTACTCATCGGCCACCGTTTGCGCACTGGCGCTTCTCGCCGACAGGCCAGCCGCGATCACGGCGAGGAGAATGAGCGGAAAGCGAACGACCGGGGTTTTGAAAGTCCGGGCGGCTGCCTGCGATGGTCTCAAAAACGCCATGTCACTTTCCCGTTCACGGTACGTTGGACGGGCGTCACAAGCTCGCTCTGGCCGGTCACGCTGGCGAATTCGTCGTGGCGCTCATGCAGGAGGTTCTGGCCGGAGATGCTCAGTTCCCATCTCGTCGTCGGATGCCAGGAGAGTTGCGCGTCCAGCCGCAGAAACGCTCGGACGTCACTTCCGACACGACCGACGTAGTACGCCGACGAATCCAGCTCGATTTGTTTCGGAAGTTGGAAGGAAGAACGCAATTGCAGTTGGCTCCTGGGGTTCGTGACCTTTCCGGTTTCCGCGCTCGACCGCAGCCCTTCATCATCGATCGTGGTCACCTGAAGAAGGGAGTAACCGAGCGCGAGGTTCCAGTTTGGAGTGAGGGCGTCCGTCAGGAGAAACTCCGCTCCATGCGCATATCCGTGGAGGTTGTTCTCGATACCGACCGGAATGATCATTCGGCCGGATGAATCGACAAACGGATCTGCCTGTTCTGCTCCCAGGAGTCTTCGCATCTGGTTGTGAAACGCGGTGGCGTCGAAGCCCATGTTGGGGGAGATCTGCCAGCGGTAGCCGGCTTCGAAGGACTCGACACGCTCTGGCTTCAGGGCGGGGTTGCCATACACGACGAGGAGCCCCCCATTCTCCGTTCCATCCGGAAAGGCGCCTACAGTGATCCTTCCGTAACGCTCGGTCTCGGCAGGTGTTCGAACCGCACTCGTGACGGCTGCCCATATCGTCTGGCGTTCGCTCGCTTTAAACAGAAGGCGAAGCGTGGGCTGCAACTGAACATGCGACACGGGGTCGTACTCGAGTTTCGTGCCGATTGTTACGTGGAACCGCCTGACAACTTGAATCTCATCCTGCACGAACGCGCTTACGAGCGTTGCCACGCTGGAATCGCGAACGAGCTGGAACCCGGGGCCGGCGGCGCGATCGTTGGAGTGGCGGTATTCGGCGCCCCAAACGGCGTCATTCCGGCTGCCGAGCTTCAGATGGTTCTGAAAGTCAACGTCGAGCGTGCGCCGCCCAAGCACCACGCCGGGGTCGGCACGAGCAGTGTCATCGACGTACGCCTGTAACGTCGTGTCCGACCGGCTGGATTGAATGGCCGTCCAGCGGAATTGAAGGTCGTCGCCGGAGAGACGCGTTGAAAAGGAACGATCGGCGAAAGGGTTGGCGGGATCGATGAGAACGCCCAACGTGGCGGATGTTCCTCGATAGATGTCGCCCTGGGCCGTGAAGTTGTCCCCGGCTCGGGAGGCCCAATCGGCACGGAAGCCTGCCCGTCCAACGGACCATGCGTCTTCGGTCGGATGCGCGCCCCCGACCGAGGGGGGACGATCGAACGTCTTGCCGAAGACGCGGTAGTAGCCGTTATGACCGAAGGATCCGCCATAGCGTCCCGCCGCCGACGGTCCATCCGCCGCTCCTCCGCCCAGGGTCAAGAGCGCTCCCTGCGTATCGATGGAGTGCTTGGTAATGATGTTGATGATTCCGTTGACGGCGTTCGCTCCCCAAAGGGTTCCCCCGGGCCCTCGAATGACCTCGATGCGATCGATGTCCTCCAGCAACGTGTCCTGGACGTCCCAGAAAACACCTGAGAAGAGGGGTGTATAGACGCTTCTGCCGTCGATCATGACCAGCAGCTTGTTGGCGAATTGGCCGTTGGAACCGCGCGCGGAAACGGCCCAGGAGTTGCCGTTGACGCGAGCAACGTCCAACCCCGGCACCATGCGCAGGATCTCCGGAATGGACGTTGCCCCGGACCGGCGGATGTCGTCCTGAGTGATGACGAAGACGGCCGCGGCGGTGTCCGCGAGCTTCTGCTCTTTTCGGGAGACCGACGTCACTTCGACGTTCATCAGATCATCGACGCTCAGAGAGGCGAGATCGCGCTTTTCCTGAGCGTGAAGCGCGCCACCGATAAGGGTGAGCGACAGGGCCATGAAGCGTATGAGTCGACTGGAGAATCTTCTGCTGTGGATCAACGGTCACGTCCTCTGTTTGCTCCCACCGATGGGCAGGGGTCAACCAGAGGTGCGCTGAAGAGCCCGGAAAAATACATCCGACCGTAAAGCATTTCTCACAGCCTGCTTGCAGCACTGCCAGTCCTCGTGTCGAGACAGGGCACAGCGTGCCGACGATTGCAGTAGTCGCTTGTATTTTTCCAGCCGTGCGAAGGCACTCCTACGCAGCGCTGGTGAATTCGGCCGCGCAAATCAGATCAAGGGAGATCGCCAGTGCAAGGCGCTACTGCAATGATGTTGGAGCCGAAATTGAGCAGGACCATGACAGAGCTCGACGGAGCAGCACCAAGTCGTTCGGCCAGGATCGGGCGCCGGACTCCACCGGCAGCGACCGTTTACGATCTGATCTGTACTCACGATCTCGATGGATACATCCTCTCCGCCAATCCAGCGGCATGCGATGTCCTCGGCCTCTCCGCGGATCTTCTCCGGGGCATGAGGATTCAGGATCTCTTACCGCCGGACGGCGTGTCCGGTTTTGCGGAATACATGCAGAAGCTGACGGACGACGGTTTCGCCGCCGGAATGATGAGAGTGGTGACTCTCTTCTCGGGCGAGCACATCTGGGAGTACCGCAATACCCTGGTCCTTGACGAAGAGTCGGCGCCGATCGTTCACGGAGTAGCCGCGGATGTGACGGAACGCGAAGGGGCATTCCACGAGGTTCGCCGCAGCGAGGAGCACTTCCGCTCCATCATCGAGAACGCCTCCGACATCATCGCCATCGTTGGGCTGGACGGCCGCATCCGTTACGGCAGTCCGTCCGTGGAGCGGGTTCTTGGCTATCCGCGGAAAGTTCTGGCCGGAATGCCCGGTCTCGATCTCATCCATCCCGACGATGCCGGCCGCGCGGCTGACTTCCTGGCACGCCAAGTGGCCGATCCGGCCGCGATCCAGACCATCGAGCTGCGCGCTCGTCATCACGGCGGGTCCTGGCGATCCTTTGAGGTCGTGGCTACGAATCTGGTCAAGGGACGGAAGACGTCGGCCGTCGTGATCAATGCCCGCGACATCACCGAGCGAAAGCTCCTGGAGGCGCAATTGGTGCAGGCCAACCGCCTCGGCGGACTCGGTCGCCTGGCGGCCACGGTGGCCCACGAATTCAACAACGTGCTCATGGGTATCCAGCCGTTCGCGGAACTGATGCAGCGCCCGGACGCAACGCCACAAATCATCTCCAAGGGAGCCTGGCACATCGCCAACTCCATTCAGCGCGGCAGGCGGATCGTGCTGGATATTCTTCGTTTCTCACAACCTCACGAGCCGGTCACGACCGCGGTCGACCTCGGCGAATGGTGGGCGAACTTCGCTCCAGAGGCTGAGGCCGTGCTCGGAAACATGGTTTCCGTCGTATCGACGATTCCACCCGGCCTCTTTGCCATCGCCGACCGGACGCAACTCTCGCAGGTCCTGTCGAACCTCGTGGCCAACGCCCGCGATGCCATGCCGGACGGAGGAACGCTCACCGTTGAGGGAAACGACCTCGATGCGAACAGGAAGTTTCCGTTCGGCGTGGTACCGAATCCCGATCGCTTCGTCCAGCTCTCGGTCAGTGACACCGGCTGCGGAATGCCTGCCGAGGTCATGGAGAGAGCTTTCGAGCCGCTCTACACCACGCGGCAGAGCGGCGGCACCGGTCTCGGTCTTGCCGTTGCCCATCAGGTACTGACGCAGCACGGCGGCTACCTCTTTGTCGAGAGCGAGCCCGGTCGCGGAAGCACGTTCCACCTCTTCCTGCCCAAGGCCGTGCCGCCATCGTCAAACGGTGATCTCGCAACCGGTCCGGACCGACGACCGGTCGCGCGAAAGGTGCTGATCATCGATGACGAGGAGGCGATCGTCGACGGCATCACCACTCTGTTGGGCCAGGAAGGAATCGAGGTCGAGTCGATCGGCAGCGGCGTTGAAGCAGCGAAGGCCATCGCCCGCTTTGATCCGGATGTCGTGTTGCTCGATTTCGGCCTTCCGGACATGGACGGCAGCGAGGTTTACGCCTGCATCCGTGCGCTGAACGGTTCGCTCCCGGTCATCTTTGCCACAGGCCATGGCGATCGGCGGATCCTCCACGACAATCTCAATGACCCTCGGACGAGATTTCTTCAGAAACCGTTCGAGGTTGCTGATCTGCTGGGCGTGATGCTGGACCTTGAGTCAGGAGGTTCGGAATGACCTCGACTGCTCTGACGAAGCGGGCTCTGGTCATCGATGACGACGATCACATTCGCGAGCTCCTCCAGGCGCTCCTGGAAACATCGGGGTTTGAGGTGGACACGATGCGCGATGGGATCGATGCCGTCGATCTGAAACACGACTACCGGGTGATTCTGCTCGACATGAAAATGCCGATCTTCGACGCGGAGCGACTAACCGACTACTGGAAGCTGACCAACCCGGAGATCCTCCGCCGCGTCATTCTTCTCAGCGGTTATTCGCGCCTGTCATCGGACCGCGACTTCGGTACGTTCGCAATCATCGCGAAACCGTTCGATTACCGCGAGCTCCTCATAACCGTGGAAGCCTGCTTCGTCCAGGCCGAATCGTGATGTGGCTGGTTTCCGGACGTTCGTCTGCATTCCGAACACGCGAGCAGTTGGTTGGCGAAGACCTAACCCGCCCTTTATGAGTGGCTTACGTTAGTTTGCCCCATCGGTACATTCAGTGCTCTCCGTCCTACTGGAGAACAACGATGAACGGACGGGTATTGGTAGTTGATGACGAGGAAGGAATTGTCGTAGGCCTCAAGTACCTGCTCGAGGCCGAAAAGATCGAGAGTGCGGGCGCATTCGACCGTCTTTCGGCGGAGTCCCTCATGGAGGGAACGTTCTTCGCGGTCATCGTGGCTGATCTCCGGCTCCACACCGAGGTCGAGGGCCTGGAGTTGCTCGACGGGATCCGGCGTATCAGCCCGCGCTCGCGCGTTGTGACCCTCACCGCCTTCATCACACCCGAGCTCGAGGAGGAAGTTCTCAGGCGGGGTGTTTCGATGGTGATTCGAAAACCAGCGGAGAGCCACGAGATTCTCGCCGCCATCGCAGCGCTGTTGGCCGAGGTGGAGAAGCTCGCCGCGGGCCAGGAGACACTCGATCTCGAGCAGTTACACCTCGGCCTGCGAAGGCTCCTGCACTCGATTCCCCGCAAGAGATACGGACTGAGCGCCGATGAGGCGGAAGATGTCGTTCAGCAGGCATGGCTGCTCTTTCTAGAAAAGCGAAATCTGGTTCGCGCGGCCCGGCCATGGCTCATAGGAACGGTCGCCAATCTCTGCAAGCGCCAGATCGGTGTATCCAAACGGCGTCGTGAGACGTTGGTCAGCGACGAGGTGCTGGCCGACTTCCCCGATGCGCGCAGTCACTCGTCGCTCTCCGCGATCGCCCTCCGCCAGGCGCTCGCCGGCCTGGATCAGCAGTCACAAACGCTCTGTATCCTCATCGGCGTCGAAGGATATGCATACGATGAAGTGAGCGCGCTGCTGGGACTTCCGATCGGCTCCATCGGACCCATGTACATTCGCGCCAAGTCAAAAATGCGGCTGCGAATGGCGGCATAGCGACACGGAGGAGTGGAGTGGCATGTCTACTCGATAGCAGCACTCGCTGTTAGAGGCTACGCGTACATAAGACGTCCGCGAGGTTCAGGGATGGCACGACCCAGTTCCTGCGCCATTTCCATCCACTCCGCGATTACTGTCTTCACGTTCGCGACTGCTGCTTCGTACGTTGGGCCGTCCGCGGCGCAGCCAGGAAGCTCCGGAACTTCGGCGATGAATGCATGATCATCGTCGCTCCAGTAGATGATGATTTCGTAGCGCGGTTCAGCGTTCATCAGATTCCCCAGCGAGTTTATACCGAACGATGACATCTCGGACCTGCTTCACCTGATAGGCCTTGGCTTTACCGTTCGGAAGTGGCTGAAGATTCAAAATCTCCATCACGCCTGATCTTCCGAAGATGTGATGGCTTCCGTTTGTTCTCTCGCGAAAACCGAGCCACCTCAGGATCTCGCACAGCGGCTCAAAGGGGATGTTCTGATCCGATTTTCCTGACAGAACTTGGCCGATTAGTTTGTCCCGAGAGGTCACGAATCGAAGATACCACTCGCTACGACGCGCACTGAGCAGCATGATGGGGTAGATGCTTCGTTCGGTATTCGGGCTCATGTAAGCTTCGCGGGAATGACGCGAACGCGGGCCCTGGCGCTCGTCGGCCTCGCCGAGCTCCTCGGCATGTCGCTTTGGTTCACAGCCTCGGCGGTCGCGCCGCGCATCGCATCCGAATGGCACCTCAGCGCGGGGACGACGTCGTGGCTTACGCTGGCCGTGCAGCTCGGCTTCGTGGCCGGGACGCTGCTCAGCGCGGTCGCCAACCTGCCCGACGTCGTCAGCGTGCGGCGCCTCTTTGCCGCTTCCGCTCTGGCCGGCGCGGTCACGAACGCGCTCTTCGCATGGCTGGCGCACGACGCCACGACGGCCATCGGCCTGCGCTTCGCCACCGGCATGTTCCTGGCCGGCGTCTATCCGCCGGGGATGAAGATCATCGCCACCTGGTTTCGGGAAGGGCGCGGCCTGGCGCTCGGCGTCCTCATCGGCGCCCTTACACTCGGGAAGGCATCGCCCTATCTTCTGAACGCGATCGGTTCGGATCGCTGGCGGGTCAACGTCGCCTTCGCGTCGATTCTGGCCGCGGCCGGCGGCCTGGTCGTTCTCGTCTTCGTCGAAGACGGTCCTTTCGCGCTGCCGAACCAGCCCTTCGACATCAAGCAGGTCACCGACATCGTTCACAATCGCGCCGTCCGTCTCGCCAACTTCGGCTACTTCGGACACATGTGGGAGCTCTACGCGATGTGGACGTGGATCCCGGTGATGCTGCGCGCCAGCATGGCACCGCGGCTGGCGGAAGTGGGATCGTTCGTCGTCATCGGAAGCGGCGCCGTCGGCTGCGTCGTGGCCGGACGCTACGCCGACCGCCTCGGCCGCACCGTCGTCGCCTCCGCCGCCATGATCGCCAGCGCCACCTGTTCGATCGCCATCGGCTTCCTCTTCGGCGGCCCGCCGGCCGCCCTCCTCGCCGTGGCCGCCATCTGGGGCGCGACCGTCGTCGCCGACTCGGCGCAATTCTCCGCCTGCGTCACGGAGCTCTCCGATCCGCGTTACATCGGCACGGCGCTCACGCTGCAGACCTGCATCGGCTTTCTCATCACGACCGCGTCGATCAGCCTTATGCCGCTGATCGAGCATTCCGTCGGCTGGCGCTGGGCCTTCGCCGTCCTCGCCCCCGGCCCAATCCTCGGCACCATCGCCATGCTGCGCCTGCGTCGCCTACCGGAGGCGAGGAAGATCGCGCAGGGGAGGGGGTAGGGGCGTTGTCGGTTGTCGGTTGTCGGTTGCAAAGTTGCTGGGTTGCTGGGTTTTCTGGGTTGCTCGGTTGCCTAGCAACTCAGCAACCTTGGAACCCTAGCCGATGCAACACTCTACGACCCCCGACCCCCGACTCCCGACTCCCGACTCCCGACAACCGACAACCGACAACCGACAACCGACAACCGCGACAATCACACCCTCCGTCGCGTCTTCGCCGGCCCTCGCTCCGTCTCGACCCATGGCTCGATGCCGGGCGCCGTGCAGCGGGCGATCTTTTCGCCGAGGACTTCTTCGATCTGGCGAACCATTGGCACGTCCTGCCAGGAGGCGATCGTCGAGACGATCCCCAGCGCGGCGCCGCGGGCGGTGCGGCCGGCGCGGTGGACGTAGTCGTCGGTGTTCTCCGGGATGTCGAAGTTGATCACGTGCTCGATGCCGGGGACGTCGATGCCGCGGCCCGCGATGTCGGTGGCGACGAGAATGCGATGCTGCCCCTGGCGGAATCCGGCCAGGGCCTCGATGCGCCGTCCCTGCGAGCGGTCGGCGTGGATGCGTGACACGGGGTGCCCGCGCCGCTGCAGGATGTGGTACAGCCATTCGGCGTCGATCTTCCGCCGGACGAACACGAGCGTCGTGCCCAACTGCTCCGTGAGCAGAGTGATGAGGCAGTTGCGCTTGTCTTCCTCTTTGACGAGATAGAGCCTGTGCGTGATGCCTTCGGCCGCCCCTCCCTCGGGGGTGATGTCGATGCGCACCGGATCGTGCATGAAATCCTTGGCGATCATCTCGATGGAGTCGGGCATCGTGGCCGAGAACATCATGGTGCGGCGTTGGCGCGGCAGCAGGCGGAGGATGTCGCGCATCTGCGGGAGAAAGCCGAGGTCGAGCATGTGATCGGCTTCGTCGAGGACGAGCTCCTCGATGGCGTCGAGCTTCACGTGGCGCTGCCGGACGTGGTCGAGCAGACGTCCCGGCGTGGCCACGATGATGTCGGGCTCGGCGCGCAATGCGTCGGTTTGCGGCTGCATCTTCACGCCGCCGATGACGCAGGCGGTCTTGAGATCGTGATTGACGCCGAAGACGTCGAGAAACGCTTTCGTCTGCAGAGCGATCTCACGCGTCGGCGAGAGGATGAGGCCGCGCACGCCGCGTCCGTGCGTGAGACGTTCCGCGAGCGGGAGGCAGAAGGCGGCTGTCTTGCCCGAGCCGGTCTGCGCCAGACCGATGACGTCGCGCCCTTCGAGCGCGAGCGGAATGACGGCGGCCTGGATGGGAGTCGGATTCTGAAAACCGATCCTGGCGACGATGTCGAGGATCGGTGCGCTCAGGCCGAGGGTGGAGAAAGGTTTGTCGGTCGTTGAGACCGGGTGTTGCGGGATCGCTAAAGAGACCATTCAGTGAAACACTTTCCTATAGACCGCGACGTTGATCGCGATGACGAATGCGGCGATGGCGAATTCCATCCACCGAGTGAGGCCGTTGGGGTAGATCAGGCGCAAGAGATGATGTGCGATGAAGCCCTCATCATACCCAGCGCTGCCTGCTCTGCGCAGGAAAGCATTCTCCATGATCGTGAGCGGACAGATCCAGCCGCCGATTTCGATCAAGGCTCCCCAGATCGCCGCCGGCAGATGGACCCACTTCAGCGCCGGCCACTTGAGCACGAGAAAGGCGCCTGCCACGACGAAGAGGATGAAGGCGAAGTGAACGATGACGACGGCGGTGGCGGCAGTCTGGTAAAGCATGCTCCTATACTTGCGCGCCATGAAACGGTTTCTCCCCCTCGTTCTGTTCCTGGCAGCCTTCTCCGCGCTCGCTGCCGACCCTCAACCGGTCCATGTTTTCGTCGTCAGCACGACCGATCTGCACGGCTCCTACGACAGCCATCACGACGCGCGCAGCGCGCCTGCATACGGCGGCCTGCCGCTCATCGATGGCTATCTCGAAATCCTGCGCGCCAATCATGGTCGTGTCATCGTCGTCGACTCCGGTGATCTTTTCCAGGGGACACTGGAATCGAACTTCTTCGAAGGGGAGCCGGTGGTGAAAGGGTACAACGCCCTCGGGTACGACGCAGCTGCCGTCGGCAACCACGAGTTCGACTTCGGCCCGGTCGGTCCTGACTCCGTGGCTCGGCTGCCAGGCCAGGATCCCCTCGGCGCGCTGAAGAAGAACGCGTTGGCGGCGAAGTTCCCGTTTCTCTCGGCGAACCTCACCGAGAAGGCGACCGGAAAGACGCCGTCGTGGGTCCGGCGCTACGTGGTCATCGACGCCAACGGCGCCAAGGTCGGCATCATCGGCCTCTCCACACCCTCGACACCGATCGTCACCATGGCGTCGAACGTGACTACGCTCCGTTTCGGCGATCCGGTGGCGGCGACGGTGAGCGCGGCGAAAGAGCTGCGGGCCTCCGGCGCCGAGGCGATCGTCGTGATCGCTCACATGGGCGGGCGCTGCCGGAACGTCGACACCAACCCCGAGGATCTGTCGAGTTGCGAGGGCGACCAGGAGGCGATGCGCTTCCTCAAGGCGCTGCCGAAAGGGACCATCGACGCGTACTTCGGCGGCCACACGCACTCGCAGATGCGCCATTACATCAACGGTGTGCCGGCGCTGCAGCCGTTGCCCTTCGGACGCGAGATCGCCATTCTTGACATGACCATCGATCCGGTGACGCACAGTGTGACGAAAACGGAGATGGAGCCTCTGACGATGGTCTGCGCGCAGGTCTACGAGCACACGGAGACGTGCGATCCGAAGAAGGCGCCGGCCGGTGCCGCGCTTGTGCCGCGGATGTTCGAGGGGCGTGCCGTGGCCGAGGTGCCGCGCATCGGCGAGGCCCTCAAGCCGTACATCGATCAGGTCGCGGCCAAGAGAAAACAGGAGTTGGGGATCAGCACCACCGACCGTTTCAAGCGTGCCTACTCCCGCGAGTCCGCGCTCGGCGATCTGCTTACCGATGCCATGCGCGCGTATATGAAGACTGACATTGCCGTCCTCAACTCCGGCGGGATCCGAACAGACCTGCCGGCCGGATCGATCATCTACGCGAATATGTTCGACGTCTCGCCGTTCGACAACTTCCCGGCCATCGTGACGATGACCGGGGCGCAGGTACGGCAGATGTTGCAGATCGCTTCGGTCGGCGGTGGCCGCGGGATCCTGCAGACGAGCGGCCTGCGCTACACGTTCGACGAGGCGCGTGACGCCGACAAGCCCGCGCCGCAGCGGAATCGTCTGACCGAGGTTGCGCTCGCGAACGGCCCGCTCGATCCGGCCGCGTCGTATCGCGTGGCCATGGTCGACTTCCTCGTCACAGGCGGCGAAGGGCTCGATGCCGTGATGAACCAGATCCCCACCGAACGGATCAAGATCGATTACACCCGGCCGATCCGCGAGCTGTTGATCGATGCACTGAAAGCGATGCCGCAGCCGCTCGCACCGAAGTTGGATGGGAGGATTGTTGTGTTGAATCCGGTGGGGAGTGGGGAGTAGCGGTTGCGGGGTCTCGCGGTTGCGCGGTCTTGGGGTTGACAGGTTGCTGAGTTGCTGGGTTGCCCGCGATTTAGTTTTGGCAACTTGATAACTTCCATAACCGCGAGACTGCGCAACCTCGAGACCCCGCTACCACACCATGACCACCATCATCCTCTTCGGCGGCCGCAGCGATGAGCGGCATGTATCCGTCGCCTCGGCGCAGAACATCGCCCAGTCGCTCGGCCCGTCACTCGCCTGGTTCTGGGCTCCGCACGGTGCGGTGATTGACGTGAATCGCGACGAGCTGCTGTCGCATTCACATCCCTTCACGAACGACTTCCGGCCGTCGCGGCCAGCTATCTGGCCTGATCTGGAGATGGCGCTCGATACATTGCCGGTCGACGATCCCGTCTTCTTCCTGGCGCTGCACGGCGGCGAGGGGGAGGACGGGACGGTTCAGCGGATGATGGAGGTGCGGGGCATACCGTTCACCGGCTCCGGCTCGGAGGCGAGCGCCGCCGCTTTCGATAAGGGACGGGCGAAGGAGATCGTGAAAGGCCATGTGCGCGTCGCTGAGTCGCGCGCAGTTGACGACATTCGCGGCATCGATCGCGACATTGCAACGATGCTGGAGCGGTGCGAGAAGGTCGTCCTCAAACCGGTGGCGGGCGGCTCCTCGCGCGGTCTCTTTTTCGCCGATCGCACCACGGACCTTGGCGCGATCATCGCCGCGATCAGCGCGTTCGACGTCCCCTACATCGTCGAGCAGTTCATCTCCGGGCGCGAGCTGACCGTTGGCGTGGTCGAGGGTGACGCCGGGCCGTTCGCTCTTCCTGTGATCGAGATCGAGACCGATCCCGGCTTCTCCTTCGACTACGAAGGCAAGTACCTCGGCAAAGGAACGCGCGAGATCTGTCCGGCCAGGATTCCGGACGCGATGCGCGAGGAGGCGCAGGCGATGGCGCTGGCCGCGCATGTGGCCCTCGGCTGCGACGGCTACTCGCGCAGCGACCTGATCGCAGGCGCCGGCGGCGCCTTCTTCCTTGAGCTCAACACGCTGCCCGGCCTCACCACCAGCTCGCTCGTACCCCAGCAACTGCACGAGGCCGGCATCGAGTTCCGCGATTTCCTCGAGCGGCAGATTGGGCTCGCGAGGCGTCGCGCAGCGACATAGAAACGTAGGTCGGCTCGGTCAGTAGATTAGTGGATTAGTGGATTGGGTTCGGTAGCGGCTGCTCCTTCTCATCCACGAATCTACTGATCCACTAATCTACCGAAGCACCTTCCCTTTTGCTACGATCTGGCCCGGTTCTTCAAACCGAAAGGAGTTTCAATGCGCAAGTTCATTGCGATTTGTCTTTTTCTCGTTCCCGCCGCGCTGCCGCTGGCGGCGCAGCAGACCGCCCCGGCCCTCAAGCTGCCGCGGCCATCGCAGCATCAGGTCGTCACGCAGACAGTTGGCCTCACGGACATCACCATCGACTACAGCCGCCCGGTGGCCAAGGGCCGCACCATATGGGGCGGACTGGTGCCGTACGACAAGGTGTGGCGCACCGGTGCGAACGAGGCGACCCAGATCACGTTCAGCGAGGACGTGACGATCAACGGACAGGCGCTCGCGAAAGGGGCGTACTCGCTGCACACGATTCCAGGCAAGGATTCGTGGATCGTGATCTTCAACAAGACGGCAAAGCAGTGGGGCTCGTTCAATTATGACGCGGCGCAGGATGCGCTGCGCGTGACCGTGAAGCCTCAGAAAGCGCCGTTTGCCGAGGTGTTCGCGATCAGCTTTCCCGACGTGACGCCGGACGACGCTACCGTCGTGTTGCACTGGGCGGACGTGTCTGTCTCGTTCACCGTCGGTACCAGTACAACAGCTAAGGTGATGAAGTCCGCGATGGCAGCCGTCGAGGCTGCCGTCGCCACCGACGCACAGACGCCCAGTCGTGCAGCCTCGTTCGCGTTCGACGCCGGCAATAACGACCTGGCCATGAAGTGGATCGACCAGTCGTTGAAGGCCAAACAGAGCATGGGCGGGCTCTATCTGAAGGCTCGCATCCAGGCCAAGAACGGCGATCGCGCGGGCGCCGTCGGCACGTGCGAGACCGCCCTCAAAATGGCCACGCCGAAAGACGATGCGCTCTCCGCTGAAATCAAGGAGTCGATCGCGGATTGGAAGAAGTAACCAAGGCGAAAGACGAGGGAAGAGGGAACGGCAATGTTTGCAGGGACGTGAGATCAGGCCGAAGCGGTCGACCTGTCCCTGTCCCTCAGCCCTCTCCCATCGTCCCTGATTCCCTGAATCACCAGCGCCGCCACCACTCCCACCACGCATCCGACCGCATTCCACCAGAGGTAGGCGGTGTTCGTGAAGGATGCGCAGAGGGCCACCGCGATCTGGCCGACGATCGCGCCGGAAACGGCTGCCACATCGCCAACTGTGCGGAAGAAGAAGGCCAGGACGAAGACGCCGAGGATTGTGCCGTAGAAGAACGATCCGAAGCGGTTCACGGCCTCGATGAGCGAGCCGACATGGGAGGCGAACTCGCCGACGCCGATCGAGACCAGGCCCCAGAAGACCGTCAGGATCTTAGACATCCTCACGCATTCGTGGTCGTTTGCGTCGGGCGAGATGAAGCGGCGGTAAACGTCCACCACGCTCGTCGAGGCCAGGGAGTTCAGGCCCGAGGCGGTGGCCGACATCGCCGCGCAGAAGATCGCCGCCAGCAGCAGCCCCACGACACCGGCCGGGAAGAAGCCGATGACGAAGCTGAGGAAGACGTAGTTCGTGTCGTTCGTGTCGGCGGCGGGATCGGCTTTCCCGATGAGCACAGAGGCGGACTTGTGCGTGTCGGCATCGCGTGTCTGCAACGCGCGCACGCTCGCCGTCGCGGCGTCGGCGCGGACGCGATCGCCGGCGTGCATGGCCACGAGCATCTCCCGCATTCCAGCGCGCTTGGCGGCGAAGTTCGCGACGTGCGTCCGCTCCAGGGCGGCGTACTGGGCCTCGTAGCGCGTCGTGGCCACCCTGGCCCGGGCGGCGGTGTTGAAGAAGAGCGGCGGCGCCGTGAACTGGAAAAAGACAAACACCATCGCTCCGACGAAGAGGATGAAGAACTGCATCGGCACCTTGATCATCCCGTTGATCAGCAGGCCAAGCCGGCTCTGCTCGACGGTCTCGCCCGTCAGGTAGCGTTGCACCTGCGACTGATCGCAGCCGAAGTACGAAAGCATCAACAGCGTCCCGCCGATCATCCCCGACCAGAAGTTGTAGGGCGTCTTCAGGTCGAACGAGAAGTCGATGGCGTTGAGGCGTCCCATACGGCCGGCCACATGGAGCGCGTCGAAAATGCTCACGTCGTTTGGTAATGAGTGGATCGCGATCGTCAGCGCCACCGCCATCCCTGCCAGAGCGATGAGGAGTTGGTGTACGTGGGTGCGGCTGACTGCCTTCGTTCCGCCGACGGTAATGGCGACGACGAGCAGGCCGATTCCGATGTTGGTGGCGTGGATGTTCCATCCGAGGAGCAGAGAGACGATGACCGCCGGCGCGTAGACGGTGAGCCCGGTTGAGACGCCGCGCTGGGCCAGAAACAGCGCGGCCGTAACGCCCCGTGTCTTCGGCCCGAAGCGCGTTTCCAGGTACTCGTATGCGGTGTAGACCTTCAGGTGGTGATAAATCGGCACGGCCACGATGGCCAGCAGCACCATCGCGATCGGCAGGCCGAGATAGAACTGCACGAAGCGCATGCCGTCCGCGTACGCCTGCCCCGGCGTTGAGAGAAAGGTAATGGCGCTGGCCTGCGTGGCCATGATCGACAAGGCGATCGTCGGCCATTGGAGCTGCCGCCCGGCCAGCAGGTAGCCGTCCAGATTCTTCTTGTGCCGCCCTTTCCAGACTCCATAGGCGACGATGGTCACGAGCGTCCCGATGAGGACGATCCAGTCGATCGGCCTCATGCAAGCGCTTTCGTGAAGGCGTAAAAGAGGATGATCAGGATCGCCAGCTCGATGAGGACCGCGCTGTAGAGAAGCGGCCAGTTGGCTGTCGAGGGGGTCGGGAGTCGGGGGTCGGGGGTCGGAGCATTTGCCTGAAACTCCAACCCCTGGGAGCGATTCGATTCTCTGGAACCGGAGTCGGTTGTCGGTTGTCGGTTATCGGTTGTCGGAGCTGAGGCGTCGGCTGGGGACGCCAACTCCGCCCCCCGACTCCCGACCTCCGACTCCCGCGCGCGATCCGGAGCCGTCTCGGAGTCGTGCTCCTCTCCGACCCCCGACTCCCGACCCCCGACTCCCGGCTTCTCGCTCATTTCGCAGAGACGAGATTCGCAAACAGTTTGTACGCGCCCGGCACACCGGCCGGAAGCTGGCGGAACCAGGCGTAGGAGGTGTAGACGAAGGCTCCCTTGCCGTAGTGTGCGAAGAGCTCGCCGCCTTCCTTCTCCGGTTCGCCGGGATCGTTGCTGGCAAGCACGGTCTGGTATTGCGGGTCCCAATCCCTGACGAAGTAAAGCCCCCGCTCCTGAACCCAGTCGTTGAAATCGGCGGCGGTGATCTTGTTCGGCGTGTTGAGGAGCGGCGAGTCGGGATGGACGAAGCGGACGGGAGCCTCCTCGACCGTGACCCGATCGCTGGTGACCTTGAACGGGTAGGGACCCGGAACGTCGATGAGCAGTGGTTGCGGACTGGTGCTGTTGTATTGAACGACGAGCGTGCCGCCGTTCTTGACGTACTCCATCAGCTTCGGTTGGGCCAGGCGGATGCGCGGGCGGGTGTTGTAGGCGCGGACGCCCGTGACGATGGCGTCGTACCTGGCGAAGTCGCCGCGATCGAGGTCGTCGTCGGTGATGAACGTGACGTCGTAGCCGATCTGTCGGAGCGCGGAGGGGACGTCGTCGCCCGCGCCCATGACGTAGCCGACGTGGCTGCCGCGTTTCTTCACATCGACACGTACGAGCCTGGCCTGGGAGTCGCTGAAGACGCGCTGCGATGGGATGTGCGGATAATCGATGTTCGTGATGCCGGCCTCCATCTTCTTTCCATCCGCGGTTTCGACTTCGGCAGCGACGTAGCCGATCGTCTCTCCCGCCGGCGGCGTGACGCGGAACGTCGCGTGCGCCTCGTCGCCCTTCTTTGTGAAGGTGATCGGCACCGACGGCGGCTCGACGCTCCAGCCTGTCGTCGAGGTTGAACCGCTGGCTGACTTCACGAACTTGAGACGGACGGTGACCGGACCGCTTCCGTTGAAATTGCGGAGCGAGACCGTGACCGGTTTCGACTGCCCATCGGGGAAAACGTAGACGCCCGACTCCAGATTCGCCGCGACCTCGGGAACGACGTCGACGTTGCGGATGCGCTCTCCCTGAACGGCGTCGGTGAAGCGGTAGACCGCGGGAACCTCGAAGATGATCGTGTGCATGGCGTTGTCGGTCAGCGTCACGATCATCGGGATGGCTGGGCGATTCTCGGGGATGCCGACGAGCTGCTGGTCGTCGACGATGTACGAGCCTTTGAGCGGCGGCTTCTGCAGCCAGTACGGCTGCGACATCGGAAAATCGGGCGGCAGCTTGACGATGAGGTCGGTCTTGACCGGCTGGTTATTGAGCAGCGGCGTGTTCATGGCCTTGCTCGGATCCGCGTAACGCGAGGCCACCATGGAGAGTGTGAAGGGGTAGTCGGAGCGGTTGACGACGGAGACGCTGATCGGGACGGAGCCGCCGGCGGTGACCGAGGAATCCCCGGCGGCGACGTCGATCGACAGACCGGCGCACCCGCGGATCGCGGCAAGTAAATCCTGCGTCTTCACTTTCACCCACGGATGGGACGCCCATGGTCCCGCTGCGCCGAGGCGATCGAGGAGGTCGTAGGCTTGAAGAAGCAGAGGGATGGTCTTCGACGGGTTCTTCGGATCGAAGGTGTCGGAGGCCTGCTGCAGCACTTTGCCGACCGCCTCGCCGCCCGGGTAGCGCGACCATGTTGTGTCGATCCCTTCGAACATGTCGGAGGTGGCGGGATCGCCGGCGATCTGATCGAAGTAGTTCAGGAGGGTGCCGCGGCGCTCGGCGGCGCCGAAGCCCTGACTCTTGTGCTGGCTGCGGCTCTCCCCAGCGATCTCCGTGTAGGAGCGGCCGAGCAGGGGATTGAACGCGCCAATGTCGAGGCGAAGCGACTTGGCCAGCGAGGGATCGTCGGGCTTGATCTGTTGGAATGAGAAGTGGTTGAAGAAAAGCCGGCGCGGCTGCCAGAGGCTGACGTACTTGAGTTGCTCGGGGAACTTCGTCGGATCGGCGGCCGCCGAGAAGGCCTCGCCGGCCAATATGGCGGAGGCGGTGTGGTGGCCATGCCCGCCTTCTCCGGTGGTCGGGAAGCGGGTGACGATTACGTCCGGCTGGAAGCGGCGGATGTTCCAGACCACGTCAGCGAGGATCAGGTCGTGATTCCAGATCGCCAACGTTTCCTTCGGGTTCTTGGAGTAGCCGAAATCGAGTGCGCGGGTGAAGAACTGTTCGCCGCCGTCGATGCGCCGCGCCGCCAGGAGCTCCTGGGTGCGGATGACGCCGAGCAACTCGCCTTTCTCGTCGCCGAGAAGGTTCTGGCCTCCATCCCCTCGGGTCATGGAGAGATAGCCGGTGCGGTAGAGCCGCTCATTGCCGAGGTAGGCGATGAGTGCCGTGTTCTCATCGTCGGGATGGGCGGCCACATAGAGGGCGCTTCCGACGACGGTCAGCTTGCGAAGGGCGAGCTGCAGGTTCGCGGCATCGAGCGGTTTCTGGGCGAAGAGGCCCGCCGGGATGATGAATAAGGTGACGAGAAGAGCGATCGTTCTACGAAGCATGGCGGCGAATGGTAATTCGTTCACCGGTAGAATCGTGTTTCGGTGTTGTGTCGCGGTATGGCAGTAGGGCGATCTGGCGGTCTCGGGTCTCGGGGTCTCGCGGTTGCGGTGCCGGGTTGCCAATGTCCCAGGCGCAGTCCCGAATGTCTCACAATCCAAGTGAAGTCGCAGACACAGTGTTCGTCGAGCGTCCTTCTCCCCACGCGCTTTTCAGCGCGGGGGAGAAGGCTCTCGACGATACACACGTGTCAGGTCTCACAACGACCTTGCCATCCTCTGACAAATACGACATCGCCGTGATCGGCGCCGGAGCCGCCGGTTTGATGGCGGCCATCTTCGCCGCCCGTGCTGCGCGTGAGCGCGGGGCGACGCTGCGCATCGCCGCCATCGACGGGGCGAGGCGGATCGGGGCGAAGATCCTCATCTCCGGCGGCGGGCGGTGCAACATCACCAATGAGATCGTCCGTCCGGAGGACTTCAACGGCAGCCGCAATGCCATCGCCAAGGTGCTGCGAACGTTCGACGTCGCTTCCACCGTGGCATTTTTCGAAGACCTCGGCGTGCCGCTGAAACGCGAGGAAACGGGCAAGCTCTTTCCCGTCAGCAACCAGGCCCGCGACGTCATCGATGCCTTGCTGCGCGCCGCTCAAGACGCCGGCGTCGAGGTCATCACCGGCATGCGCGTCGAGTCGCTGGCGCGCGGCTTCGTGATCAATGAAACGATTCGCGCCGACCGCGTGATCCTCGCCGTGGGCGGACGTTCGGTGCCGAAGACCGGCAGCGACGGATCGGGATATGCGCTCGTAAAGCCGTTCGGACACACGGTCACGAAGACCTTCCCCGCGCTCGTGCCGCTGGTGGCGACGAAGGGTCACTGGATCACGGAGATCAGCGGGACGAGCGTCGAGACGGAGATGGCCGTGAAGTCGCCGACCGGCCGTGTCATCAAGCGTCATCGCGGCTCGATGCTCTTCACACACTTCGGACTCAGCGGCCCGGTCGTCCTTGATATCAGCCGGCACTGGATCGCCAGCCAGCCGGCCACGCTGACCGCGAACTTTCTGCCGGGCGAGACGTTCGAATCGTTCGAGGCCGCGCTGCGTGACGTGGCGCGCTTCATTCCGCACGCGACGATTGCCAGCGTGCTGCGGCGCCGTCTTCCCGACCGCCTGGCCGCTCACCTCGCATCTGACACCCCCCTCGGCCGGATGCCGAAGGAGGAACGTCGCCGGATCGTTCGCGGCGTGGTCGACTTCACGCTGCCCGTCGTCCGCGACCGCGGCTTTGACTACGCCGAAGTCACTGCCGGGGGCGTGCCGCTGGAGGAGATCGATCTGTCGACGATGGAATCGCGTCGCTGCGAGGGTCTTCACCTCTGTGGCGAGATCCTCGATGTCGATGGCCGGATCGGCGGATTCAACTTCCAGTGGGCCTGGGCGAGCGGGCGGTTGGCGGGGATGGGGGCGGCGCGGGGCTAATCCTCAGCGACGACCGCGATGGCCCGAACGTAGCGACGGAGCGCTGCAGTCTCGGCGGCTGGCTCGGCGGCGTCCTTACCGCCGCGCGCGGTCGTAGACCGTCTTGGCCCGGGACGCGCGAAGCGCGCTCGGACAATCCAGCCCCGCGCTCGGCGCGGGGTTTTTGCGGGAACCAGGATGTGCGTCCGCGAAGGCGGCCGCCACAAGGAGCAGGAGGTCGTGGATCAGATGCCGAGATCGGGACGGTTGTCGTGGCCGCCTCCGCGGCCACAAATCCTCTGATCCCCAAAACCCCGCGCCGAGCGCGGGGCTACATTGTCCGGCGCGCCTCCGCGCGCGGTACCGCGTCGCTTCGCGACGTTCCGGCATCGATCCGGCGCGGCCCGGCATCGAGCCGGCGAGTGCCGGCATCGGGACGGCACCTGCCGGCATCCGACCGGCACCTGCCGGCATCCGACCGGCACCTGCCGGCATCCGACCGGCACCTGCCGGCATCCGACCGGCACCTGCCGGCATCCGACCGGCACCTGCCGGCATCCGACCGGCACCTGCCGGCATCGGACCGGCACTTGCCGGCATCGGACCGGCACTTGCCGGCATCGGACCGGCACTTGCCGGCATCGGACCGGCACTTGCCGGCATCGGACCGGCACTTGCCGGCGTCGGACCGGCACTTGCCGGCATCGGACCGGCACTTGCCGGCGTCGGACCGGCACCTGCCGGCATCGGACCGGCACTTGCCGGCATTGGACCGGCACCTGCCGGCATCGGACCGGCACCTGCCGGCATCGGGACGGCACTTGCCGGCATCGGGACGGCACCTGCCGGCATCGGACCGGCACCTGCCGGCATCGGACCGGCACTTGCCGGCATCGGGACGGCGTGATCCGGCATCAAGCCGGCGACGGCCTCGGCGGCGAGACGCCGCCGGGCCAGCCGCCGGGACGGCAGCGCTCCGGTTGCAGCGTTTCGGCCGCGTGTGGCGGTATCTTCTCCGGTGCATGGACCGTCGCGGCATTCCCATTCGCCTCATGGCGCGGACTTTTGCATGACCTGCCGCCTCGCGCTGCTCTCGCTGCTATTCGTTTCGACAATCTCCGCTCAGGCGCCGCATGAGCCGTGGAGGACGATCGTCACGCCTCACTTCCGCGTTCACTATCCCGCGCAGTACGAGGCTTGGGCGACGCGGGCGGCGGGGCGGATGGAGTCGGTGCGCACGGCGGTCGTAGCCGAGGTCGGGTATGCGCCGGAGACGATCACGGACGTCCTGGTCGAGAATCCGATCGCGGAGCCGAACGGCATCACCATCTCGCTCCTGGACACGCCGCGCATCGTCCTCTATGCGGAGCCCCCTGGGCCGGGGACGCAAATCGGTGAGTACTCGACGTGGATCGACCTGCTGGCCGTTCACGAGAGCGCCCATCTCGTCCATCTGCTCCGCCCGTCGCGCAATCCGTTCGAGAGCGCGCTCGCGCACATCCTTCCGCTCAACCCCATCACCCGCAACGCGCCGCGATGGGTGCTGGAGGGTTATGCCACCGTGATCGAGGGGCGCATCACCGGTAGCGGCCGTCCCTCCGGCGCCATGCGCGCGGCGATTCTGCGCACCATGGCGATGAACGGGCAGCTTCCAACCTACTCCCAGCTCGACTCCAGCCACCGGTTCCTCGGCATGTCGATGGCCTACCTGGCCGGCTCGGCGTTCCTGGAATGGCTGGTGGAGAAGAACGGACCGGATTCTCTGCGCCATCTGTGGGCCCGCATGACCGCCCGCCAACGGCGCAGCTTCAACGAGGCCTTCGTGGGCGTCTTTGGCGAGACGCCGCACCGGCTCTATGGCCGCTTCACCGCAGAGCTCTCGAAGAACGCCATGACGGTGGCCGGCGCCGGCCGCTGGAGAGAGGGCGAGTTGTGGCAGGAGACCTCCCGTGGCAGCGGCGATCCAGCCGTCTCGCCGGACGGTAAACAGTTGGCGATGGTGCTGCGCGACGAGAAGGGGGATGCCAGGCTCGTCGTCTATGCCACCGGTCCGAACCAGGAGTATGCGAAGCAAGAGAAGCGGATCGCCGAAATGCAGCGGCGCGATCCGGAGGACGTCGCGCCGGTGCAACAGAAGCCGCTGCCGCGGATACCTCTCCATTCGTTCCGGCCGCCCGACGGCGGCGATATGGAGAATCCGCGCTGGACGCGCGACGGCGCGGCCATCATCTATACGCACCGGCAGCCCGACCGCGACGGCTTCCTGCACCACGATCTCTTCCGCTGGACGCCGGCGACCGGGCGCAGCGAACGGCTCACGCATCTCGCTGACGTCCAGGACGCGGACCCGATCGACGCTACACGCGCCATCGCCATCCGCGATCGTTTCGGTTCGTCACAGGTGGTCATCGTCGACCTCGGCACCGGAGACGTTACGCCGAGGACGCCACCATTGCTCGACGTCGTTTACTCGCATCCCCGTGTATCGACTGCAGGAAGGACGGCCTGGGCCGAACACGCGCGCGGGGAGTGGCACGTTGCCATCGACGGAAAGCTGCTGCCGGTGGCCGGCGCGTTTGCGCCGGAATGGGGACCCGATGAGGCGTTATTCGCGGCCGTCGCGGGCCGCGGATTCATCGACATCGCGAACGTCAACGGGCCTCTGAGTCCGGCGTTCGTCACGCGCAGCGCGGGCATGGCCATCGATCCGGCGCCCGCGCCTGATGGGGAGCTCTACTTCATGTCGCTGGACCCCGACGGCTTCGTATTGCGGCGCGTCGCCGATACGACCGCGCTCACGACGCGGCCCATGGTCTTCGACCGCTCCCTCGTCCCCGCCCTCCCGCCCGACCCCGCCGCGCCGGTCGCACTGCGCGACGAGCCGGTGACGTCGCGGCCATACGGCATCGGGCGTCAGGAGTGGGCCGCGACGGCCGGCGGCCAGTACACGGCCTTCGGCAGCACGGAGGAAATCGGCGTTCGGCTCGGCGATGTCGCCGGACGCCTCGACACGATCGTCACCGGCGCGATCGGAGATCGCCAGATGCCGCGCGGCGCAGCCATCGCCTCGACGTGGCGCGGTCTTCCTATCGATCTCGGCATGCACCTCTTCGACTCGCGCGAGACGCACGGTCTGGAACTGCGGGCTACAAGCGACACCGTGTTTCCGCTGGCCCACCTTTCGCTCAGCGGCGGCGGACTTTTTGAGCAGCACGGCAATCGCGCCTTTCTCGACGCGCGTTTCTTCACACGGCAGCGGCACATCGCCTCCGAGTGGATCGATGCCGCCGCCGACTCCGCGAATCATGTCAAGGCCACGGCTCATGCCGCCGTCCGCGCCGCCGGCCTGACATTCGGCGCCGAGCTGAGCGAAGGACGCCACATCACCCTCGGCGGCGCCGCTTCGACCATCGAGCCGGACTCGCTCCTGATCGAGCGCGTCCTCGATCCGGCGCTCGAGCGAGGGACGCTCAGCGGCACGAACTACCGCGGCGAGCGATTCTCCATCGGATCATCGGGTCTCACCGCGTTCTGGCAGCGTCACCATCTCGGCAGCGATGTCGATCTGGTTGGGATTGAGAGCAACACCTCGGTTCCGGCGATGCCGCTGGTCAAGACGCCCGCGCTGCAGTTGACGGTTGGTATCGCGCGGGTGCGGGTTGCAGCGAAGACACGAGCGTGGCTTGCGCTGCGGTGGCAGCCGTAAGGAATCTGGATAGAGAGTCCGACCAAGCGCCGCGAAGCGTTGCGTTCGTGCGCGCGCAGGTGCGCCTCACAATGCAGCCCCGCGCTCTGCGCGGGGTCTGGCGATTGGACGTTACGACGCCGGGATAGCGACTTTTCGCCGGCGAAGCCGGCGTAAGAACCGTAGCCCCCGTCTTCAGACGGGGGAAACCCGTCCACCCCATTTCCCTAGCCCGCTTTAGCGGGCGAAAGGCTGGTTTCCGAACGAGTCTCTGCCGCCCGCTAAAGCGGGCTTCCGACCGTGGGGGCTCCGCTTTCCCCCGCCTGAAGGCGGGGGCTACGGTTCTCAAGCCGCCTCCGGCGGCTTTAGCCCCGCGCTCTGCGCGGGGTGCGTTTGTGATTGGAGTTTGCGGCCGCGGAGGCGGCCGCGACAAACATACGGCCATGACAAGTCGGAACCCCAGGTGTCGATCTCGGCTCCTGTAGCGGCCGCCTTCGCGGCCGCACATCCATTCCTCCCCGACAACCCCGCGCCGAGCGCGGGGCTGATTTGTCAGGCGCGCCTTCGCGCGCATCTCGCGCCGCTACCTACGTGCGGCCAAACGTCTACAGCGTCGGACTGGAGCGTCCGACCTACGTGCCCTCCACTCCCCACTCCCCACCCCCCACCCCCCACCCTCCAATACCGCTATCATCCGCCCCTCATGATCCACTTCCACAACGGCGACGTCGCCGCATCGCTCGCGCGTCGGGCCGGAGTTCCGGGACGGCACGTGCCCTTCCGCGAATCGCTCGTCGGCGGGCCGGTGCGGCCAAGCCTCCCGCTGCACGAGTGGGTCGAAGAGCGGGCCCTCTTTCTCTCCGAGCATCACGGCGAGAAACTTCTGCGCGTCCGCAACGAGTTGCTCGAACAGGAGCTCAACCTCGACCGGGCCCGCGAGGAGGAGGAAATCGTGCTCTGGTTCGAGCACGATCTCTTCTGTCTCGTGCACCTGCTGTATCTGTTCTCGCGGCTCTCCAAGGCACGGCGCATCACGCTGATCTGGTCTCCGCAGCCGCTCGGAACGCAGTCGGAGGAGGACCTCTTCAGCCTTTTTCAGTCACGGGCGGCCGTCGTTCCTGCCATGGCCAGCGCGGCGGCGCTGGCGTGGCGCGCGTTTACATCCGACGATCCGACGGCGCTGAATCGTTTTCTCGTCTCGGACATCGCCGACTTTCCCTTCCTTCGCGACGGCCTCCTCCTCCACGCCTCGCGTTTCCCCTCGACGCGGAACGGCCTCGGCGAAGTGGAACGCCGTGCGGTCGAAGCGATCGACGCCGGCGCCGCGGACTTCATCTCGCTCTTCACCCGCTTCGATCAACGGCCTCCGCGCTTCGGCTTCGGCGACGGCGAGTTTCTCCGGCATCTGAAGCATCTGGCCAGCGTGGCCGTGCCGGTCCTCACCATCATCGGCGAGGAGAAGGCCAATCCGCCCAAGGCGCTCTTCGCGCTCACGCCGGCGGGGCGAAACGTGATGGCGGGCGAGGTCGACTTCATCGAGGTCAACGTCGGCAATGGAAGCCAGGCCGGCTTCTGGCTCGGCGGCGCGCACCTGACGCGCGAAAGGATGTGGCGATGGGACGCCGATCTGCGGGAGATCGTGCCGAGCCAGCCTGCCGGCTCGTAAGGTTCGAAGCGACCGAGGGGGTAGCGCTGGCAGGGTTGCTGTACGAGCCGGAGCGGACGTCGAGGCGTGTCGTGATCTGGCTGCACGGCTGCGGAGGGACCTTCGAATCGCGCAGGACGAACCTCCTGGCCGAGGTGTTGGGCAAGAGAGGCATCTCCTTCTTTCCTTTCAACAACCGCGGATCGGGCGTCGTGCGGCGCGCGGGCAACGACCTTGGCGGCGCCGCCTTCGAGCGAATCCGCGACTGCGTCGCCGACATCGACGGCGCCATCCGCGACCTGTGGCGCCGCGGGTATCGCGACATCACCCTGGCCGGCCACTCCACCGGCGCGAACAAGATCGCCGTCTACGATCACTACAAACCGCGCAACCGTGTGAAGCGCTACGTCCTCATCGCAGGCGGCGACGATACCGGTTTGCTCTACGCGCAGCTCGGCGCCCGGCGATTCCGCGCCTTGCTGACAAAAGCGAAGGCGATGCGCCGGAGCGACGAGATCGCACCGCGCAGCGTCAGCCCAATGTTGATGAGCTGGCGGGCGCTCTACGATGTCGCCAATCCAAACGGCGATTACAACGTCTTCCCGTTCCTCGAAGTGATGAACGGAATCAGACTCTCCCGCCGGCCGCTCTTTCGCTACATCCGCGCCATCCGCAAGCCGTCGCTCTACCTCTACGGCGACCGCGACGAGTTCTGCTTCGGCGATGTTCCCGGCTGCATGGCCATCCTCGCGCGCCATGTGAACGATCGCGCCGAGATCGTGATCATGCGCGATACCGGTCACGGCTTCGAAGGCGGGGAGGGGGAGCTGGGTGGGTTGATCGCGGATTTGGTAGCGTAGGAGACCTCGAGCGACGGCGTGCGGGACTACGAAGGGAGCGCGAAGCACGCCGGAGGCGTTCCGTAGATTAGCCGGTGGCAAGCGCCGAAGGACGCGCCGCCACCGGTTAGGGATCGTCGCCATCACACCGACCCCGGCAGGGGTCGCGGACCGCGCTCGCGGAACCGGATGACACGCTCGTCGGAGCTCGATGTCGTCGATGGCATGCGTCAACCCTCCGGTACCCCTGCCGGGGTACGACGTTTGTGCCGATCGGTAACCGGTGGCGGCGCGCCTTGCGGCGCTTGCCACCGGCTAATCTACCGCACGCCTCCAGCGTGCTTACGCCGGCTCGCCAGCGATGCGTCAATCATTCCAAACGCGTACCTTGAACGTCGAATCTCAAGGCACCGCTGATGCGGCACGAGCTGGATTGACATCGACAACCAGGGTGCTTGCGCCTGCTCTATTTGTACTAATCCGAGCACGCGAGGCGGCCGACCGGGGTGCTATGTGGTTGTGTTGCTGCGTGTGGCAAACGATGGTTGAAAGGGGCAGGCTATCAGGTATGGTTCTCCATCCCCGACCCCCGACCCCCGACCCCCGACTCCCGACTCCCGGAAAGTCACACCGTTCTCAGCACCACTCGGAACGGCCTCGGGCCGAAGGTGTTGTCGGGGCGCATAGTCAGGACTCGCACGGTATTCGGTTTGTTCCCCGCGTCATCGCCGGGAGCGGCAGCGATGAATCCGGCTTCGCCCTCGACATCGGCGGTGAGGCCGAACTCACGCGCGGCCGTCATCGGAAGCGTGACGAGATACTCGCCCGGCGCAATCGTCTCGACCTCGGCTGGAGCGCTTGCGCGCATCAGCCGTGCACAACCCGACTCGTCGACCGCGAAGCTCCACTGTTGTTGGGCGAACATTTCTCTCACTCCTTGATAGTGAATACGGACGAGGAATCGTTACAGATTTGTCGGGGCTCGATCGGGTTATCCTCTCGCTTCATCTATGAACGCCATCGAGACACGTGCTCTCCGAAAGGTCTATCCCGCCCCGGCCGTCAAGAAGCGTCGTGGTGCGCCGGCTCCTCCCGCGCCGCCCTCCAGCGGGATCGTGGCCATCGACTCGCTCGATCTCGCCGTGCCGGACGGCGAGTTCTTCGGAGTGCTCGGCCCGAACGGGGCGGGGAAGACGACATTGATCGGCATCCTGACGACGCGGGTCCGGATCACTTCGGGGGAAGCCGTCGTGGCCGGGGCGAATGTCATGGCGCAGCCGGCCGACGTGCGTCGCCGTATCGGTGTCGTTCCGCAGCGGCCGAACCCCGACCGCAGCCTCAGCGTCATCGAAAACCTCGTCTTCCACGCCACATACTTCGGAATCTCGCGCGCCGATGCCACCCGCCGCGGGCATGAACTGCTCGAGCGGCTGGGTATCGCCGACAAGGCCACCGCGAAAGTGGACCAGCTCTCCGGCGGGCAGCAGCAGCGGCTCATGATCGCCCGTGCCCTGACGCACGACCCGCGTGTCATCTTCCTCGACGAGCCGACGGTCGGACTCGATCCACAGGCACGTCTCTCCTTGTGGGAGATCCTGCGCGAGCTGCACGCTCAGGGGAGGACGATCGTCATGTCGACCCATTACATGGAAGAGGCCGATCAGCTCTGCGACCGCCTGGCCATCATCGACCAGGGAAAGCTTCTCGCGCTCGACACTCCCGCCGCGCTGAAAGCGCAGGCCCCGGGGGACACCGTCGTCGAGGTGACGTTCGATGCTGATGCCTCGGCCGCGGCAGACATCGCGCGGGCGATGGACGGCGTATCGAAGGCTGAAGCCCGCGGCCCCCTTCTGCGCGTCTTCAGCAAGCGGGGAGGGGAGCTGATCCCTGCCCTCATCGATGCCGGCGAAGCACAGGGCAGGGTCGTCCGCGACATCCATCTCTCGCGTCCGAGCCTGGAAACGCTCTTCATCACGCTGACCGGAAGGAAACTGACATGACCGCCGCATCGCTTCCTCCCGTCGCGCCTTCGCGTGTCTTCACGGCCATCCTGCTGCGCGACCTCACGGTGGCCCGGCGCGAGCTGCCGTACTTTCTCGTCCGCACGGCCCTGCAGCCGATCCTCTTCGTCGTCGTTTTCGGCTTTCTTCTGCCGAAGATGGGGATGATTCCGCACGGCTATGTGACGACGATGTTGCCCGGCGTCGTGGCGCTCAGCCTGACACTCTCGGCCATCCAGTCGGTGGCCCTGCCGATGATGCAGGATTTCGGTTTCACGAAGGAGATCGAAGACCGCCTGCTTTCACCGGTGCCGATCTATCTGGTGGCGGTCGAGAAAGTGGCCAGCGGCGTTCTGCAGGGCATCGTGTCGGCACTTTTCGTGCTGCCGGTTGCGCGCCTGATCATGGGACCGATCCCCGGTCTCAGCTTCGGCAACGCCCCGCTCCTCCTGGCTGTGACCATTCTCGGCGGGGCGGCATTCTCGGCGATGGGTCTCTACCTCGGCACGGGCATCGCGCCGCAGCAGATCGGACTGATGTTCAGCGTGATCCTCGCGCCGATGATCATGTTCGGTTGCACCTACTACCCGTGGGCGGGGCTCAGCCATGTGCCTGTGATGAAGTGGCTGGTGCTGATCAACCCCCTGGTCTACGTGTCCGAGGGGATGCGGGCCGCGCTCACGCCGACGCAACCGCACATGCCGATCGCCCTGATTCTGGTTGCGCTGGTGATTCTCATCGCGCTCTTCATGTGGCTGGGGCTGAAGGCGTTCGACAAGCGGGCGATGAGCTGAGGGGTGGGGGGAGTGGGGAGTGGTAGTTAGTTGTCGGTTGTCGGTTGTCGGTTGAGACCTCGAGAGCTCGAATCGAAGCATTCCTGAAGTCGTTCGCGAGGTCACGTGCTGTGCCTGTCGATGGCTTTCATTGGACGCGTCCGGTGTGGAAGTAGAGAGGGAGTAGGTATACGAAGCAGGCAGTTGAAGGTCGTGGGTCGGCTGCGGGAGCTACGTCGTTCTCCCACTCCCCACCCCCTACTCCCCACCCCCCCGGGAGCTACGTCGATCTCCCACTCCCTACCCCCCCACACCCCACCCCCTTGTACCCGGGGCACCTTGCGCGTAAGATTTCCTGGCGACTCCCCTTCGCGCCAGCACCATCCCTAAAATCTGTTCTGTCTTTAAATACTGATGGACGCGGATGCCCGGACGGCATTACACTGTCGTCGGTTTGTCCATCAAAACAGGTATGAGAGGAGAACGTGTGACACCAGTAAAAAGCAACAGAGGTAGACCCATCGTGCACACCGAGCCCTGGGCGAAGATCACCGTCGTCCTGTTGGATCGGCATGTCGCGTACCTTGACCGTCTGGCCATCGACATCCGTTTGAAGCATGGCAAGGCGATCAGTCGCGCGGAAATCATCCGAGGATTGATCGAAGCTGCTTTCCAGAGCAACGTCGATCTTTCACAGGCCGACTCGATCGGAACGCTCGTCGAGCTTCTGACCGGATCGCCGATGAAGAATCGGAAAACCCGCTAGTCGCGGGATGCAGTTCGCCTCCGGCCTTTCGCGCGCAGTTCGCCTGCCGCGAGTTGAGCGATCTCATGCTCACTGCTTGCAACAGTGAGGTCGATCTTGCTCTCCTCGATGCGGTCGAGAATGGTGCGGATCGCTTGGGGCCACCCGAATGCCTTTGGCATCGCGGGGTTAATCTCGTCCGACATCTTCGCCAGAAACGAAGCGTGCCGGTACGAGAGGAATATGGTCTCTGTCGCCGGGTAACCCCCGGCGACAGTTTTATTCGTCGACGCTATTTTCATAACCGGTTCCATAGTAGGAGTGTCCCGGAACCGGAAAATCCCTACCCCCCACCCAAAAAAAGTTTTTCGGGTCAGGGACGGGGGGGCAGGCTGGCCGGCACGAGCATGACCGGCGTGTCCACCTGCCGGATGATCTCCTGCTTCAGCTTGCTGACTTCCTGGGCGGCGGCGTTGAGGAAGAGCGCGTCGGCATCGGCCCCCCGGATGTAACGCACCAGCTCGGCGTCGATGTCCTTTCCAATCAAAACGATCGGCTTGGCATCGATGTCCGCGAACATCTCGTTCCCGATCCCCGCCAGCAGCGCCTCGGCGGCCGCCCGCTCGGGCTCCTCGCAGACGATGATGAGGTGGACCTCCGACTTCTCACGCCGGGCGATCGACGCCGCCAGCGCGGCCGCGTTCGTCGAGCTTTGCTTCAGGTTGACGGGAACCAGGATCCGCTGCAGGCCGAGCCGGGCACGGAGGCCGTATCGGATCGCCAGCACCGGAACCGGCGCGCCGGACAGGACACTGAGCGTCGTCGAGCCGATGATCAGATGAGCGACATGGTGACGCGCGTGCGTGGAGATGACGATGAGATCGGCCTCTTCCCCGGCCGCCATCCGGCAGATGGCGGCGCCGGGATCGGGAGCACGCTGGATGACGAGGCGGGTGGGCACGGTAGCGTTCGCCCGGCGGGCGTGGTCGCGTAACTTCTCCAGCTCGTATTGCTCGGCATAGTCATAGAGCGCGTCGTCAGCGGGGAAACGCAACTCGTCCGGGTTCGAGGGCCGCGTGGCACGGACGTGAAGGATGACCAGCTCCGCGCCGGTCGAGCCGGCCATTCGCACCGCCGAGTCAAACGACCATTCCGCCGCCGTCGAAAAATCGGTCGGGATCACGATGCGTCGCCAGGGGTACATGTCTTCGCGGTATCCAGTTGTCGGTTGACGGCTGTCGGTTGACGGTGGTCGGTTATCCGTTCTCGGCAGCAGGCGATCGTTGGAATCCAGGATCATCGCCAACTGTACGACCCATCCTAGTATCTGCTGATCTCCGGTCACTAAACAACCGACAACGCGGCGAAGCCGCAAGCCCGGCCACTATTCCCGATCGAACGCGTTCGTCGCCGCGGCCGGTTTCGTCTGCGCTTCACCGGCCGGGATCGGCTTTTGGGTGATGATGTAGCGGATGACCGTCTTCGGCTCGGCCTCGGTCTCAGCGACCTGAAGCGTGACCTGTTTGTCGCCGGGCTTCAACATGTCGCCCGGGATGAACGGATCCTGCATGGCCTGGTTGAGCTGCACCTCCAGCGTGCGCCACGTCTGCTGCGCCGGATAGGGCGCTTGCGCTGGGAAGGCGCGGAACTGGGCGAGGTAGGTCGTGTAGTAGTGATAGACCTGCGGGAACGAGTCGTCCGTGGCCAGGGTGTAGACCTCGGCGCTGGGGCCGTACTGGTTCTTGATCATCACCGAGTCGCGGCGGGTAAGGTCGTCGCGGTATTTCGCCCCCGCGTAGATGGGAATGGCCGCGCTGATCGACTTGAGCGCAGCCCGCGCATCGATCTCCGGCGGCACCGCGGCTGCCGTCGAGGTCGCCGGGATGCCGTTCTTCTTCGGGGTCTTTTCCTCGGCGGCGCTACTCTCCTGTCCGCCTGTGCAACCGGAGAGCAGACCGGCGCAGAGCAGAATCGCCGTGGCTGCCGTGCCCAAACGATGGGTCATATCGCCGTGAAACAGCAAGCGGTGTGCCGCACCGTTCAATTACTGTCCGCCTTTCGTGCGCGGAGATGGACCGTCGGTTTGAGGCCTCCGCTGCGCAGGCGGTCGATGGCGGTCTCTCCGCCGTATTTGGACACGAGCTTCTCGTCGTACTCATCTGAGACATTGGCGACGATGTCGAGCGAAGCGATGAGCTGCTCGGGGCGGAGACGCCGCCCGAGGAACGAGTGCGAGAAGAAGACGTGCTCTCCGACCATGCTGAACGCGCCAAGGGGAACCTCGGCGTTGACGCGGAGCAACTCCTGCATCAGCTCGAATGACGGCTCGACACCCTGCACGCAGAAGGCCAGCACCTCGATGACGGCGTCGTCTTCCTGATACGGATCGATGGAGATCTCCAGTACCGTCGAGCCGTACTTCAGATAGAAGTCGCAGTGCTCCGCATCGTCGAAATGCTCGTCGACGAGCTCATCGAGATACGACTTCACCTGCCGGTAGACCTCTTCCTGGCAGGCCGTGTTGAATGTTTTCTCGTGTTTCACAGGCATCAGCAGTGATTGTAAAGCAAAGGAGTCGCGCGTGCCGTGATTGCCGAAGTCGAAATCGTGACGCATCGATCCCGAACCGGTTTTCGTCAGACTGCGTGCCGCATCCCACGTGCTGTAAAATGATCGCAATGCAATTGGCGCAGAACGTCATTCACAGCGACGCGGAGATCATGAGCGGCACGCCGGTGTTCGTTGGCACACGCGTGCCTGTCTACAACCTCTTCGACTACCTCGAAGCCGGGGACTCGCTCGACAAGTTCCTGGCATCCTTTCCGTCGGTGAGCCGGGAGCAAGCAATCGCAGCCCTGGAGCTTGCGAAGGAGGCTGTGAACGAAGTTGCGAGTGCTCATCGATGAGTCTCTTCCGGTAGACACAATTCAACCTGGACAGGTCACCGAGATCACACCCTAGACAAAGAACGGTATCCTCGGCGCGGTGAGGATCGCTCGGGTTCCGCTGATTGCCTGCATCGCGCTACTCTCATGCCGCACCATGACTCCGCGGGAAACCGGCTTTCTGATCCGCTCCGTGAACATTCACGACACCACGTATCCGTACACCGTCTACGTGCCGCACGCGTTTGACGCTTCAAGGCGATGGCCGGTGATCCTTTTTCTCCACGGGTCGGGAGAGCGCGGAACGGATGGCCTTCGCTCCACGCAGATCGGTGTGGCAGCCGCGATCCGCGCCAATCCCGAGCGGGTGCCGGCGATCGTGGTCTTCCCGCAAGCGCCGCTCGATTCCCGCTGGCTCGGAGAGCCGGCTGATGCCGCGATGGCCGCGCTCGAGCGGAGCATGGCCGAATTTCACGGCGACCCGGCGCGCATCTACCTCACCGGCCTGTCGATGGGTGGCTACGGAACCTATCATCTGGCTCTGGCGCATCCGGACCTGTTTGCGGCAATCGTCATCGTTTGCGGAGGTCTGCTGCCGCACGAGACCACCACCGCCGTACAGCGATCACCGTTGACGACAGGCGCCGCGGATCCTTACGCCTTCACCGCTCACGCGCTTCGCCGCCTTCCGATCCGCATCTTCCACGGTGACACCGATCCCGTGGTCCCGGTGGACGAGTCGCGACGGATGGCCGAGGAGCTGAAAAAAGAGGGAGCGGACGTTCGTTACGTCGAATACGCCGGCGTCGGCCACAACGCGTGGGATCGTGCCTACGGCGATGCAACTCTGTGGGATTGGCTGTTCCGGCAACGCAGGGTGGCGAGCCCGTGACCAGCGCGAAGACGTAGCTTAAGCGCCAATTTCAATCTTGACGCGACACTAGCGTGTCGGTCGCGATGATCGTTTCAGGCCATTTCGTACCCGCGGAGCCCGAGCGCCTCGACGATCACCACCGCCAGATGCCACTCCTCCTTTGTGATCGTTTCGATCAGTTCGACATCACGGCCGAACTTGAGGAAGGGACGGTTGAAGTGCTTCTTCACCACGCGGTCGTCCACGGCGCGCAGGATGCGAAGCTGTTTCGGTTGGAGATCGACGACGTCGAATCGGGCGATGAGGTTCGGATCGAGCGCCGGGGCGACCTCGGCGTGTGAAAAGAGCCGTTCCACGTATGCCAGCTCGTCCGAGCGCACCCAGTACCGCTCGCGATCGGCCATGTTCATCGGCTCGACCAGCGGCGGGCCGAACAGCGTGATCGGCTTCGACAGAAAACCGCTCGTCCGCCGCCTCACGATCACGCGTGCCGGCGACGCCGTCTTCACCGTCAGCAGCAGCCGCTCCGGCACTGATTTGTACCGGATCATGTGCCGCAGCTCGACGTCGAAGCCGCGCCAGCGCCCGCGAATCGCCCCGCTCCACCAGACTTTGCGCGGCGCTTCCCAGCCGAACGAAGTCACCAGCCGCAACAGCCGATCGGACAACCCCGACGACTTCCGGACCACGACCCTCACGATCACCAACGCGACCAGCACAGAGACGCTGATGACGATCGAGACAAGCTGCTCGTCGCTCATCTCGCCAGCATACGGCATGGGTCAGGTCGAAAGTCGAACGTGCCGCAACACGCGTGGGCCTGGAGATTCAGCCTCGGTTCTTTCGACTGGACCTCCGCCCTCGCCGTCGGGAGACGAAAACGGTGCGCGGACGCGAAAACAGCGCGCACCGAGAGAAAAACAGTGAACACTGAGAGAAAGACAGTGCGCACCGAGAGAAAAACGATGCGCACAGCCGAATCACACCTGCGCACAGCCGAATCACACCTGCGCACAGCCGAATCACACCAGCGCACAGCCGAATCACAGCTGCACACAGCCGAATCACAGGTGCACACAGCCGAATCACAGGTGCACACAGCCGAATCACAGGTGCACACAGCCGAATCACAGGTGCGCACAGCCGAATCACAACTCCACACAGCCGAATTCACAGGTGCGCACAGCCGAATCACAGCTGCACACAGCCGAATCACAGGTGCGCACAGCCGAATCACAACTCCACACAGCCGAATCACAGCTGCACACAGCCGAATCACAGGTGCACACAGCCGAATCACAGGTGCACAGAGCCGAATCACAGGTGCACACAGCCGAATCACAGGTGCACACAGCCGAATCACAGGTGCGCACAGCCGAATCACAACTCCACACAGCCGAATTCACAGGTGCGCACAGCCGAATCACAGCGGCGCACAGGCGAAACGCAGCAGCGCACAGCCGAATCACAGCTGCACACAGCCGAATTCACAGGTGCGCACAGCTGAAACACACCGTTCGCAGGAGGCGCGCTGTCCCTCACCTCGGCACTGTGTCAATCGAGCGTCCTTCTCCCCACCGCGCTTTTCAGCGGGGGGGAGAAGGTGCCGAAGGCGGATGAGGGGGCGCTGGAGCTTGCCGAACAGTGGACTGGTTTCATGAACGGGCGTGGGAGACTCATGAAAACAATTGACTTCAGCGCGAGAACCGCCCCTCATCCGCCGGCTCTCGACGTTACACAGTGTCCGCGATTCCACACTGTGAGAGAAGCTGGATAGGAACGACGTGAACCGGAAAGTTCGTGTCAGTTGACACTGGAACGAACGACTTGACTCACGCGGAGACGCGGAGGAGATGACGAGGAACCTCTTTCTCCGCGCACTCCGCGCCTCCGCGTGAGTTCTTCAGCCCGGAGGCGCGCGCCACAGCATGGGTTCAGCCCTGGACACTCGCCACGCCGTGCAGCTCGCGCCTCCGCTGCGCGTCAGCGCTCTCGCCGTGCTCGTCTCAGCGCGACTCCGGCCGGATGTCCATCCTCGGCAGCGGCTGCAGGATGCTGGCGCGGTTCCCTTCCGTGTCGAAGAACGACACGTATTGCCCGATGCCCGGGATCTCCATCGGGTCGCCGAGGACCCTTCCGCCCGCGTCGGCGACCTTGCGTATGGCGCCGCGGATGTCATCCACGGCGATCACGACCGTGGGGTACTGCGCAGGGCTGTCGGCACTCTTCGGATAGAAACCGCCGTTGATCGCCCCCGGCGTCTTCGGGCGGCCATCGTCGGTCTCGGTTGTCGTCACCACCACGTAGTCGCCCATCTCCGGCCCGAGCATCTTCGTCTGCCAGCCGAACGCCTTCGTATAGAACTTCGCCATCCGTTGCCGGTCCTGCGCCGGCATCTCGAAGTGAACTACCGGATTCATGCTCATGAGTTCCTCCTATCGTTCGAAAATCGTGCATGGAACGTACCCGCGATGCGATGCCGGCAAGGTCAGCGGATGACCCCTGACCATGCCTTCGATGTCGCTTTCGGAACGTGCAGACTCATGGTGGGATTCGAAGCGACAGCTCATCCGGAGAACCCCTCGGCAGCAAGGCTGTTAGTGTGACGTCAAGATTGAAATCAGGGGTGGAGCATGGTAGCGCTGCGCCCCACTTCACTGTCATCCTGAGGCCTGCCGCAGCCGCGCCTCGAATGTTGATGCTTGCACAGATCAAACGTCGCGGCGGAGGACGCCGAAGGACCCCCAACCTACTTGCGGGGAGGGTGGTGGACGGTGTCGCAGACGCGCCGAAATCCCCCTCCCTTTCCGGCCTGTAGTAGGGGGGTCCCCTTCGGCTGCGCTCAGGGCAGGCTTTCGGCGTCCTCCGCCGCGAATTCTCCTTTGCGCAATTACCGACATTCGAGGCGCGGCTGCGGCAGCCTCAGGATGACAGGTAAGTGGATCAGCGCATCGGCCCGCTGCACCCCGACGTCCCCTCGATCTCGCCGTCCTCGATCGCATCCGCTTCTCGAATCCAGTCGAGAGAAAGGTCGATTACCGTAAGGTCTACCAACCTGAACGAACCCTTCATTCGGATTCGCGGCTCCGTTCCGGCTCACTCCGTTGGCGGTGATTCAGCGAGGGACGCTGCCCGTTTCCTTGCATCCTCGGCCTCGTGAGTCATACCGACCGCTGAGTAGCCTCTCTCTGCTGCCTGGTAGCAGGCGATGGCCTTGCCAATGTTCTCCGCCTCGCCGGTTGGCAGATCCGCGCACGCGTCTCCGAGGTTGCTCTGGGTCTGTGCCCAATCCGCCGGAAAGTCGCGCTCGGTCCTCACCCGCAACGCTGGCTGGAAGCAGGCGATGGCGTTGGCGAGGTTCTCCGCGCGGTCGCCGGTTGGCAGATCCGCGTACGCGGCTCCGAGGTTGTTCTGGGTCATGGCCCAATCCGCTGGGAAGTCGCGCTCGGTCCAGACCCGTAGCGCTGCCTGGTAGCAGGCGATGGCATTGGCGAGGTTCTCCGCGCGGTCGCCGGTTGGCAAACTCTGGTACGCGGTTCCGAGGTTGTTCTGGGTCGTGGCCCAATCCGCCGGGAAGTCGCGTTCGGTTCTGACCCGCAACGCTGCCTTGTAGCAGGCGATGGCGTTGGCGAGGTTCTCCGCGCGGTCGCCGGTTGGCAGATCCCCGTATGTGTTTCCGAGGTTGTTCTGGGTCCTGGCCCACTCCGCCGGGAAGTCGCGCTCGGTCCTGACCCGCAAGGCTGCCTGGTAGCAGGCGATGGCGTTGGCGAGGTTCTCCGCGCGGTCGCCGGTTGGCAGATTTCGGTATGCGATTCCGAGGTTGTTCTGGGTCCTGGCCCACTCCGCCGGGAAGTCGCGCTCGGTCCTGTTCCGCAAGGCTGCCTGGTAGCAGGCGATGGCGTTAGCGAGGTTCTCCGCGCGGTCGCCGGTTGGCAGATTTCGGTACGCGATTCCGAGGTTGTTCTGGGTCATCGCCCAATCCGCCGGGAAGTCGTGCTCGGTCCAGACCCGCAACGTTGCCTGGTAGCAGGCGATGGCGTTGGCGAGGTTCTCCGCGCGGTCGCCGGTTGGCAGATCCCCGTATGCGGTCCCGAGGTTGTTCTGGGTCATGGCCCATTGTGCCGGGAAGTCGCGCTCAGTGGTCCAGACCCGCAACGCTGCCTGGAAGCAGACGATGGCGTTGGCGAGGTTCTCCGCGCGGTCGCCGGTTGGCACATCCGTGTATGCGGTCCCGAGGTTGTTCTGTATCGTCGCCCAATCCTCTGGGAAGTCGCGCTCGGTCCTGACGTGCAACGCTGCTTGGAAGCAGGCGATGGCGTTGGCGAGGTTCTGCGCGCGGTCGCCAGTTGGCAGACCCTCGTACGCGAGCCCGAGGTTGTTTTGACTTGTTGCCCAGGCCTTTGGATTCTCCTCTCTGTTTCGCCGGGCAAGAAGTGCCTCATTCAGGCGAACGCGCTCGGAGAAGCGGAATGTCTCTGTGAAGAAGAGATCGGATGCATATACCGCGCGCGCGAAGAAGTCTAAATCGGTTTTCTCTGACCAGGCGATGGCCTGCTGCACGTTGTCGAGCTCCGAGGTGATCCTTCCCCGCGCCTCCAGATGAGCTTCGATGTCGCGTCCTCGAAGTGCATGGTCGGCGTTGTCGAGGAGCTCGATAAACCAGCGAGCATGTGCTTCATCCAGCCGCAGCCGTTCGTCGTGATCGACGAGCTCGCGTACAAAGTGGCGGGTGGTGGAGAGCATGGTGTAGCGGCCGCTCTCGCGATCGAAGCGGACGAGTGACGCGTCGACGAGGGCATCAAGGGTCGCCAGAGGAGTGGTCGCGATCGCCTCTGCTGCCTCCGCGTCGAAGCCGCCGGCGAAGACAGCCAGGCGCTGCAGCGCCTGACTGCCACCTTCCGGCAAGCGGCTGATAGCCCATTCGAGGCAAGCCTCGGTGCTCAGGTGCCGATCGGCGTGTGCGAAACCAGGGCGTTCCTGAACTTTGGCCCGGTGTTCCTTCAGATCCTTGGCCAACTGCTGCAACTGCCGCTTCGGCGCGACGGCGGCGATCAACTCGATGAGGTAGGGCAGGCCGTCGGTCGCCGCGAGGATGGCTCGCATCGCCGCATCATCGTTCGGTTGCCAGCGGGCGTCGCGCTGCTGGGCCAGACCGACGAACAGTCGATAGCTCTCCAGCTCTTTGAGGTCGCCCTCCGTCGTCATCGGATTCAGATCGACGACCCGCTCGCCTCCCACGTGGAGTGCCTGCTGGCTGGTTACGAGCACCCGAACGCCGGGGGTGGCCGCGATTTCCGAGGCAGCTTTGGCCGCGCTCTTCACCGACTCGAAGTTGTCGAGGAGCAACAGCCGGTCGCCGCCGTGCAGATACTTGCGAAGGCTGACCAGGTCGGGGGCGTCGACCTCGGTCAACCCGAGGGCGTCCCGCAGCGCGACCAGAAAGCCTTCGGGTGTATCGGCGGCGTTCTCGAGCGAGACGAAGACGAGATCCCGCGGCAGTCCTCCGCGGCGTGACAGCAGCGTCTCCACGGCCAGCCGTGTCTTGCCCACGCCCCCGGTTCCGTGGAGAGTCACCAGCCTGCTCTTGCGGAGAGCGTCTTCCACCTCCGTCATCTCGTGGTCGCGCCCGATCCAGGGGGTGAGCCACGGATAGGGGAGTCGGTCGTCGACCTTGGGAGGCGGCTCGGGTTGCATCGCCTTGTCCCAGAGCAAGTCGAAGATCTCGATCGGAGCGGAGACTCCTTTGAGAACGTACGGACCGTAGGGGTGCTTGCGGATGTGGGTGTCGCCGAGGTTCGCATCCGCCGCCGTGATGCCGGAACAGTAGACGCGCTCTCCGCCTGTGAGGAGCGCTTCGACCCGGGCGGCGATGTTGACGGTGTGGCCGTCGTAGTCGGGCTTGCCGTTGGTCTCAACCAGGGTCACGGCACCGGTGTGCATCCCGATGCGAACCGCCAACGGTCCTCGGTCGGTGGCGATCGGGTGGGTTCGGAGGCTTCGCTGGATGGAGACGGCGCAGAGCACTGCGTCCGAAGCGTTGTCGAAGGCAGCCATGAACGAGTCACCGTTCGTCTTCACTTCGAAGCCGTTGCGCTCCCCGAGCAGCGCCCGGATTCGCTCGTCGTGCGGATCGAGACACCGCTCGCGGTAGCGCTGGTTCCCCGCCTCTCCATACTCGGCGACCATGGCATCGCGCAACGCGGTCGAGCCGACGATGTCGGTGAACATCACGGTGACGGTGCCTTTGGGTGGTTCGGTGCGTGCGGACTTGTTGGACATCGTTACCTTGGGAGTGACGCGCGGCGAGGTTTCCCTACCCGAGGCAGATTTTCGAGGGCGGGCGATCTGGTCTATGTCTAACCAAGGGTAACTCACGCGAAGGCGCGAAGATCGCGAAGGCTACTCTTCCCTCTTCGCGTCGTCGCGTTCGACCTGACCGCATGCCTGACTGTTACGATGCGCGACGTGGATCTCTTCGAATCCGGCAGCCGCCGCATCCTCACGCTCAAGCCTGGCAAGGAGCGCCTCGTCGCCAATCGGCATCCCTGGATCTTCGCCGGGGCGATCGCTCGCGAGAGCGGACCGGAGGACGCCGCCATCGCCGATCTGCTCGATCCCCGCGGACGGCGCATTGCCTCGGGGTTCCACTCGCTGCACTCACAGATCCGGCTTCGCGCGCTGACGTTCGGGGATGAGGTGCTGACGGCGGAGACGATCCGTGAGCGGATCAGCGCGGCCATCGCCCGGCGCCATCGCACCGATTCGACCAACGCGGTCCGCGTCGTCAATGCCGAGGGGGATGACATCAGTGGATTGATCATCGATCTCTACGACGACGTGGCCGTCGTCGAGATCGCCAACGCCGGCGTCGAACAGCTCCGGCCGATCGTGATCGACGTCCTGAACCGCGAGCTCGCTCCGCGCGGCATCTGGTTCAAGAACGACATCCCGGCCAGGCAGATCGAACGTCTGTCCATGGAGCCGGAATGGATCGGGGAGGGCGAGCCCTTGGCGGAGATCCAAGAGAACGGTCTGCGCTTCCGCGTCGATCCCCGGTCGGGACAGAAGACCGGTTTCTTTCTCGATCAGCGCGAGAACCGCGCGCTCACACGCACGCTCGCGGATGGGTGCCGCGTGCTGAATCTGTTTTCGTATAGCGGCGCATTCGGCGTTTACGCCGCGGCCGGCGGCGCGGCCTCGGTCGAAAACGTCGACATCTCCGCCGGCGCGATCGAGCTGGCGCGCACGAACCATGCGCTGAACGGGCAGCAGGCCACCTTCACCGTCGCCGACGCATTCGATTACGTCCGCAAGACGACCTCGCGCTTCGATCTGCTCATCTGTGACCCCCCCGCCTTCGCCAAGTCGCGCGGCGACGTGGACCGCGCCGCGCGCGGCTACAAGGACGTCAACCTCTTCGCCATGAAGCTTCTCGATCCCGGCGCGCGAATGCTGACCTTCTCCTGCAGCGGCCACATGCCGCTCGATCTTTTTCAAAAGGTCATCTTCGCCGCCGCGCAGGACGCGGGGCGGCCTGTCTCCTTCGTCCGGCGTCTCACCGCCGCTCCCGACCATCCGGTCTCTCTCTTCTGTCCGGAAGGGGAGTACCTGAAGGGATTTCTCCTGGAGGTGCGGTGACGTGATGAAGAGTGAAGAGTGAAGAGTGAAGAGTGAAGAGTGAAGAGTGAAGAGTGAAGAGTGAAGAGTGAAGAGTGAAGAGTGAAGAGTGAAGAGTGAAGAGTGAAG
>Ga0210394_10001009_pt1 | contig 48783 bp, 40 predicted proteins | sample IncBWC12MmetaG_FD_160121 | JGI IMG/M metagenome (GOLD analysis project Ga0210394, IMG submission 160121) | Forest soil microbial communities from Barre Woods Harvard Forest LTER site, Petersham, Massachusetts, United States - Inc-BW-C-12-M | ecosystem: Environmental > Terrestrial > Soil >...
CTGGCGAGCTTGACGGCGATCACACTGTTTTATCGCGCCCGGTCGACGGCCGGGGTCGCGCGCGCCGTCTGGATCGCGGCCGCGGGCGCGGCAACCGGCTGCGGCATATGGGCGACGCATTTCTTGGCGATGCTCGCCTACGAGCCCGGCGTGCCGCTCGCCTACAACATCAACCTCACCACCCTGTCGCTCGTGGCCGCAGCCATGATCACCGGCGGCGGCTTGGCTGCGGCGGTTTTCATTCCCGGCCGCTGGGGTGCGCCGATCGGTGGCGGCATCATCGGCGCCGGCGTCGCCTGCATGCACTATCTCGGCATGGGCGCGCTCGAGCTTCCCGGGCACATCGAATGGGACCTGCCTTTGGTCGTCGTGTCCGTTGTGCTCGGCATGGTCCTGGGTATGGCTGCACTCGCGGTCGCCGTGCGTTGGCAGGGACCGCGGGCGCTATGGGCATCGGCGCTTTTGCTGACGCTGGCGATAGTCTCGCATCACTTCACCGCCATGGGCGCGGTGGAGATCGTCCCCGATCCGACGCGCGTGTTCACCGCGGCGCTGCCGCCGGCCTCGCTCGCGATAGCCATCGCCAGCGTGGCGGTGGCGATATTGGGCATGACCCTGATCAGTGCCTTCGCCGACCGCCGGATCGACGATCAAGGGCGCCTGCTCGACCTGGCGCTGAACAATATGAGCCAGGGCGTGGTGATGCTGGATATGAACGGCCGCCTCGTCGTCTGCAACGAACGCTATCGGGCGATGTACGGCTTGTCCGCGGACGTCATCAAACCCGGCGTCACGTTGATCGACATGATCCGTCACCGATTTGACAAAGGCAGTCTGCAACGCGATCCGGCCCAGTACTGCAACGAGCTCATGAGATCCATGGCTGCGGGCGAGACCGTGAGTTTCGTGACCGAGACGCCGGACGGTCGCTCCATCGCCGTGGTCAATCGACCGATAGCGGGCGGCGGCTATTGGGTCGGGACCCATGACGACATCACCGAACGCCGCTTGGGGGAAAGAAAAAGCGCGTTGCTGGAGGAGCAGGAGGCGCGCCGCGCGGTCGTTGACGAGGCCATCGTCTGGTTTCGCGAAGGCGTCGAGCGGGTGCTGCAGACCGTCGGCGACAGTGTCGCGGCGATGAAATCGACCGCCACGAAGTTGTCGGCAACCTCGAACGAGACCACCGCGCACACGGCCGGCGCCATGGACACCTCCAATGACGCCGTCGACAGCGTCGACGTGGCAGCGACGGCCGCCCATGGATTGTCCAAGTCGATCGCCGAGATCAACCACCAGCTTGTCCGCGCCTCGGATGTGGTGAGAGAGGCTGCGGTGGAGGCGCAATCGACCAATCAGGACATCGCCGGTCTCGCGCAAGCGGCGCAAAAAATCGACGATGTGGTGAAGCTCATCCAGAGCGTGGCCGGGCAGACCAATCTGCTGGCGCTCAATGCCACCATCGAAGCGGCGCGGGCCGGCACAGCCGGCAAGGGCTTCGCCGTTGTCGCTGCCGAGGTCAAGGCGTTGGCCGTGCAAACGGCAAAGGCGACCGACGACATCGCCGCGCAGATCGCGGCGGTGCAAGGCTCGACCCGCAGCGCCGTGCGCGCCATCGGCAGCATCACCACCCGCATGGATGAAATTCAGGAATTCACCGGAGCGATTGCCGCCGCGGTCGAGCAGCAGCACGCCTCGACCAGCGAGATCTCGAACAACGTCGCGGCGGCCGCGACCGGCGCAAAATCCGTGGCTTCGGTACTGCGTCGCGTCACCGGCGCGATCGCCGACATGCACAGCTCGGCCGATACGGTGCTGGCGGCCTCGCAAGCGGTGGAGAAAGCCGCCGACAGCCTGCGCGGCAGCATCGACGGCTTTCTACGCAAGGTCGCGCCTTGATGGCCGAAGCAGACCGGTTCGCGCGAGAATGCCGCCAAAGGAGCCTTCTCCGCCCTCGGCGGCTGGATTATTCTCGGCTCCATCGACAATACGTGCGCGTTCCTTCTCGGGAACCGGCGGCGGATAGTTGGAGTTTTCGGGTACGGACGGGTCAACGCCTGCGGGAGGCGGTCATGGACCAATCGCGTGTTGTGATACTGACGATCGTGGCGCTGATCGGCGCGCATGCCGCGGCGCAAGCCGGGCCTTGCACGACGCAGATCGCGCAGCTTCAGAAGCAAATCGGCCGGTCGGCAACGGGCCCGGAAGGCGGGCCGTCGGGTCCGCAATCGATCGGCGCGCAACTGCATCACCAGCCGACGCCCGGCGCGGTGGAGAATGCCGAGAGCAGGGCCAACGCCGATGCCGCCGCCGCCGTTGATAGCGCGCGGCGCGCAGACGCCGCCGGCGATGCCGACGGTTGCCGCAAAGCGCTCGAGGAGGCGCGGCGGCTCTACGGGATCGATTAGTCGATTAATACGCCTCTTCCGCGTAGATCGGATCGACCGAGCCGGCCCACGGCCCGCGAAATTTTTCCAAGAGCTCCTGCGCCGGCGTGGTGCCGCGCGCGAGTTGGTCTTCCAATACGTCGAGGTAGCGCGTCTCGTCCTGGCCGCTGATGTCGAGATGCCGGCGCCGAACGAGACCGGCGCGGGCAAGCGCAAGGACCTCGTTCGCGATCGCCAGCGCCGTGCGGCCGCGGAGCGTGGCGGCGAGGCCCTGTTTCGGCACCGCGTCGCGCAGTGCCTGGCGCTCGCCGGCGGTCCAATCCTTGACCAGATCCCAGGCGGCATCGAGGCTGACATCGTCATAGAGAATGCCGGCCCAGAAGGCCGGCAGCGCCAGCAGGTAGGCGAGCGGGCCTGAATCGGCGCCGCGCATCTCGAGGTAGCGCTTGAGCCGCACCTCCGGAAAGATCGTGCTGACGTGGTTCGCCCAATCCGAGATGGTGGCGCGCGCGCCGGGCATGCCCGGGAGCTTGCCCGCCATCAGATCGCGGAACGATTGGCCGGCGACGTCGACGTATTCGTCGCCATGCTTGACGAAATACATCGGCACGTCCAGCGCGTAATCCACCCAGCGCTCGAAGCCCATGCCCGGCTCGAACGCCCAGGGCAGCATGCCGGCGCGCGCATTGTCGGTGTCGCGCCAGATCTCCGAACGGAAGGAGAGAAAACCGTTGGGCTTTCCTTCCGTGAACGGTGAGTTCGCGAACAAGGCCGTCGCCACCGGTTGTAGCGCCAGCGACACGCGCAGTTTCTTCACCATGTCGGCTTCGGAGGAGAAGTCGAGATTGGTCTGCACCGTGCAGGTCCGGTACATCATGTCGAGACCGAGCGTGCCGACCTTGGGCATGTAGGCCGTCATGATCTTGTAGCGGCCCTTCGGCATTTTCGGCATCTCGGCGCGCGTCCAGCTGGGCGTCATGCCGATGCCGAGAAAGCCGATGCCGAGCGGGCGCGCGACTTCGCGCACCTGGGCGAGATGCGCCATCACCTCGCTCGACGTCTGGTGCACGGTCTCGACCTGCGCCCCGGACAGCTCGAACTGGCCGCCCGGTTCGAGCGAGATCGCGCCGCCGCCGGTCACGTCGAACAGGCCGATGATGTTTGACCCTTCCACGATCGGCTGCCAGCCGAGCAGGTGCTGCATTCCTTCGAGCAGCGCGCGAATGCCGCGGCGTCCCTCATAGGGCACCGGACGATGACCTTCGAGCGTGAACGCGAACTTCTCGTGTTCGGTGCCGATGCGGAAACGCGATCTCGGCTTGACGCCCTGGGCGATCCAATCGACGAGCTCGGCGCGCCGCTCGATCGGAGTCAGGTCGACCTGGTCACGCGCCATGGTGCTCCCGCAGCAGGGGTCGGTACTTGAAAATAGTGGTCAGCGCTCGGGATCGTCAGGCGGCCTTGCGCTTGTCCGGCGGGAAGCGGCCGTAGAAGGTCTCGCCGTTCTTGGCCATGTCGCGCAGGAGCTTGGGCGGCTTGAACCGCTCGCCATGGCGCTTGGCGAGGCCGTTGCACAGCGCCACAAAGGCTTCGGTGCCCATGCCGTCGATATAGGAGATGGTGCCGCCGGTGAACGGCGCGTAGCCGAAGCCGAGGATCGAGCCGACATCGGCTTCGCGCATGTCGGTGACCACCCGCTCTTGGACGCAGCGTGCCGATTCGAGCGCCTGGATGGCAAGCAGCCGATGCTTGAGCTCGGCGACGTCGATCTTATCCGGATCGAGCTTGGTCGTTTGCAGGTCGGCAAGGCCGGGCCACAACCGCTTCGGTCCGCTCTGCGGATAGTCGTAGAAACCCTTGCCGTTCTTGCGCCCGTAACGTCCGCGTTTCTCCACCATCTCTTCGAGCAGGGCGCGCTGCCGCGGATCGATAGCCTCGGGGCCGAGATCGGCCTCGGTGGCCTTGAGGACCTTCCAGGCGAGATCGACGGCGACCTCGTCGGTCAGCGACAGCGGTCCGACCGGCATGCCGGCGAGCCGTCCGACATTCTCGATCATTGCCGCCGGCACGCCTTCGGCCAGCATCAATTGTCCCTCGCGGATATAGGTGCCGACCACGCGCGAGGTGTAGAAGCCGCGCGAATCGTTGACCACGATCGGTGTCTTGCGGATCGCGCGTACGTAATCGAGCGCCATCGCGAGCGCCGCATCGCCGGTCTTCTTGCCGAGAATGATCTCGACCAGCATCATGCGGTCGACCGGCGAGAAGAAGTGGATGCCGACAAAACGCCGCGGATCCTTGAACGAGGCGGCGAGCGAGGTGATCGGCAGGGTCGAGGTGTTGGAACCGAAGATCGTCTCCTTGCCGATCACGGCCTGCGCCTTGGCGATGACTTCTTCCTTGATCTTGCGATCCTCGAACACCGCCTCGATGATCAGGTCGCAATCCTTGAGCCCGGCGTAATCGGGCGTGGCGGTGATGCGCGCCAGCAACGCGTCGCGGTCGGCGGCGGTGGCGCGGCCGCGATTGACCTGGTCGGTTGCGAGCTTCTGCGAATGCGCCTTGCCCTTGTCGGCCGCTTCCTGGTCGCGATCGATGAGCACGACCTCGATGCCGGCTAGCGCGCTCACATAGGCGATGCCGGCGCCCATGAAGCCGGCGCCGAGGACGCCGATCTTCTTCACCGCTTTCGCCGGCACCTCGGCCGGACGGCGCGCGCCCTTGTTGAGCTCCTGCATCGAGAGGAACAGCGAGCGGATCATCGCCGCCGCTTCCGGCGAGCGCAGGATCTTGGCGAAATAACGCGACTCGACGCGCAGCGCCTGATCCATCGGTAGCTGCAGGCCCTCATAGACGACCTGCATGATGGCGCGCGCCGCGGGATAATTGTCGTAGGTTTCGCGGCGATAAAGCGCGTTCGCTGGCGTGAACACGGTGAGACCGGCTTTCGAATAAACCGGCCCGCCGGGCAATTTGAATCCGTCGATGTCCCAGGGCTGTTTGGCGGTGCCGCCGGCCTTGATCCAATTCTTGGCCGTGCGCACGAGGTCAGCTGCCGGGACCACCGCATCGATGAGCTTCATGCCCTTGGCGCGGCTCAACGCGAGGTGGTCGCCTTTGAGCAGGAATTGCAGCGCATCGGCCGGCTGCAGCATCCGCGCAATGCGCTGCGTGCCGCCGCCGCCGGGGAACAGCCCGACCTTGATCTCCGGCAGGCCGAGCCGCGCTTTGTCGTTGTCGGCGGCGACGCGATGATGGCAGGCGAGCGCGAGCTCGAAGCCGCCGCCCATCGCGGTACCGGTAATCGCCGCCACCCACGGCTTGCCGCAGGTCTCGATGCGCCGGAAGATCAGCGAGAGGTTGCGCACCTCGTCGAACAGGCGGGCATTCGCGGCCTCCTCGCCCTGCGATTTCTTCAGCTCGGCATAAGCGCGATTCTGCGTCTCCAGCATGCTGAGGTCGGCGCCGCCGCAAAACGTGTCCTTGCCCGAGGTGATCACGGCGCCCTTGATGGCGGCGTCGGTCGTGACTTTGTCGACGATCGACGAAAGCTCCTGGCCCACCTTGGCGTCGATGACGTTCATCGAGCGTCCAGGCATGTTCCAGGTGACGAGCGCAATGCCGTCGGCGTCAATGTCGAGGGTGAAATTCTGCAAGGTCATATTCAGCTCCCTGTATCGTCATCCGCGGCCTTTCGTTTGCCAGGCCCCCAAGGACAACGCGTTACGAATACGGTTCCCCGTTCTTGTGCGTATAACGCTCGCCTTTTTCGTCGGAGATCGCCGCCAGATCGACATCGGGATATTCGGCGCGCTCGTGCTTCGAGCGCGTCCCGATTTCAAGATAGACCGCGTCCTGCGTGCTCTTGTTGACGAGATGATGCCCGTTGCGATTGTTGGCTTTGAAGCCTGCGGCATCGCCCGGCTTGAGCACCGTCTCGCCGCCATCCTCGATCAGCACGACCTCGCCTTGAAGGATATAGACGAACTCGTCTTCCTTCTCATGCCAGTGACGCAAGGCCGAGGCGGCGCCGGGCTTGAGCGTCGTGAGATTGACGCCGAACTGGTCGAGCCCGGCGGCAAGGCCGAGCCGCTTGCGCGCACGGCCGGCGACCACCTTGCGGAACGGCTCCGGGTAGTCGGTGCCGTCATACACCCGAAGCCTGGCGATATCGATTTTCGGCATGCCGCGCGCTCCCCGTTACACCCCTCCCGGCGTGCGCGGAGGGGACAATCACACCCGCTCGATGATCGTGGCGGTCCCCATGCCGGCGCCGATGCAGAGCGTGACCAGCGCGGTGGCCAGGCCGCGGCGCTCGAGCTCGTCGAGCACGGTGCCGAGGATCATCGCGCCGGTCGCGCCGAGCGGATGGCCCAGCGCGATGGCGCCGCCATTGACGTTGATCTTGCCGTGGTCGATGTCGAAGGCCTGCATGTAACGCAGCACGACCGAGGCGAACGCCTCGTTGAGCTCGAAAAGATCGATGTCGGCAAGCGTCATGCCGGCCCGCTTCAGCACCTTCTTGGTGACGTCGACCGGGCCGGTCAGCATGATCGCAGGTTCGCTGCCGATATTGGCGAAGGCGCGCACGCGGGCGCGGGGTTTCAGGTCGGCCTTCTTGCCGGCGCGGCTGTTGCCGAGCAGGACCGCGGCGGCGCCGTCGACGATGCCCGAGGAATTGCCGGCATGGTGGACGTGTTTGACGTATTCGACTTCCGGGTGTTTCTGAATGGCCACGGAATCGAAGCCGCCCATTTCTCCCATCTGCACGAAGGATGGCTTGAGCGAGGCGAGCGACTGCATGGTCGTTTCCGGCCGCAGGTGCTCGTCCTTGGCGAGAATGGGAAGACCGTTCACGTCTTTGACGGTGATGACCGAGCGGCCGAAGCGGCCCTCGTTCCACGACGTCGCCGCGCGCTTCTGGCTCTCGACCGCATAGGCGTCGACGTCGTCGCGGGAGAACCCGTATTTGGTGGCGATGAGATCGGCGGAAATGCCCTGCGGCAGGAAATATTCGGAAACGGCGATGGTCGGATCGACCGCCCAGGCGCCGCCCGAGGCGCCGATGCCGACCCGGCTCATCGATTCAACGCCGCCGCCGATCGCCATGTCGTGCTGTCCGGACATGATCTGCGCGGCGGCGAAATTGACCGCGTCGAGACCGGAGGCGCAAAAGCGGTTGATCTGCACGCCAGCGACAGTCTCGCCATAGCCGGCGACGAGCGCCGCGCTGCGCGCGATGTCGGCCCCTGCCTCGCCGACCGGATCGACCACACCCATCACCACGTCGTCGACCTGGACCGGATCGAGCTCGTTGCGGCTCTTGATGGCGCCCAGCGCCTGGCTCGCCAGATTGAGTGCGGTCACCTCGTGCAGCGAGCCATCGGTCTTGCCGCGGCCGCGCGGCGTGCGCACGTGATCGTAGATGAAGGCGTCGGGCATAGCGGTTTCCTCGCCGAGTTGATCCTATCCCCGTTGCGGAGATGGTGGCTGGGCGGCCGATGGCCGCGAAGCCGGATTGGGGTTGGGCCGTCCGTAAGACCGAATATCGCCCATATAGTGCAACTGCGGAAGAATTACAGCGGCAAAGGAGGCCAATACGGCCCGCATGGCGCCGAGGCGTCGGGGCGGCTTCCAGCGCCGCTCAAGGCGTCGCGCGATAATGCCGGCTAACGCGCGCCACACGGCGATCAGGCGTAGTCAGAACGCCTCCGCCGGCAACGCCATGGTGCTGGCGGCGCCGGCCTTGATGCGCGCGAGATGCGTCGTCGAGGCCGGCAGCATGCGCTCGACGAAGAAGCGGCCGGTTGCAAGCTTTGCCGCCATGCGCTCGCCGGCGCCGTTGCTTCCCGCGGGGCTCGACTTCGCCGCCTCGGCGATCCGGCACCACATATAGCCGAGCGCCACCAGGCCGAAGAGGTGCAGGTAATCGGTCGAGCCGGCGCCGGCATTGTCGGGATTGCCGAGCGCGTTCTGCATGAACCACATCGTCGCCTGTTGCAGCTCGCCGAGCGCCTGGCCGAGTGGCTTCACATAGGGCGCGAGCTCGGCGTCGGCGCCGTGCTCCTTGATGTAGGCGGCGACTTCGCCGAAGAACGCCTGCAATGCGCGGCCGCCGTCCTTCGGCAGTTTGCGGCCGACGAGATCGAGCGCCTGGATGCCGTTGGCGCCCTCGTAGATCATGGCGATGCGTGAATCGCGCACGAACTGCTCCATGCCGTGCTCGGCGATGTAGCCGTGGCCGCCGAACACCTGCTGCGCGATCACCGTGTTGGCGAAGCCCTGGTCGGTGAGCACACCTTTGATCACCGGCGTCATCAGGCCCATGTGATCGTCGGCCGCCTGCCGTTCCTTGGCGTCGCCGGAGCGATGCGCCACGTCGCTCTTGAGCGCGGTCCATAGCACCAGCGCGCGCCCGGCCTCGTTGAACGCGCGCATGGTCATCAGCATGCGGCGCACGTCGGGATGTACGATGATCGGATCGGCCGCCTTGTCCTTGAATTTCGCGCCGGTGAGCGCGCGGCCGGCGAGCCGGTCCTTGGCATAGGCGGCGGCGTTCTGATAGGCGACCTCGGATAACGCCAGCCCCTGCATGCCGACGCCGAGGCGCGCTTCGTTCATCATCACGAACATCGCATTCAAGCCGCGGTTCGGCTCCCCGACCAGCCAGCCGGTCGCGCCGTCATAGTTCATCACGCAGGTGGAATTGCCGTGGATCCCCATCTTCTCTTCGATCGAGCCGCAGGAGACGGCGTTGCGCGCGCCGACCGCGCCGTCCTTGGTCGGCAGGAATTTGGGGACGACGAAGAGGGAAATTCCCTTGACGCCTTCCGGCGCGCCCTCGATGCGGGCGAGCACCAGGTGGATGATGTTCTCGGCAAGATCGTGCTCGCCGGCGGAGATGAAGATCTTCGTGCCGGTGATCTTGTAGCTGCCGTCGGGCTGCGGCACCGCGCGGCTGCGGGTCAATCCGAGATCGGTGCCGCATTGCGGCTCGGTGAGGTTCATCGTGCCGGTCCATTGACCGCTGACGAGCTTGGGAAGGTAGAGCGCCTTCTGCTCCGGCGAGCCGTGGACGAGGAGCGCGGCGGCCGCTCCCTGGGTCAGGCCGGAATACATGGCGAAGGCCATGTTTGCCGAAACGAGGAACTCGCCGATGGCCTGCGAGAGGACCCGCGGCAGACCTTGGCCGCCGAACTCGGGCGGCGATGAAGCCCCGATCCAACCGCCTTCGATCAGCCGCTTGTAGGCTTCCTTGAAGCCCGTCGGGGTGGTGACCGAGCCATCGTCGTGGCGGCGGCAACCTTCCTTGTCGCCGACGCGGTTGAGCGGCGTGAGCACGTCCTCGCAGAATTTTCCCGCTTCCTCGAGCACCGCTTCAAGGAGATCGGGCGTGGCGTCGGCAAAGCCCGGCAAATTGTTGTAGCGATCGATGTGAAAAACGTCGCTCAGCAGGAACATCACGTCATCAACGGGAGCCTTGTACGTCGGCATGATGTCGCTCTCCGGGCCGTGTCCGCCGCTCGCCGGCTGGACCGAGACGCGTAATGTAGCCGATTTTCGGCGGCGTTTGTCGGGCAGCACGCGCTCTTTTAACCGCTTATTTACCGTAATCCTGAAAAGTCGGCCCCGAGGACACAGGACCGCGCGTCGCGCGTCGTCGTTGTAGAGCATCGGCTCGAAACCGGGCGGTCCTGCCTCCTCACGATTGTGGGTTCGCGCGAATGAAATCCGGCGGTCCGTGGAACTTCAGGGGTTTCCGTCCGGAGACGCGCGAGCTTGCGCGCGAAGCCGCGCGCCCGTCCGACGTATCGGTCGGCGATTGGCTCAACAACGTCATCCGGTCGGCCGACGAGGACGGGGACGAGCGGCCGCGATCATCGCGGTTCGAGCGCACCGCGAAGCAGCGGCAGCGGCCGAGCTCACGCTATGACGAACGCGAGCGCGGGGAGCGCGACCGTCCGCACGATCCGTATTGGCGCCCGCGCGGCTATGGCGAAGACGAGCCGCCGCGCCGGGCTGGCGCTCCTTATCGCGACGGGCAGGACCGCGACCGCACCGACCGGCCGCGCCGGGAGCGAGCCCGCAACCCTGAGCGCGGGGTCCGTGAAGCCGAATGGGATCGCGAAGAATCCTTGCGCGAGGAAGCCATGCGCGAGGAGGCCTTGGAGGCCGAACGTGAATGGCGAGTGCGGGAAGCGGCGCGCGCTCGGCAGGAGGCGCGCGAAGCCGAACGTATCCGTGAAGAGACGCGCCGCGAAGCCGAGCGCGCCCGTCAAGAAGCTCTGGAAGTCGAGCGTGCGCGCGACGAAGCCCGGCGTGAAGTCGAACGCGCCCGCGATGAAGCGCGCGACGCCAAGCGCGCACGTGAGGAAAAAGCGCGGCGCCAGGCCGAACCCGCCCTTGACGTGGCATCGCCGGACGATGTGGCCGCAGCGGCTCATGCTCCGGAGCGCAGCGAAGCTGCACGTAACCGCGAAGAGCTCGGCGAATTGCATGGACGTCTCGATCAGATCTCGAGCCAGCTCGAACGTCTCGCGCGGACCGACATGGCGCAACGCGCGCTCGCCCAGCGGCAGCGCCCGTCGCCGCCAATTCCGGACGCCAGCGGCGGTCAGCGCGCGCCGGGGCTGACCGGTGCTCCGCAAGCGCCGCGTCGGAGCATGATGCGGCTCCCAGCGGACCAAGCGCCGGCAATCGCGCCGGCGCCGCTTGCCGATCGCAAGTCGGTGGATGATCGCGATTCGCCGATCGAACGCGCGGTGGCGGAGATCACGGCACGCCAACGCGCACTCGCCGGAGAAGTTGCAATCGCGCCGGCGCCAAAAGAGCCGCCACCCATTGTGCCGGCGCCAGCATCGATCCCGCCATCATCGATCCCGCCGTCATCGACACCGACTTTTGAAGTCCGCTCGCCGCCCCCGGAGGGCTTGCCGGCGGAGCGCACGGCTGCACCCTTGGCGAGCCGGACGGGACAAGCCGAGTGGCAGGAGCCGGAAAAGCCGCAGCCGGAGCCCGCGCGCCACGAGAGCGCACCCGCACCGGCCATCGATCTCAGCGGCCTCGAGCGGCAACTGCGTCAGATCACCAGCCAGATCGAAGCACTGCGCCCGGCGAGCGATCTAGAAAAGGCGATCGAAGGCATCCGCGCCGACCTGACCGAGATCGGCCGCTCGCTCACCGAAGCGCTGCCGCGGCGCGCGGTCGAGTCGCTGGAGATCGAAGTCAGAGCGCTTGCCCAGCGGATCGACCATAGCCGGCGGTGCGGCCTCGATGCCACGGCGCTGGCCGGGCTGGAGCGCGGGGTGACCGACGTGCGCGAGTCGTTGCGCGGGCTCACCACCGCCGAGAGCCTGGTCGGCATGGACGAAGCGGTGCGGGCGCTGGCGAAGAAAGTCGACGCGATCGCGGCGAAGGACGACCCGGCCGCGCTGCAGCAGCTCGAGAGCGCGATCGGCGGCTTGCGCGGCATCGTCTCGCATGTCGCATCCAACGAAGCGCTCAGCAAGGTCGCGGAAGACGTCCGCACGCTCTCCGCCAAGGTGGACGACCTCGCCAACAGCGCCGCCAGCGGACACGCGGTCTCGGCGCTCGAGAGCCGCATCGATACGCTGACCAGCGCCCTCAATGCCTCGACCGGCACCGGTCAGGCGGTAACCGCGCTCGAGAGCCGCATCGACACGCTGGCGAGCGCGCTCAAAGCCTCGACCGAAGCCGGTCACGCCGTGCCTCACCAACTGGAGAAGCTTCTCGCCGGCCTGATCGAGAAGCTTGAATGGGTGCAGCTCACGCACACCGATCACGCGGCTCTCGCGCATCTCGAGGACCGCATCGCCACGCTGGTCAAGCGCTTCGATGCCTCCGACGCGCGTTTCGTCCATCTGGAAGCGGTGGAACGCGGGCTCGCCGATCTCCTGGTGCATATCGAGCAATTGCGCGGGACCAACGGCAAGCCGGCCGCCCTGGCAGAGGGCGGCGCCAAGATCGGCGTCGGCGCGATCGAACGCGATGTCGCTGAGATCAAACAAACCGAACGCCGGACCCAGGAATCGCTGGAAGCCGTCCAGGGCACCGTGGAGCATGTCGTCGATCGCCTGGCGATGATCGAAAGCGGCATGCGCACGGAAGAGCCGAGCCCCGTTTCGATCGCGACCGTGCCGGCGAAGACGCCGGAGCGCGCGGCCGCGCCGCCGGCGGTGTCCTCGCCTGAACCGCCCGCGGCAGCGGCGCCGCAATCCAGCGCGCCACGGCAACCGATCGATCCCAACCTGCCGCCCGACCATCCGCTCGAACCCGGCTCGGCAAGCCGCGCGCGGCCGCCCTCCGCCGCGGATCGGATCGCCGCGTCGCAAGCCGCGCTTGGCTCGAAGCCGCCGGTCATTCCCGACCCGGGCGGCGGCAAACCCGATTTCATCGCCGCTGCGCGTCGTGCCGCGCAGGCAGCGGCGGCCACCGCGCTCGAGCGTTCGCCGGGCGCCAAGGCCCCCGCCGGCGAACCGTTGCCGAAGACGCTCTCACAGCGACTGCGCAAGCTGATCGTGCCGATCGCCGTCGTGGTCATCGTCGCCGGCGGATGGCGCATCGCGTCGCGGCTGTTCGATGGCAATGACGCCGCCGCGGTCCAGGAGATGCAAGCGGCAAAAATCTCGCCTCCCGCTGCCGCCCCGGCGGAGGCCGCATCGCCCACGCCGCCGGCACCGGAAGCGACCCGGCTCCCGATTCCGAACGCCAACCCCGCCGCGAGCACCGACGCGCCGATGCCGCTTGTTCCCGGACCCGGAGCGGCAATAGATGCGAAGCCGTCTGGGCAGTCGCTCAACGATGATGCGGACGCAACCTCGCTGGCCGCCGATGCGCCGCCTCTCGGCAAACCGGCCGCCAATGGCGCGGCGGTCTGGCCGCCATCCGATGTCACCGGCGCGTTGCCGCGCGCATCGGCGCTGCCGAGTGCAACGGCGCCCGCGGCCGCTGCGGCTGTGTCGGACGAGAAGTTGCCGGCCACCATCGGGGGACCGGCGCTGCGGGCGGCGGCGCTTTCCGGCGACGCATCGGCTGCTTACGAGGTGGCGATACGCTTTGCCGAAGGCCGTGGCGTGGCGCAGAACAACGAAGAGGCCGCGCACTGGCTCGATCGCGCCGCCAAGCTCGGGCTCGCTCCGGCGCAGTTCCGGCTCGGCGGTCTCTACGAAAAAGGCGTCGGGGTGAAGAAGAACCTGGCCACGGCGCGCGACTTCTATCGCGCCGCGGCCGACAAGGGTCACGGCAAGGCCATGCACAATCTCGCCGTGCTTTACGCCGAAGGCGTCGACGGCGCCGCCGACTACCGCACGGCCGCGCAATGGTTCCGCAAGGCCGCCGATCGCGGCATCACCGACAGCCAGTATAATCTCGGCATCCTTTACGCGCGCGGCATCGGCGTGGAACAGAACTTCGCCGAGTCCTACAAGTGGTTTGTCCTGGCCGCCAATCGCGGCGACAAGGACGCGGCCAAGAAACGCGAAGAGGTGGCGGCGCGTCTCGACCCGCAATCGCTCGCGGCCGCGAGTCAGGCTGCGCAGAATTGGACGGCAGAGCCGCAGCCGGCCGATGCGGTCGAGGTGAAGGCCTGGGATCCGCCCGCGAGGGCCGCGCCGGCAGCGAAATCGAAACCGCGATCGGCCGGCGCCAAAGCTTCGCCGCCGGAGGCCGTCAAGGTCGACTAGGCGCCGGCTGCCGGCGATCAAATTTGCGCGCCGGCGTCACGCCGGTGGTATGCCGGCAAGCAACGCGCGAGTAGAACGGTTTCAACGCCTACCCCTTCGCCCGGGCCAAGCCGTGCAGATCTACCTTCCGATCGCCGATATTCCCGTCAACGTCTTCCTCGTGCTGGCGATGGGGCTGGCGGTCGGGTTCCTTTCCGGCATGTTCGGCGTCGGCGGCGGATTCCTGATGACGCCGTTGTTGATCTTCATCGGCGTGCAACCGGCCGTCGCGGTCGCGAGCGTCACCACGCATGTCGCCGCCTCGTCCTTCTCCGGAGCGATCGCGTATTGGCGGCGCAACGCCATCGATGTCACGCTGGCGCTGACGCTTCTGGCCGGCGGCATCGTCGGCAGCGCCGGCGGCGTGGCGCTGTTCACCTGGCTGCGCACGCTCGATCAGCTCGACCTGGCGATCGGGCTCTCCTACGTCACCTTTCTCGGCGTCGTCGGCGTGCTGATGGTCGCCGAGAGCGCCCGTGCCATCAACCGCAGCCGCCGCGGCAAGCCGGCCGAATTGCGCCGGCCCGGCAGCCACATCTGGTTTCACGGGTTGCCGTTGAAGCTCCGCTTCAAACGCTCGAAGGTCTATGTGTCCGCGATTCCGGTGCTGGCGATCGGTTTCATCATCGGCTTCATCGGCGCGGTCATGGGCATCGGCGGCGGCTTCTTGCTGGTGCCGATGCTGATCTATCTCCTGCGCGTGCCCACCGCGACCGTAATCGGCACCTCGATGGTGCTGATCTTCGTCACCATGACGGCAACGACGGTGCTGCACGCGGCGACCAATCATCTGGTCGACGCCGTGCTCGCGCTCATCCTCATGGTCGGCGGGGTGATCGGCGCTCAGTTCGGCGCCCACGCCGGACAGCGCATCCGCGGCGAGTGGCTGCGCCTGTTGCTCGGCCTGCTGGTACTTTCGGTCGGCCTGCGCTTCGCGTTCGAGCTCGTGCTGCGGCCGGACGACCTCTACTCGATCCGGCTCGTCGGAGGCGCGCTATGAGGGTGGCGCTGGCGGTAGCTTTTGCCCTGGCCGGCGTCCTCGGCGGCGGCGGTCCGGCGGTGGCCGAGCGCCTGGTCGCGTCGCTGACCAATCATCACGTGATGATCACCTCGAACTATACCGGCGTCGAGCTGGTGCTGTTCGGCTCGGTCGAGCAAGACGCGACCAGCCTCGGCCGGCACGGGCCCTACGATATCGTCGCCACCATCACCGGACCGCGCGAAACGGTGCGCACGCGGCGCAAGCAGCGCGTGCTCGGCATCTGGGTCAATACGCAGGCGCGCACCTTCGTCGATCCGCCATCCTACCTCGCGGTCCTGGCCAACCGTCCGCTCGACGCCATCACCGGCGCCGACAATTTGCGGCGGCTGCGGCTTGGCATCGCCAATACGCCGCTGCCGGAATTGATCCACAACGATATCGGCGAGGTCAGCAACGATCCATTCCGCGCCGCGCTGGTGCGGCTGATGGGCGAACGCGGTCTCTACAGCGAACAGTCGAATGCGGTGACGTTCCTGACGCCGACGCTGTTTCGTGCCGCGATCGCGCTGCCGGCGCAGGTGCCGATCGGCGACTACGATGTCGACGTCAAGCTGTTCGCCGACGGCAGCTTGATCGGGCACACCAATTCCGCGTTCGAGATCGTCAAGGTCGGCTTCGAGCAGTTCGTGGTCAACGCCGCGCGCGATCACGGCGTGCTCTACGGTTTGGCGATGGCGATGCTGGCGCTCTTGACCGGCTGGATCGCCAGCGTGGCGTTCCGGCGCGACTGACCTTCAATCCGGCAAGCACCGCTCAGCGGCGATGGCATAAAGGCGGCGCTCGCCGAGCATGTGCGCCGTGAAGCCGCGGGCGCCGAACAAGACCATGATCGCGCGGTCGCGCACATTGAGGCCGCCGGCATAGGCGCCGAAGGCCGGCATGACCAGGCGCCTGCCGTCGGCGGCGAAACAGCGCCGGCTGACCGCGCGGCCGCGCTGGGCGACCCGCGCGACCGGATGCAGATGGCCGGCGACCTCGCCTTCGCAAGGTTCCGCCGCAGGCTGGTGACGGAAGGTCAGCGGCGCGAACGCCAAGGTCGCGGCAAAGCGCCCGCCGATGCCGTCGGCCGGATCGGGATCGTGATTGCCGGCGATCCAGACCCAATCGCGCCCGCGCTGAAGTCTGGTCAGCACCGCACGGTCGGCGGCGCCCATGCGCAATGGCCCGCCGCCATCATGGAAGCTGTCGCCGAGCGCGATCACGAGCCGTGGCGCGTAGCGTTCGATGCGGCCGGCGAGCCGGGCCAAAGTGGTCGCCGTGTCGTAAGGCGGCAGCAGTACGCCGCGGGCGGCAAAGGCCGAGCCCTTCTCCAGATGCAGATCGGCGATGACCAGCGCCTGCTCGTCCGGCCAATACAGCGCGCCGGCCGGATCGGCGACGAGCGTGGCGCCGGCGACGGCGATCGTTTCGTCCGCGCGTGCCGGCGACGGTGCGGACCCGGCAGCCGGTTGCCCGCCGGCGCGGGAGTAAGCGGAAGAAACCCCGGCGCTCACTGCATCGCCTCCTTCACCAATTCGTCCGCCGCCTCGGCGAGGAGCGAATCCGCCGCCTCGCCGTAGACCGCCTCGCGCCCGATCTCCAGCATGACCGGGACCGCGAGCGGAGACACATGGTCGAGCGCTTTATGGACGATTCGGCCCCGGATGCGCGAGAGCATTTCGCCGAGGCGGCGGACGTCGAGGAGGCCGGTCGAGGCGTCGGCGCGGGCGGCGCGCAGGAGCACGTGGTCGGGCTGGTGGCTGCGCAGCACGTCGTAGACGAGGTCGGTCGAGATCGTGACCTGGCGGCGGGATTTCTCCTCGCCGGGAAAGCGGCGCTCGATCAGGCCGGCGATGATCGCGCAATTGCGGAATGTACGCTTCATCAGCGCGGATTCGGCAAGCCACGCCTCGAGATCATCGCCGAGCATGTCCTCATCGAACAGGCTGGCGAGGGAAAGTTCGCCGCGCTCGATGCGTTGCGCCAAGTCGCCGAGGCCCCAGACGGCGAGCGCGTATTCGTTGGCGACGAAGCCCAGCGGCCGCTGCCGCGCACGCTCGAGCCGGCGCGTCAGCAGCATGCCGAGGGTCTGATGCGCCAGCCGGCCCTCGAACGGGTAGCAGATCAAATAGTGCTTGTTGCCGCGGGGAAAAGTTTCCACCAGAAGCTCTTGCGCGCCCGGCATCTGCGAGCGCCATTCCTGGATCTCAAGCCACTCGCGCACCTGCGCCGGCAACGCCCGCCACTCCTGCGGATGGGCGATGATGCCGCGCACCCGCGCGGCGAGATAGGTCGAAAGCGGAAACTTGCCGCCCTCGTAGGCCGGCACTTTCGGGTCTTCGGAGGTTGAGCGCGAGACGTAGACCTGGTCCTCGACCAGGACCTCGTATTTGAGGATCTCGCCGGCGAACACGAAGGTGTCGCCGGGTACCATGGTCTCGACGAAATATTCCTCGACCTCGCCAAGGAGCCTGCCGCCGCGCGGAATCATCTTCGAGGCCCGCGAGCGCACCAGCCGGACCTTCAGCATGTCCGCCTCGACAATGGTGCCGACATTGAGCCGGTAGCGCTGCGCCACGCTCGGATGGGCGATGCGCCAGCGGCCGTCCTTCCCTTGCCGGATGCGGGCGAAGCGCTCATAGGCCTTGAGCGCGTAGCCGCCGGTGGCGACGAAATCGACGACCGCGTCGAAATCCGCCCGCGGGAGCGCGGCATAGGGCGTTGCCGTTCTCACCTCGGCATAGAGCTCGTCGCTTAAGAACGGCTCGCCGCAGGCGCAGCCGAGCACGTGCTGCGCCAGCACGTCGAGCGCGCCGACGCGCAAGGGCGGCGTGTCTTGCGCGTTCTCGGCGATGGCGTCGAGCGCGGCGCGGCATTCGAGCACCTCGAAACGGTTCGCCGGGATGAGCACGCCCTTCGACGGCTCGTCCATGCGGTGGTTGGCGCGGCCGATGCGCTGAAGGATGCGCGAGGCGCCCTTCGGTGCGCCGACATTGATGACGAGATCGACGTCGCCCCAATCGACGCCGAGATCGAGCGAGGAAGTGCACACGACCGCGCGCAGGCGCCCGCTCGCCATCGCCGCTTCGACCTTGCGCCGCTGCGCCACGTCGAGCGAGCCGTGATGGAGCGCGATGGCGAGATTGTCGTCATTGATGTGCCAGAGCTGCTGGAAGATTCCTTCGGCCTGGCTGCGGGTGTTGACGAAAACGAGCGTGGTGCGGTGGCCGTTGATCAGCCGGTAGATCTCGTCGAGTGCGTGGCGCGCGGAATGGCCGGCCCAGGGGAGCTGCTCGCGCGTGTCCAGCATGCTGACATCGGGGGCGGCGCCGCCTTCGGCGATGATGAGGTCGGCGCGCGCCTTTCCCGCCGCGTCATCGCGCTGCGGCACCATGAAGCGCGCCAGTTCTTCAGGCTCGGCCACGGTCGCCGAGAGGCCGACGCTGCCGAGCTCAGGGGCGAGACGAAACAATCGTGCCAGGCCGAGCGAAAGCAGATCGCCGCGCTTCGAGGTCACCAGCGCGTGCAACTCGTCGAGGATCACGCGCTTGAGCGAGCCGAACAGATAAGGCGCATCGGCGGAGGCGAGGAGGAGGGCAAGCTGCTCCGGCGTGGTGAGCAGGATATGCGGCGGATCGCGGCGCTGGCGCTGGCGCTTCGATGTCGGCGTGTCGCCGGTGCGCGTCTCGATGCGGATCGGCAGTCCCATCTCGGTGACCGGCGCTTCGAGATTGCGCGCGATGTCGACCGCAAGCGCCTTGAGCGGAGAGATATAGAGCGTATGCAGCCCGCCCTCGCGGCGGATGTCGCGGCCGGCGGAAATGAGTTTCCTTGCCGCCGCGCTTTTGGGTGTGGGCGAAGCGCTCAACTCCACCAGGCTCGGCAGGAAGCCGGCGAGCGTCTTGCCGCCGCCGGTCGGCGCGATCAGCAAGACCGAACGGCCGGCTTGTGCCTTGGCCAAAAGCTCGAGCTGGTGCGGGCGCGGTGTCCAGCCGCGGCCGGCGAACCAACGGGCAAACGGTTCGGGAAGAACCGCGACGCGTTCGATGACGCTCATCCGCCAGAAGTAACGGGCGCGGGCATTGCGGTCGAGGGCCGCGCGACCACGACGAGGCTGTCGATAGGCACGCCCTTTTCAGTGCGCACGGCAGCCTCCGCCAGATGCGCGAGCGCGAGGCCGGCATTTTTCACGGCGTCTCGTACATGGGCGGCGCCATGGGCATAGCGCAATGTCGGCAGCAGCTTTGCGCCGGAGCCGGAATGCGTCTCCACCGTGAAGGCGGCTATGCCGTCGGGTGCGAGCATGCGCGCGATCGCGGTCACGACCGGACGAAGATCGTTCACATAGACGAAGACGTCGGCGGCCACGACGAGATGATAGCGTGCCGCGCTCGCGGCCCCCGCGGCCAGAAAGCGCTGCAGGTCGGCGGTGGCGAGACGGTCATAGAGGCCTTTGGCCGCTGCCCGCGCGACCATCGCCGGCGAGAGATCGACGCCGACGAGCCAATCGACGAAGGGCCGAAACGCGGCGCCGGCAAGCCCGGTGCCGCAGCCGAGGTCGAGCATCGAACCGAACCGCAGTGCGCCTTCCCCCGCGCGCATGACTGAGCCGACCGCATCGCGCAAGATTTCCGGACCACGATAAGCGAGGCGCTCGGTGAGCGCCGCGTCATAGCGGGCGGCATACTGGTCGAACAGCCGGCGGACATAGGTCTCGGTCATCGCCGGCGTGACGTCCCCGGACCCGAGCCGCGCCAGCTGAAGCTGAGCGCCGTGGTCATCCTCGGGGCCGGCATCGCGGGCCTGTTCGAAGGCGACGATGGCGCCGCTGCGATCGCCGAGCCGGTCGCGGATCTCGCCGAGCGCGAACCAGGCGGCGGCGAATTGCGGTGCGAGCTCCAACGCCTGGACGAGGATATCGGCGGCGCCGGCTAGGTCACCGCGCGTCGCTTGGTCGAGCGCCCATTGGTAGCGACGGTCGGCGATAAGATCGCCGGAGGAGAGGAAGAGCGGGCCGGTATCGGTCATCTGGCGCGTCGTTCCGGACCGGGGAGGGAAGAGTCCGGAATCCAATCACCGGCCGCGAAAACATTGCAAGGAACATTGCAAAGAACATTGCAAGGATACGGGCTATGGATTCCCGCTTTCGCGGGAATGAGCGGAGATGTCGGCGCCGCGGCCGCGGCGGACAAGCGGCCGAGGACGCAGCGGTATTTTTCCTGACTCGAAATACCGCTCGTCCCCGCGCATGCGGGGACCCAGCGTCTTTGTCGCCGGGTCCGTCTGGATTCCGGCGGGCTGCCACGCGGCTTCCGCAATGACGGCGAGAGCTTATTTGATGACGATGCGGCCCGAAGACATCCTGGCGCCGACGCCTTCCGGCGTGTGCTGCAAGCTCGGCTCCTTCCACATCGACCCGGCCCGGCCGGTCGAGCGGGCGCTGATCACCCACGCCCACTCCGACCATGCCCGCGCCGGCCATGGCGCGGTGCTGGCGACGCAGGAGACGCTCGACCTGATGCGGCTGCGCTATGGCGAGGGTTTTGCCGGAGGAACGCAGGCGATCCGCTATGGCGAAAGCGTCAATCTCGGCGGTGCCGAAGTCACCTTCCATCCCGCCGGTCATGTGCTCGGCTCGGCGCAGATCGCGGTCGCCGCGAACGGGCTGCGCGTCGTCGCCTCCGGCGACTACAAGAACGTTCCCGATCCGACCTGCGCGCCGTTTGAGCTGGTGCCGTGCGACGTGTTCATCACCGAGGCGACGTTTGCCTTGCCGGTGTTCCGTCACGGCGATCCCGACGAGCAAATCGCCAAACTCCTTCGCTCGGTGGCGTTGTTTCCCGAGCGCGCGCATCTCGTGGGCGCCTATTCGCTCGGCAAGGCGCAGCGGTTGATCGCGCTGTTGCGCAAGGCCGGCTATGCGGCACCGGTCTATCTGCATGGCGCCATGGAGAAGATCACCGCCTATTATGCCGGCCGCGGCATTGCGCTCGGCGAGCTGCGCGCGGTGCGCGGTGCCGGCAAAGCCGAGCTCGCCGGCACCATCACCATCTGTCCCCCTTCGGCGCTCAACGATGTCTGGACGCGGCGGTTTCCCGAGCCGATCGCCGCATTTGCCTCGGGCTGGATGCGGGTGCGGGCACGCGCGCGTCAGCACGGCGTCGAGCTGCCGCTTGTCATTTCCGACCACGCGGATTGGGACGGCCTCACCGCGACAATCGCCGCGACCGGCGCCGGCGAAATCTGGGTCACCCACGGCCAGGAGGACGCGCTGGTGCACTGGTGCGTCACCCGCGGCCTGAAAGCGCGGCCGCTCGATATTGTCGGCTACGGCGATGAGGATGACGACGGCGGCGAGGGGGAGGGATGAATCGTTTCGCCGAGCTCCTCGATCGCCTCGCCTACGAGCACGGCCGCAACAACAAGCTGCGGCTGATGACCGATTACTTTCGCTCGACACCCGACCCCGAGCGCGGCTGGGCGCTCGCCGCGCTCACCGGCGCGCTCAACTTCACGCACGCGAAGCCCGGCCTTATCCGCAGCCTGATCGCGGAGCGCACCGACCCGGTGCTGTTCGCGCTGTCCTACGATTATGTCGGCGATCTTTCCGAGACTGTCGCGCTGATGTGGCCGTCTGCTCGTCCCCTTGCTGGGCATGCTCCCTCGCCCCTTGTGGGGGAGGGTTGGGGAGGGGAAGCGCGAGCGGGAGAGGCAATAACTCTCACCCGCGTCATCGAAACGCTCGCCACGCTCGGCAAGGCGCAACTGCCGCAGCAGCTCGCGCGCTGGCTCGACGCCCTCGATGAGACCGGCCGCTGGGCGCTGATCAAGCTCGTCACCGGCGGATTGCGCGTCGGCGTCTCGGCGCGGCTCGCCAAAGCCGCCGTCGCTGCCATGGGCGGCAAGGAGGCGCAGGAGGTCGAGCTCCTCTGGCCCGGGCTGGCGCCGCCCTATGTCGGACTTTTTGCCTGGCTCGAAGGCCGCGCCGACCAGCCGGCGAGCGGCGATCCAGCGCCGTTTCGTCCGCCGATGCTCGCGCATGCGCTCGAGGACGGCGATTTGGCCGGGCTCGACCCTGCCGCGTTCATGGCCGAATGGAAGTGGGACGGCATCCGCGTGCAGGCCGTCGCCGCCCGGTGCGACGGCAATATGGTCGCCCGGCTCTATTCGCGCACCGGCGAGGACATCTCGAAAAGCTTTCCCGACCTCATCGACGCATTGCGGCTTCCCGGTGCGATCGACGGCGAGCTGTTGATCATGCGCGAGCAGCGCGTGCAGACCTTCAACGTGCTGCAGCAGCGGCTCAACCGCAAAACCGTCACGGCGAAGCTCATGGCGGAATTTCCCGCGCATCTGCGCGCCTATGATCTCCTCGCCGACGGCGAGGAGGATTTGCGCCACCTTCCCTTCGCCGTGCGCCGCGCGCGGCTCGAAAGCTTCGTCGCCCGGCTCAACGAGCCCCGCATCGACCTCTCGCCGCTTATCGCCTTCACGACCTGGGACGACCTCACTGCCGCGCGCAAGGACCCGGCGGCGGCCGGCGCCGGCGAAGACGCCGAGGCGGTCGAAGGCGTCATGCTCAAGCGGCGCGACACGCTCTACCTTCCCGGCCGGCCGAAAGGTCCGTGGTGGAAATGGAAGCGCGATCCGTACATCATCGACGCGGTGCTGATGTACGCGCAGCGCGGGCACGGCAAGCGGTCCTCGTTTTATTCCGACTACACCTTCGGCGTCTGGACCGGCGGGGAAAATGGCGACGAGCTGGTTCCGGTCGGCAAGGCCTATTTCGGGTTCACCGACGAAGAGCTGCTGCAGATCGACCGTTTCGTGCGCCGCAACACCACCGACCGCTTCGGTCCGGTGCGCGAGGTGGTGCATGAGGCGGATCAGGGCCTGGTGCTCGAAGTCGCCTTCGAAGGCCTGCAACGCTCGACCCGGCACAAATCCGGCCTGGCCATGCGCTTCCCGCGCATCAGCCGGCTGCGCTGGGACAAGCCGCCGGCGGAGGCCGACCGTCTGGAACGGCTGGAGACGATGATCGCGCGCATCGAGGAGGGACGCGCGTCGTGAGCCGGGCGCATCGGCGGCCGCCTTCCGTCGCTCTGCGTCGCGGCCGGTTGAGCGATGTCGCCGCGCTGGTCGCGCTCGAGCAGGCGGTGTTCACGACCGATATTCTGTCGCGGCGAAGTTTTCGCCATTTCCTTGCCTCGCGGCGGGCGTCGCTCCTCGTGGCGCACGCGCAGGACCGGCTCGCCGGCTATGTGCTCGTCCTTTATCCGCCGCGCTCGACGCTCGCCCGGCTCTATTCGATCGCCGTCGCGCCGCATATCGGCCGGCGCGGCGTCGGCCCGCTCCTTTTGGCCGCGGCCGAGGAGGCGGCGCGCCGCCGGCGCCGCCGGGCGATGCGTCTAGAGGTGCACGAGCACAACACCCGGGCGATTGCGCGCTATGAGAAATCCGGCTACCGGCTTTTCGGCAGGCACCCCGACTATTATGACGACCGCGCCGATGCCCTGCGCTTTGAAAAGCCGCTGCGCTCACAGCCGCGGCGCCACCCCGGACGATCCCGCAATGGCGTCTTGTTCCCGCCGCAGAATCGGCTTTGATGGTGGACATCGCCGCCCGCGTGGTCGCCAATCATTGCTTTTCCATCTATGAAACGTTGTGCCTTGCCCGACCTCGTGCGCATGACCGGCCCGCATCTGCCCAGCCCGTGTCCGCTCGCTGATTTCGACAGGAAGGGGACCCGCCCATGACCGGCTGGGTCATCCTCGTCGACCAGCCTCGCGATCTGCCCAACGCCGAGACCCCGCATAAGGTCATCACCACGACCGAGTATTTGGCGCGGCCGCGCCTGTTCGAAGTGGGACGGCCGAAGCTCGTCAACCTTGCCCGCTCCTACGCCTACCAGTCCAAGGGTTACTACGCCTCGCTCCTCGCCGAGGCGCGCGGCCATCGCGTCGTACCCACAGTCGAGACCATGCTCGAACTGCGCGAACAGAAGCTCTACGAGCACGCGCTGCCCGACCTCGAGGACGACCTCAACCGCTGCGCCCGCCGCGCCGACTTCCAGCCGGAGGGCGAGGTCAGGCTGTTGGTGTGCTTCGGCCTCGCCCGCGATAACCGTTTCGAATCGTTCGGGCGGCTCTTGTTCGACTGGTTCCGCTGCCCGGCGCTCGAAGTCATCGTCGAGCCCGGCGACTGGCTTTCGATCGAGCGCATCCGTCCGCGCAACATCACCCGGCTCGCCAATGGCGAGGCCGAGTTCTTCCGTGAGTCGCTGCACAATCACACCAAGCGCGAATGGCGCGATCCGAAGGCGCGCACGGTCGCCAAATACGACCTCGCGGTGCTTTACGATCCGAACGAGAAGATGGCGCCGTCGTCGCCGTCTTCGATCAAGCACTTCGCCCGCATCGCCGAGAAGCTGTCGGTCGACGTCGAACCAATCACCAAGCGCCAGCTCGCCGAGCTTGCCGAGTTCGACGGCCTGTTGATCCGCGAAACCACCTCGATCGACAATCACACCTACCGGTTCGCGCGCCGCGCCTGGCAAGAAGGCATGCCGGTGATCGACGATCCGATCTCGATGATCCGCTGCACCAACAAGGTGTTCTTGATGGAGCTGCTCGGCCAGAACCAAGTGCCGACGCCGCCGACCGTGATTATCGCCGAGGACACCGATCTCAACAAAGCGGTCGACGAACTGGGGCTGCCGCTGGTGGTCAAGATCCCCGACGGCTCGTTCTCGCGCGGCGTGCACAAGATCGAGACGCCGGCGGAGTTCAGGCGCGTCAGTGACGAATTGTTCGAGGAGACCGATCTGTTGCTGGCGCAGAAATTCCTGCCGACCGAGTTCGACTGGCGCGTCGGCGTCCTTGCCGGCGAGCCGCTGTTTGTCTGCCAATACCGCATGGCGCGCGGCCATTGGCAGGTGGTGAAGTACCGGGCCGATGGCTCCTCGCGCGAAGGCGGCTTTCGCGCCTTCGATCTCGACCAGGCGCCGCGCGAGGTGATCGACGTTGCCGTGCGCGCCGCACGGCCGATCGGCGACGGCTTCTACGGCGTCGATCTCAAGCAGACCGACCGCGGCGTCGTGGTGATGGAGGTCAACGACAATCCGAACCTCGAGCACGGCATTGAGGACGTCGTCGGCAAGGACGAGATCTGGGTGCGCCTGCTCAAATGGTTCATCGAGCGGTTCGAGCAGTAAGCCGCGTCGTCATTCTGCGGCGGTCCTCACCGAAGCGGCCCGGGTCACCTTGGTCACCCTATCGAGCGGCCAGCGCGCGCGCGGCGCAAAGTCGAGCGGGTCGGTGAGGCCGAGCGCCAGGCGTTCGGCTCCGGCCCAGGCGATCATGGCGCCGTTGTCGGTACACAACGCCGGCGGCGGCGCGACCAGTGTGACGCCGATCTCGAAGGCAACCCGGTGCAGGATCTTGCGGATCGTCAGGTTGGCGGCGACCCCGCCCGCGCAAACGAGCGCTGTCGGCATGCCGACCCGCTCGCGGAACATGGCGAGCCCGGTCCGCAGCCGGTCGGCCACGACGTCGACCACCGCCTGCTGGAACGAGGCGCAGAGATCGGCGACGTCGATGTCGCTCAGCGGCGCGATCTTCTCGGCTTCGAGGCGCAGCGCCGTCTTCAGGCCGGAGAGCGAAAAATCGGCATCCGGCCGTCCCACCATGGGGCGCGGGAGCGCAAAACGCTGCGGATCGCCGCTTGCCGCCTCCTTCTCGACCTGCGGGCCGCCCGGATAGCCGAGGCCGAGGAGCTTGGCGGTCTTGTCGAACGCTTCGCCGATGGCGTCGTCGAGCGTGCCGCCGAGCCGCAGATAATCGCCGACGCCGCGCACGCCGAGGATTTGCGTGTGCCCGCCGGAGGCGAGGAACAGGCAATAGGGAAACGCAATCCCATCGGTGAGCCGCGCGGTGAGCGCGTGCCCCTCCAGATGATTGACCGCGATCAGCGGCTTGGCGTGGGTGAGCGCGATCGCCTTCGCGGTGGTCAGGCCGACGATCAGCCCGCCGATCAGGCCCGGGCCGGCGGCCGCGGCGACGCCGTCGAGCTGCGCGAAGGAAGCCTGCGCTTCGCTCATCGCCTTGGCGATGATGTGGTCGAGCGCCTCGACATGCGCGCGCGCGGCGATTTCGGGCACCACGCCGCCGAACTCGGCGTGCTCGTTGATCTGCGAGAGGACGACGTTGGCGAGAATCCGGCCTTGCCCGTCGGCGGTGCGCTCGACCAGGGCGGCAGCGGTTTCGTCGCACGTCGTCTCGATACCGAGAATAACCATCGGTGTATTATAAGCGCATCGTTCCGGGGCCGAGCCAGCGGCATCGGCCCGATGACCGAACTCCGTCTGTGTCCCGGAGTTCATATTCCACTTAAGGTGTTATGGCGCAATCCTCGATCGAACGGTCCGTCCTGCGCATCGGCTCCCGCGGCTCGCCGCTGGCGCTGGCGCAAGCGAATGAGGTGAAGAACCGGCTCGTCGCGGCGGCCGGCCTCGATGCCGCGCGGATCGAGATCACGCCGATCCGCACCACCGGCGACGCGATCCAGGACCGGCCGCTCGCCGAGGCCGGCGGCAAGGGCCTGTTCACCAAGGAAATCGAGCAGGCGCTGATCGCCGGCGCGATCGACATGGCGGTGCATTCGGCGAAGGACATGCCGACGGTATTGCCGGCGGGCCTCGTCTTGGCCGGATTTTTGCCGCGGGAGGACGCTCGGGATGCATTCATCAGCCGCAAGGCCGAAAGCCTGCGCGGATTGCCGCCAGGCGCATCAGTGGGCACTGCCTCGGTGCGGCGGCAAGCCATGGTCAAGCGGCTGCGCGCTGACCTCGAGGTGGTGACGCTGCGCGGCAATGTGGAGACGCGGCTGCGCAAGCTCGACGCCGGCGCCGCCGACGCGACGCTCCTTGCGGTCGCCGGCTTGAAGCGGCTCGGGCTTTTGTCGGCGGCGACGGCGATCCTCGAAATCGACGAGTTCCTTCCGGCGGTCGGTCAAGGGGCGATCGCAATCGAGACACGGGCGGACGATGCCGCGACCCGCGCGCTCGTCGCCATGATCGACGATCCCGAGACCGCGACCGCGCTCATCGCCGAACGCGCCTTCCTGGCGGTGCTTGACGGGTCCTGCCGGACGCCAATCGGCGGCCATGCCAAGGTCGGCGGCGGAACGCTCCGTTTCCGCGGCATGATCGTCAAGCCGGACGGTAGCGCCGCATTCGAAATTGTTCGCGAGGGCCGCCCTGCCGACGCTGCCGCGCTGGGCGCCGACGGCGCCGGCGAGCTGAAACGGCTGGCCAGCGCCGATTTTTTTGCGCAGGCTTGAGCGTGCGCCTCCTGGTCATTCGCCCGCAGCCGCACGCCGCCCGCACCGCTCTCGCCTTGCGCGCCCGCGGCCACGAGCCGATTGTCGCGCCGCTCATCGCCATCGAGACTCTGGCGGATGCCGATCCCGGCGCCGGTCCGTGGACGGCGTTTCTCTTGACCAGCGTCAATGCACTGTCGGGCCTTACGCATCGCAACGATGTGCGCAGCGTGCCGGTGTTCACGGCGGGCGAGCGGACCGCGCGGGAGATTCGCGAATCCGGCTTCACCGCCGTCACCTCGGCCGACGGCAATGTGAACGACCTCGTCGATCTCGTCGCCGCGCGATTAAAGCCGCCGGCGCGGCTCCTCTACCTTGCCGGCGAGGATCGCTCCGGCGATCTGGCCGGCGATCTGCGCGCCAAAGGCTTTGCCGTCGAGACCATTGTCGTCTATCGCGCCGTTGCGGCTACGAGCCTGCCGCGCGAGGCGGCCGAAGCGGTGACGCAGACTGTCGGCGGCGTCGGGGATGTCGGCGTGCTGCACTTTTCGCGCCGCAGCGCCGAAGCCTACATCAATGCAGCGCGCAACGATGGAATTCTGGCAAGCGCGCTGGAGCCGGCGCATTTTTGCCTGTCGGCGCGGGTCGCGGAGCCGCTCGCGCACGCCGGAGCGGCGAAGATCCGCGTCGCCTCGAAGCCGACCGAGGCGGCGCTCCTCGCCTTGATCGACTGAGCGCGGAGGACCCGCCGGGATGCCGGCCCAGCCGCTCTGTTGCCGCCATTTTTGCCGCGTACTATGCCGTGGCGGCGAGCCGGCAGATGGATTCGCGGGCTTCGCCCCGGAGATGGCATGACGAGCGATGCTGACAGCACACCGCGCCGCCGGCCGCCGACCATCGATCTGACGGCAAAGGAAGTCGAAACCGAGCGGCCGCCGCAAACGTCCGGCGGGCCGCAGGCCGGGACCGACCACGCCCGGAAGGCGACGCAACGGGCCCCCGCTTACCTTGGGGGTTGGCCGATCCGCCGACATCCTACGCGCTTGCCGCCGCCGCGGGCGCGATCGCCACGGCGGCGATCATCGCCGGAGTTTGGTTCGTCGGCTTCGCGCCGGGGCGCGGCGGCCCGCCGACGGCGGCCACAGCGCCGCCGGCCACCGCGCCGGTTCCCGACACCGCGGCCGTCGAAGCGATTTCCGCCCGGCTCGACAAAATCCAGGGGGCGCTGCAGGCGCGGCAGGCGGATTCGGCGCTGGCAACCCGCGTCGCGGCCGCGGAGGCCGAGACGAAAGCGCTCGGCGACACGCTGGCCGCGCTCAATCGCCGCCTCGACGAGATCGCCGTCACCGCCCGCGGCGCGCTCGCGCGTGCCGACGCCGCGTCGGCGGCGGCGGACGCATCGAAGAAAGCGGCGCAGACCGGCGTCGAGCGCGGCGACCTCGACGCGCTGGCGAGCCGCATTGCGGGGCTGGAACGCGCCGTCAAATCCCTCGGCGACGACGTCGCGCGCCGCCCCGCGAGCGCCGACGACCGCGCGGCGCGCATGACCGTTGCCGCCGAGGCGTTGCGCGCCGTGGTCGAGCGCGGCGCGCCGTACCAGGCCGAGCTCGCGGCAATGAAATCGCTCGGCGTCGAGCAGAGCGCGCTGGCGCCGCTCGAGCCTTTCGCGGCCGACGGGGTTCCGAGCAATGCGGCCCTGGCACGCGAGCTTGCGGCGCTGACGCCGGCCTTGCTGCGCGGCTCCGGCGCGGCGCCGAGCGACGGCTCGTTGCTCGGGCGCATGGAGATGAGCGCGCAAAAGCTCGTGCGCATAACGCCGGTCGATGCGCCGCCGGGCGACGACGCTGCCGCCTTGCTGGCGCGCGCCAACGCCGCGGCGGCGCGCGGCGATCTCGACGCCGCGCTTGCCGACATCGCCCGGTTGCCCGAAGCCGGGCGTTCGCTCGCCGAGCCGTGGACGAAAAAAGCGCAGGCGCGCGACGGCGCCATCGCCGCCGGCCGGCGCATTGCCGCCGATGCGCTGGCGGCGCTCGGCAAGCCGGCTTCGCAATGATCCGCGTCGCCCTTTATTTGATCGTGGTCGGGGCCCTGGCGCTCGGCGCGGCGTGGCTTGCCGACCGGCCCGGCGAAGTCATCGTCACCTGGCAAGGCTGGCGGCTCGAGACCTCGCTCATGGTTCTCGGCGCGGCGATGCTGGCGGCGTTGGTGGTGCTGGCTCTCCTTTTCAGCCTGCTCCGCTTCATGCTGCGCTCGCCGTTTCTCCTGCGCACTTTGCTGCGAAATCGCCGCGGCGCGCGCGCCTACGCGGCGCTCTCGCGCGGGCTTATTGCCGTCGGCGCCGGCGACGCCGGCGGCGCGCGCAAATCGATGCTCGAAGCGAACCGGATCGCGCCGGCCGAGCCGCTCGCGCTTCTCCTCAGCGCCCAATCGGCACAGCTCGCCGGCGACCGCGACGCGGCCGACCGCGCCTTCCGCACCATGGCGAGCCGCGCCGACACCAAGGCGCTCGGGCTGCATGGGCTCTTTGTCGAGGCGCAGCGCCGCGACGACTTGGTGAGCGCCCGCGCCTTTGCCGAGGAAGCGGTGCGCACTGCGCCGTCGCTTAGCTGGGCGAGCCGCGCCGTTTTGGAATCGCGGTGCCGCGACGGCGATTGGGCCGGCGCGCTCGCGCTCCTCGAGCGCAACCGGCGTACGCTCGACCCGGCGAGCTATCGCCGCCAGCGGGCGGTGATGCTCACCGCCCGCGCGCTCGCGGTCGAGGATTCCGACCGCGACAACGCCAAGGCGTTTGCGCTCGAAGCAGTGAAGCTTGCGCCCACGCTGGTGCCGGCCGCCGCATTGGCCGGGCGGCTCCTTGCTGAAGGCGGCAATCCGCGCAAGGCGGCGCGAATCGTCGATAAAGCCTGGCACGCCAATCCGCATCCCGACCTCGCTCAAGCTTACGCCGATATCCGCCTCGGCGCGGCGGCGCGCGACCGGCTGAAGCGGATCGAGGCGCTGGTAAAAAAAGCGCCCGGCGGTATTGAGGGCGCATTGGCGAGCGGGCGCGCCGCGATCGAGGCGCAGGATTTCGCCAAGGCGCGCGCGATGCTGGCTCCCTATCTCGCCGCGCCGACGCGGCGCGTCGCACTGTTGATGGCGGCGCTGGAGCGGGCCGAGCGCAACGATGAAGGCCGCGCGCGCGAATGGCTGGCGCGCGCGCTCAACGCCGCGCCCGATCCGGCGTGGACTGCCGACGGTTACGTGTCGGATCGCTGGCTGCCGGTCTCGCCGGTGAGCGGCCGGCTCGATGCGTTCGAGTGGCGGGTGCCGCTCACCGGCATCGCCGGTGCGGCGGCGGTGATCGAGCCGGTGGGCTCCGCAGTCGTGCCGCTCGCAACGGCGCCGGAGCGGCAAGCCGAAACGGCGCCAACGGACGGCGAGCAAGACGGCGCGCCATCTGCGGTGGCCGCGCCGGCGGCAGCGCCGCGCCGGCGCACCGGGCGAGCGCCGCCCAAGCCCGAGCCGGTCATCCCCCTGGTGCACGCGCCCGACGATCCCGGACCCGAAGCGCTCGAAGAGAGTGAACCACACGCCGAACCGCAGGACGGCGGCTGGCGGAAGATTTTTGAATAGCCCGAGCGGGCGTTGCTAATAGTTGCGGTACAATAATCGAGAGAATGTCGATATATTCGGAACGGCGATCAGCGGATGCTGGACAAATTCTACCAAATAGCAGGATACGTTCTTGTCTTGATATTTTTGACTCTACCGATTGTCGCGCGCGAGTATTCATCGGCGTTCCAAGAATGCATAACCAAGCAGGCCGCAGTCGAAGGCAGCAAACAACAAAAAGAAAGTGCGCCGAGTATCCTCATTGCGCGTGCTTTCGCTTTTGAATGTACGGGGGCTTTTCTCAATAAGAATGGCAATGCCATTACGGCTGTGGAAACCGCTCTCATCGCATTCTTCACTTTCACTTTGTGGGGAGCCACAAAGGCTCAAAGAGTCCACGATAGGGAAGTCTTCCGCGCCTATGTCTCTGGCGGCGGTCCTCTTGATGGCACTGGCAATTTCTTGCTGTTCACCATCGATAATAACGGAAGAACTCCAGCGGCGATGGTGGCATATGCCGTCGAGTTTTGTCCTCTGAACCGTATTCCCCGCATCCCCGCATATGATGTCCCGAATTACCAACGGGTGCCCTATGCTGAGCGCATTCCCCCCGGCCGGGTGATGGGCATAACAACGCCAATTCCAATTCCTCCCGATATTCCACGACCATTGCTGGCCTATGGACGATATTGGTACACGGACATCTGGAAAAAAACACACAGTTCCGGGTTTGTGTTGGTGGTCGAGGCCGCTGGAACGCATGGTCGCGTTCCACAGAATATTCCCCCCGCTTACACCGATTGGGATTGAGAGAAAGATCACGATCGCCACCGCCGCGACGGCCAGCCCCTCTGTGCCTTGGCATCGGTCGCTCGTATGCAGTATAGTGCATGAAGCAGCTTATACCGAGCCCCGGCATAATCGCCGCTATAATGCAGACAGGCGGACGACGTGGCGAAGTCCTCGGCCAAAACCAAGCCCAAGAAGCCTGTCCCTGCCGCGCCGGAGGAAGCGCAATCCGCGGCCGCGTTTCTCGCCGCGATCGGGCGCGAGGTCAGGCGCCATCGCGCCAAGCGCGGGATGACGCGCCGGCAATTGGCGCAGGCTTCGCTCGCCTCCGAGCGATATCTGGCGCAGATCGAGAGCGGCGCCGGCAATCCCTCGGTGAGCGTGTTGCGCGCGATTGCGCAGGCGCTCGATCTTCCCGTCGCTGCGCTGTTGCCCGAGCCCGCGGCGCGCCCGGCGGCGCTCGAGGGCATCGCCGATCTCTTGGCGCAGATTCCGCCGGGCGAGTTGCCGGCGCTGGCCAAGGACATCGAAGCGCGCCTGGCGCGCTCCGCCGGCGCCGACCGCGGCCGCCGCGTCGCGCTCATCGGCTTGCGCGGCGCCGGCAAGTCGACGCTCGGGCGCATGCTCGCCCGGCATCTCGGCTGGCCCTTCATCGAGCTCGACCGGCGCGTCGAGGACGAATACGGCGCCAGCATTCCCGATCTGATCGAGATGGCCGGCACGGCGACGTTCCGCCGCCATGAGCGAAGCGCCCTCGATCGCGTGATCGCCGAGCACGACGCCGCAATCATCACCACGGCCGGCGGCATCGTCGCCAGTCCGGAAAGCTACGCCTTGCTCCTTCGCCGCACCCACACGGTGTGGATCAAGGCGCGGCCGCAAGAGCATATGAGCCGGGTGATGGCGCAGGGCGATTTCCGCCCGATGGCGCAAAACCGCCAGGCCATGGCCGACCTCGTCGCCATCCTCGAAGCGCGCCGCGCCGACTACGCGCGCGCGGAGGCTGAGCTCGACACCACGGGCGTCACCGTCGAGCAAAGCTTCGCCAAGCTCCTGCAGATCGTAACGGCGTTGCTCGGCGCACGAGGCGTGGCGTCATGAGGATCGCCGACGAAGGGTTCCTCGATCTGCCGCCGCAGCGGCTCGAGTACCGCATGATTGGGCCGCGGCCCGATGCGGCGCCGACCATCGTGATGCTGCACCAGGGTCTCGGCAGCGCCGGATTGTGGCGCGAGTTTCCCGAGCAGCTTGCGGCGGCGACCGGCGCCGGCGTGTTCGTTTATTCGCGCGCGGGATGCGGCAAATCAGGCCCGGCGCCGCCGCGGCGTCCGTTGTCGTTCATGGACGAGGAGGCGCTTGACGTGCTGCCGCGCGTCCTCGGGGCAATCGGATTCCAGCGCGGCATTCTTTTCGGCCACAGCGACGGCGCTTCGATCGCAACCATTTACGCCGGCAGCGTTCAGGATCATCGCGTGCGCGGCCTCGTGCTCGTGGCGCCGCATTTCTTTACCGAGAAAATGGGCCTCGCCGAAATCCGCCGCACCCGCGACGACTTCGCCGCCGGCCCGCTGCGCGAGAAGCTCGCGCGCTGGCACAGCGACGTCGATGGCGCGTTCCGCTCCTGGGTCGAGCCGTGGCTCGATCCGGATTTCGAGACATGGGATATCACCGAAGCGCTGGGTTATATCCGGGTGCCGATCCTGGTCGTGCAGGGCGCCGAGGACGAATACGGCACGCTCAAGCAGGTCGAGGCGGTGCGCGAGGAATGCTTCTGCCCGGTCGAGGTGACGATCATCCCGGGCGCGCGCCACTCGCCCTATCGCGATGCCCCGGAGGCGACGCTTAAGGCTTCGGCCGACTTCATCAACCGGCTTTTCCGCGACCACCACGAGGGCGAAAAGCCCGCCGACGGGGTTGCGGCCTGATGCATTATAGTGCATAGAAGCCGGAGAGGGTATTATGAACTATAGTGCAGCACCTGGCGTTGAGGCACTGCGATGAGCGACGCGCATCACCCGGCTGAACGGCCCCTGGCGAACGGGCGCACGCGGATTGATTTCCAGACCGAGCCGTCCCGCTATCGGCACTGGAAGCTGCAGATCGACGGCGATATCGCCACCTTGTTCCTCGACGTGGACGAGAAGGGCGCGCTGTTCGAGGGCTACGACCTCAAGCTCAACTCCTACGATCTCGGCGTCGACATCGAGCTTGCCGATGCGCTCGAGCGGCTGCGCTTCGAGCATCCGCAGGTGCGGGCGGTCGTGCTGCGCTCGGGCAAGCCGCGCGTGTTCTGCGCCGGCGCCAATATCCGCATGCTGGCCGGCGCGAGCCACGCCCACAAAGTCAATTTCTGCAAATTCACCAACGAGACCCGCAACGGCATCGAAGATTTGAGCGAGCATTCAGGGCTCGCCACCATCTGCGCCATCAGCGGCACCGCGGCCGGCGGCGGCTATGAGCTGGCGCTTGCGGCCGACTATATCCTCCTGGTGGATGATGGCTCGTCTTCCGTCTCGCTGCCGGAATTGCCGCTGCTGGCGGTGCTGCCGGGCACCGGCGGCCTCACCCGCGTCGCCGACAAGCGCAAGGTGCGCCGCGACCATGCCGATTTCTTCTGCACCACCGAGGAGGGCGTGAAAGGAAAGCGCGCGCTCGAATGGCGGCTCGTCGACGAGGTGGTGCCCGGCTCGAAATTCGAGGAGACGATCATTGCGCGCGCGCGCGAATTCGCCGCGCGCTCGCGCCGCGGCGACGCCAAGGAGGGCATCGCGCTCGCGCCGCTCTCGCGCAAGTTCACGCCGGGCGGCGTCGACTATGGCTCGCTCGGCGTCGAATTCGACCGCGGTGCGCGCATCGCCACCGTCACTTTGCGCGGCCCGACGGCGCCGCCTCCCGCCTCGGTCGAGGCCATGACATCGCTCGGCGCGGCGTTCTGGCCGCTCGCGCTTGCGCGCGAGCTCGATGACGCGATCCTCAACATCCGGCTCAACGAGTTCGACGTCGCCGCGATCGTGTTCAAATCGTCGGGCGACCCTGCCGCGGTCATCGCCTACGAGCAATTCCTCGACGCTCACGCCGATCACTGGCTCGTTCGCGAAATCCGGCATTTGTGGAAGCGCGTGCTCAAACGCGTCGATCTCACCTCGCGCTCGCTGGTGACGCTGATCGAGCCGGGCTCGTGCTTTGCCGGCACGCTCGCCGAGCTCGCCTTCGCCAGCGACCGCTCCTACATGTTCCTGGGCCGCCGCGAGGGCGACAACCGGCCGCCGGCCGCGATCGCGCTCACCGACGCGAATTTCGGCCCCTATCCGATGCCGAACGGGCTCACCCGGCTCGCAAGCCGCTTTCTCGCTAACCCGGCCGACCTCGGAGCGGCCAAGGCCGAGCGGGGCAAGATGCTCGATGCCGCGGCCGCGCAACGGCTCGGCCTCGTGACTTTCGCGCCCGACGACATCGACTGGGACGACGAGGTGCGCATGTTCCTCGAAGAGCGCGCCAGCTTTTCGCCGGACGGCCTCACCGGCCTCGAAGCCAATCTGCGCTTCGCCGGGCCGGAGACGATGGAATCGAAAATCTTCGCCCGGCTGAGCGCCTGGCAGAACTGGATCTTCCAACGGCCGAACGCGATCGGCGAGGAGGGCGCGCTCAAGCGCTACGGCACCGGGCAGAAGCCAGTGTTCGATACGAGAAGAGTCTAATTCACCTCCCCCCGCGCGCGGGGAGAGGTCGAGCGAGCGAAGCGAGCGAGGGCGAGGGGGCCTATCCGCGATTCTGAGCGCTGCGGTTACGCCCCCTCACCCCAACCCTCTCCCCGCACGCGGGGAGAGGGAGACCGAGGCCGAGCGGAATTCAGGAGTAACCCATGAACATCGAAAACGTCGATTACACCACCAAGATACCGAACAACGTCAATCTCACCGAGGACCGGCAGGTGCTGCGCGCGCTCGAGAGCTGGCATCCGGGCTATATCGACTGGTGGATGCACATGGGGCCGGTCGGCTTCCAGGAGTCGATCGTCTATCTGCGCACCGCCGTCTCGGTCGATCCGAAAGGCTGGGCGAAGTTCGACTATGTGAAGATGCCGGAATACCGTTGGGGCATCCTGCTCGCGCCGCAGGAGCCGGACCGCAAGATCCCGTTCGGCCGGCATTATGGCGAGCCGGTCTGGCAGGATATCCCCGGTGAGTATCGCGCCATGCTGCGCCGGCTCGTCGTCATCCAGGGCGACACCGAGCCGGCCTCGGTCGAGCAGCAGCGCCATCTCGGCAAGACCGCGCCGTCGCTCTACGACATGCGCAACGTCTTCCAGGTCAATGTCGAGGAAGGGCGGCATTTGTGGGCGATGGTCTACATCCTGCAGAAATATTTCGGCCGCGACGGCCGCGAGGAAGCCGCCGGCCTGCTGCAGCGCCGCTCTGGCGATGCCGACAAGCCGCGCATGCTCGGCGCCTTCAACGAGGCGACGCCGGATTGGCTCTCATTCTTCATGTTTACTTTCTTCACCGATCGCGACGGGAAGATGCAGCTCGAAAGCCTGGCGCAATCCGGCTTCGACCCGCTGTCGCGCACCTGCCGGTTCATGCTGACGGAGGAAGCCCACCACATGTTCGTCGGCGAAACCGGCGTCGGCCGCACCATCCAGCGTACCTGCGAGGCGATGCGGGCGGCCGGCATCGAGGATCCGGCCGAGATCGAGAAAGTGCGCGGCCTCGGCGTCATCGACCTGCCGACGATCCAGAAGAAGCTGAATTTGCATTATTCGCTCTCGCTCGATCTGTTCGGCTCCGAGGTCTCGACCAACGCCGCCAACGCATTCAACGCCGGCCTCAAGGGTCGCTTCCAGGAGACCAAGATCGAGGACGATCACCGCCTCGAGCATTCGACCTACCCGGTGCTCAAGCTCATTGACGGCGAGATCAAGCGCGTCGATGAGCCCGCGCTGACCGCGGTCAATATGCGGCTGCGCGACGACTACACCGCCGATTGCCAGCGCGGTCTCGACCGCTGGAACAAGGTCATCAACCGGACCGGCGTCGCCTTCCAGTTCGCGCTGCCGCATGTCGGCTTCCATCGCCAGATCGGCGAGTTCAAGGACGTCAAGATTTCGCCCGCGGGCGAAATCCTCGACGGCTCCGCCTGGAGCCGCGATCTGGGCAAGTGGCTGCCGTCCAAGGCCGACGGCGATTTCATCGTCAGCCTGATGCAGCGGGTCTCCGAGCCGGGTCAATTCGCCGGCTGGATCGCGCCCCCGCGCGTCGGCATCGACAACAAGCCGGGCGATTTCGAGTATGTGAAGATCGCGGCGTGACGTTCAATCCTCGCCGTTGCGCGAGGGCGGATGAGCATCCGCCGCGCAATGACGAACGTTCATGCTTTCAGGAATGCCAACAGGTCGGCGTTGATCGTGGATGCCTGCGTGGTCGGCATGCCGTGCGGGAAGTTCTTATAGGTCTTCAGGGTCCCGTTCTTTAAGAGCTTTGCCGACAATGGTCCGGCGGCGATGTAGGGAACGATCTGATCGTCCTCGCTGTGCATCACCAGCACCGGCACGGTGATCTTCTTGAGGTCTTCGGTGAAATCGGTCTGCGAGAAGGCGACAATGCCGTCGTAATGCGCCTTGGCGCCGCCCATCATGCCCTGGCGCCACCAGTTCGCGATGATGGCCTCGGAGGCTTTCGCTCCCGGCCGGTTGTAGCCGTAGAAGGGGCCCTCCGGCAGCGCGCGATAGAATTGCGAGCGGTTGGCCGCGAGCTGCGCCTGCAGATCGTCGAAGACCGCTTTGGGCAGGCCGTTTGGATTGGCGACCGTCCTCACCATCAGCGGCGGCACCGCGCTGATCAGGGCCGCCTTCGCCACCCGATTTTCGCCGTGCCGTCCCAGATAGTGCGTCACCTCGCCGCCGCCGGTGGAATGGCCGACGTGAATGGCGTTTTTCAAATCGAGATGCGCCGTCAAGGCGGCAAGATCGTCGGCATAGTGATCCATGTCATGGCCGTCGCCGGTCTGGGTCGATCGGCCGTGGCCGCGGCGGTCATGGGCGATGACGCGATAGCCGTGATTGAGGAAGAACAGCATTTGATTGTCCCAGTCATCGGCCGACAGCGGCCAGCCATGACTGAAGACGATGGGCTGACCTTTGCCCCAGTCCTTGTAATAGATTTGCGTACCGTCTTTGGTGGTAATGAACATTGCCAGTACTCCTTACTTCTTGATGCGCCCGTGGCCCCTGAACGGCGGAAATATTATCAGCGCAGCGGTCCTTCGCCCAGCCGCGTAAGATCGAAGCGATCCACCTCGCGGAGCAATTCCACGAATGCTTGCGCGCCGTGGGCGAGCGCGGCTTCGCCCTTTTCGCCCGTCGCCAGCGTTGCATCGCCGATCGCACCGGTCGGGTTGAGGTCCTGGGTCATCCAGGCGAAGCCGGCCGGGCGATAGGCGCCGAGCCATTTGAAGTCGCGCGCCATCGCGATGCTGGCCGGTGTTGCGTTCGCCGCCTCGTTCGTCCGCACCATGTCCGGCGTTCCGGCGAGCATCAGCGAGGTTTCGATATCGCCGCCGTGGATGCCGTGCTTTCTCTCCTCGCCGGAAAAAATGCCGTCCGGGTAACCGAAGCGATGCCAGCCGACAGTGACGACGAGCATGCGCAGCCGCGCGCGCAGGTCGCGCGCGACCAATTCCATCGCCGCGACATTGCCGCCATGGCTGGTGACGAGAACGAGCTTGCGCAGCCCCGCCCGCGCCAGGCTTTCGCCGATCTCGGTCCACGCTGCGATCGCGGTCGCGGCCGAGAGCGTCAGCGTGCCGGGGTAGGCGAGATGCTCGAGCGAAACGCCGACGCGTTGCACCGGCAGGAAGGTGACCGGAAGCTCGTCGGGCAGGAGCTTGCGCACGCGCGCCAGATAGGCCTCAGCGATGAAGCTATCGACGCCGAGGGGAAGGTGCGGGCCGTGCTGCTCCACCGCGGCAAGCGGCAGGACGGCGATCCATCGCGCGGTCGCCGCCGCGGCGCCGGCGATGTCCTGCCAGGTCATTTGCATCCAGTCGCGTTTCGGCAGGCTCATTGTGGCTCTCTCGGCTCTCTCCCCCGATCAATCCGGGGGCGGCTTTTTTCCGGATCATGTTCTATTGTCGCGGCGCGCTCGAGAAGGAGCAAGCAATGCCGCCTGCGAAAATCGTCCGCTCGTTGCTCGCCGCCTTGGCGGCGGCCGGCGCCGGGTTGGCACCTACCGCGGCCCAGACCCTCGACAAGGTCGCGTTCGGCACCAATTGGGTGGCGGAGGGCGAGCATGGCGGCTTCTATCAGGCGCTCGCCGACGGCACCTACCGGAAATACGGCCTCGACGTGACCATCGTGCCCGGCGGCCCAAATGCCAACAACCGCATCCTGCTCGCCGCCGGCAAGATCGACTTCTACCTCAGCGCCAACACGCTGCAGGGCTTCGATGCCGTCGAGCAGAACGTGCCGACGATCGAGGTCGCCGCCTTGTTCCAGAAGGATCCGCAGGTCTTCATCGCGCATCCGGACCGCGGCATCGAAAAATTCGCGGATTTGAAGACGCTGACGCTGTTCGTCTCGAAGGAAGGAATGGCGACCTATTACCAATGGCTCAAGGCCGATTACGGCTTCACCGACCGGCAGGCCAAGCCTTACACCTTCAATCCGCAGCCTTTCCTCGCCGACAAGAACAGCGCGATGCAGGGCTACGTGACCTCCGAGCCGTTCGCCATCGAGCGAGAGGCGAAGTTCAAGCCCAAGATCTTCCTGCTCGCCGATCAAGGCTTCAGCGCCTATTCGACGCTGATCGAGACACGCCGCGAGCTCGTCGACAAGAAGCCCGACCTGGTGCAGCGTTTCGTCGATGCCTCGATCATCGGCTGGATGAACTACATCTACGGCGACAATCGGCCGGCCAACGCCGCGATCAGGAAAGCGAACGCGGAGATGAGCGACGAGCTTCTCGCCTACTCGGTCGCCAAGATGAAGGACTACGGCATCGTCGATTCCGGTGACGCGCTGGCGCTCGGCGTCGGCGTCATGACCGATTCGCACATGCGGGACTTCTTCGACAAGATGGTGCGTGCGGGCGTGGTCAAGGCCGGCCTCGATTACCGTAAATCCTACACGCTGCAATTCGTCGGCAAGAAGGTCGGGCTCGATCTGCGGCCGAAGCGGTGATGCCGGCAGCGGCTGCACAGGCGCCGGTGCTGGTCGCGCTGCGCGGCGTCGGCAAAACATTTCTCAATGGCACCCACGCGCTTGCCGGTCTCGATCTCGAAGTCCGCGCCGGCGAATTCCTGGCGCTGCTTGGTCCCTCGGGCTGCGGGAAATCGACCGCCTTACGCATCATCGCCGGGCTGACCGAGCCGACGCAAGGCGCGGTCGAGTGGCCGCAGGCGGCGGCTGCCGGGAATGAAAGCCGGATCGGCTTCGTCTTCCAGGAGCCGACGCTGATGCCGTGGGCGAGCGTCTTCGACAATGTGCTGCTGCCGCTCAAGCTTGCCGGCACGCCGGCCGGCAAAACGGCCGCCGCGCGCGCCGAGGCGGCGCTCGGCCGGGTCGGCCTGGAAGAGTTCGGCCACGTTTTTCCGCGTGAGCTTTCCGGCGGCATGCGCATGCGCGTCTCGATTGCCCGCGCGCTCGTCACCGAGCCGGCGCTCCTCCTGATGGATGAGCCGTTCGCCGCTCTCGATGAGATCACGCGTTTTAAGCTCAACAATGATCTCCTCGAGCTCTGGCAGGCGCTGCGCACCACCATCGTTTTCGTCACCCACTCGGTGTTCGAGTCGGTCTATCTCTCGAGCCGCATCGTGGTGATGGCGGCGCGGCCGGGCCGCGTGTCCGGCGAGCTCGCAATCGACGCGCCTTATCCGCGCGACCAGAACTTCCGCACCTCGGCCGAATACGCCGCGTTCTGCCGCCGCGCCTCGCAGGCGCTGGCGCAAGCCATGGCCGCGGGAGCCGACGCATGAAGCCGCGCATCCCCGCGCGCGAAGGCCGCGATCGGGCGCTGCGCCTTGTGCTGCCGGTCGTCGTCCTTGCGCTGGTGCTCGGGCTGTGGGAAGCGGTGGTGCGCGTCGAAGACGTGCCGCCTTACGTGCTGCCGGCGCCGGGCCGCATCTGGCAGACGCTGGTCGCCGACTGGTCGCTGCTGGCGCAATCGCTCTTGGTGACGCTGTTGACGACGTTCGAGGGCTTTTTACTTGCGGCAGCCGGTGGGGTCGGGCTTGCGGTTCTCTTCAACCAGTCGCGGCTCGTCGAATATTCGCTCTATCCATACGCCGTGATCCTGCAGGTGACGCCGATCGTCGCCGTCGCCCCGCTCCTTTTGATCTATCTGCCGCAGCCATTGGCGGTCCTGGCCTGCGCCTGGATCGTGGCCTTCTTCCCCGTGCTCGCCAACACCACGCTCGGCCTCAACTCGGTCGACCGCAATCTCGCCGACCTGTTCTCGCTCTACGGCGCTTCGCGCGGTCAACGACTGTGGCGCCTCAAGCTGCCGTCGGCGCTGCCTTACATGCTCGGCGGCTTGCGCATCGCCGGCGGGCTGTCACTGATCGGCGCGGTGGTGGCGGAGATTGCCGCCGGCTCGGCCGGCGCCGGCTCCGGGCTCGCCTACCGGATCGCCGAAGCCGGCTATCGTCTCAACATCCCGCGCATGTTCGCGGCGCTGCTGCTGCTTTCGCTCTCCGGCATCGTGATCTTTTATCTGCTCACGCTCGTCAACTATCTGGCGCTGCGGCGTTGGCACGAAAGCGCGCTGGCGGCGGAGAGCTGATGCGGTTTCATTTCATGGAAAGGAAAGGGGAGGGCAATGCTCAAGAACGCAATGCTAATTTTCGCGCTGTTGACGGCTTCCGCCGCGTTCGCCGCCGACGGATCGGTGACGATCAACGGCTGCACCAGCACCGGCGTGGAGAACTGTTTGTTCATCGACACGCCGCAGGGCAAATACGCGCTGTTCGTCAAGCCGCCGCGTCCCGATCCCGGCCGGGGGATCAGCCTGACCGGCGCGATCAGCAACGATCCCAATATCTGCATGGCGGGGCCGGGCATCAAAGTCGAGACCTGGAGCTACAGCGAGCAGCAATGCCCGAAATGAGCGGCTGATCGTGCGTCCTCTTGCCCACTCGGCGTGGGCGCGAATTGGCTTGACCGGCAAGTTCCGTTCGGAGATCAAGGCCGCGGCGCGCGGCTGCGGACGAGCGCGGCCGCAAACAAAGAAGCGTCCGCCGGAGCCATGACAATGCCGCAGAATGCCTCGCGTCTTCCCGGGCGCCATTTCCTGCAAATCCCCGGGCCGGCGCCGGTGCCCGATCGCATCCTGCGGGCGATCGACATGCCGCTCATCGACCAGCGCGGCCCGGAATTCGCCAAGCTCGGCAAGCGCGTGCTCGAAGGCATCAAGACGATCTTCAAGACCGTCAATCCGGTCATCATCCTGACCGCGACCGGCACCGGCGCCTGGGAAGCCGCGCTCGTCAACACGCTCTCGCCGGGAGACCAGGTGCTGATGGTCAACACCGGCCAATTCGCCACGCTGTGGAAGGTGATGGCCGACCGGCTCGGCCTGCGGCCCGAGTTCATTGCTACGGATTGGCGCGTCGGCGCCGACCCGAAGGTCATCGAGGAGCGTCTGCGCCAGGACAAGGCGCACGAGATCAAGGCGGTTTGCGTCCTGCACAACGAGACCGCCACCGGCTGCCTGTCGCCGATCGCGGAAATCCGCAAATCGATCGACACCGCCGGCCATCCGGCGCTCCTCTTGGTCGATACCATCTCCTCGCTCGCCTCGACCGACTACCGGCACGACGAATGGGGCGTCGATGTCAGCATCGGCGGCGCGCAGAAAGGACTGATGCTGCCGCCCGGCATGTCGTTCAACGCGGCGAGCGACAAGGCGCTGCGCGCCTCGGCCACGGCGAAGCTGCCGAGATCCTTCTTCTCCTGGGAGGACATGCTGACCATGAACAAGGTCGGCTTCTTTCCTTATACGCCGGCGACGCAGATGCTCTACGGCCTCGATACCGCGATCGAGATGCTGCACGAAGAGGGCCTCGACAACGTTTTCGCGCGCCATCACCGGCTGGCCGAAGCGACACGCCGGGCGGTGCGCGCCTGGGGTCTGGAGATCCTCTGCCGCGAGCCGCGATATTACTCGCCGACGATCACCGCCGTGCTGCTGCCGGACGGCCACGATGCCGATCAGTTCCGCGACCTCGCGCTCAACACCTTCAACATCGCCTATGGCGCGAGCTTCGGCCCTTACGCCAAGAAATATTTCCGCATCGGCCACCTCGGCGACATCAACGACGCCACGTTGATCGGAGCCTTGGGTGCGACCGAGATGGCGCTGGCGCTCGCCGGCGTGCCGCACAAGAAGGGCGGTGTGCAGGCGGCGATGGACTACATCGTGTCGACGCAGGGCCGCGCCGCGCGGGCGGCGGCGGAGTAGCCGCTGCGCGCCGCCCCCGAATGATTAGTCAGGAATGACCAATCACGACAGCGGCACGGCCGCGACCTGATCCTTGAAGGCCTTGCGCGCCGCGATGGCCGCGTACCAGCGCTCGAAGTGCGGCAGCGCCGGCCGCTCCGGCACCAGCTGGCGATAGCGATAGGCCATGATGGCGACGGGGATGTCGCCATAGGAGAAGGCCTCGCCCGCGACATGAGCGGTCTTGGCGAGTTGCCCATCGAGGAGGGCCATCGCCGCGGTCGTCCGCTTTTTCGATTCCTCGATCGCGGCGTAGTTGCGCTTTTCCGGCGGCGTGCGGATCAATCCCATGAAGGCGTCGGAGATCGCCGGCGCGGCGACGCTGAGCTGCCAATCCATCCAGGCGCTCGCGCGCGCCCGTGCATATGCGTCGGCCGGCTCCAGCACGCCGGCGCGGTGCTTGGCGGCGAGATAGCGCACGATCGAATTCGACTCCCAGAGCAGGAACCCGTCCTCCTCCTCGAGCGTCGGCACGAGCCCGTTCGGATTCTTCGCGAGATAGGCCGCTTCGCGGTTCTGGCCGAACGGACCGCCGATATCGATGCGCTCATGCGGCAGGCCGATCTCACCGACCGCCCACATCACCTTTTGCACGTTCGCCGAAGTGTTCCGGCCCCAGATTTTGATCACTGAAAATCACTCCACATTGTCGTCATGGCCTGAGGCTTGTCCCGGCCATCCACGTCTTGATAGGCCCGAGGCGCCCCAAGACGTGGATGCCCGGCACAAGGCCGGGCATGACGGGCAAAAAGGCAATTCAATCGAGCCGGCGCGCTTCCTCGGGCAGCATGATCGGGATGCCGTCGCGGATCGGGTAGGCGAGCTTGGCGGCGCGCGAAATCAGCTCCTGCCTCTCCGCGTCGTATTCGAGCGGACACTTGGTCAGCGGGCAGACCAGGATTTCGAGCAGTTTCGGATCGATGGTATCGGCGGGGTCGGAAGACATAATCGCAGGCTCCAGTCGCAGCCCTCTTATACCAGTTCGGCGCGACCGTCCGGCGTCCGTCGTCGGTCATCCACCGTCGGTCACTGCAGCGAAGTCTCGCCGGGAGTCTTGGCTTTCGCCAGCTCGATCTCGGTGATGGCGACCAGGATTTCGGCGCGGGTTTTCAGGTCCGGCGCCTCTAGCATGGCCTGCTTCTCCGCGGCGCCATAGGGCGACATCATCGCCAGCGCGTTGACCAGCGCCTCGTTCGGGGCGTTTTCGATTCCCTCCCAATCGGCTTTGAGGTCGTTGGCCTTGAGGAAATCGGAGAGTGCGTGCAGCAGCGCCTTGCGGTCGACCGCGTCCTCGCCCTTGCGCGCGGTGAAGTCGTCGACGAAGGGCCGATAATCGACCCGGCATTGCCGGTAAGCGGTGTCGATAGCGAGCTCCTCTTCGATGCGAAAGCGCGCGACGCCGGTGAGCTGGATCAGATAGCGGCCGTCGCCGCTTTCGGCGAGCTGGGTGATCCGCCCGACGCAGCCGACGCGGAACAAATACGGCTTGCTCTGGTCCGGTCCGGCATGGATTGGATCGGGCTGGATCATGCCGACCAGGCGGTTCCCGGAACGCAGCGCGTCATCGATCAGCGCCAGGTAACGCGGCTCGAAGATGTTGAGCGGCATCTGCCCGCGCGGCAACAGCAAAGCTCCCGGCAACGGAAAAACCGGAATGATTTCGGGAAGGTCGGACGGCGCCTTGTAGATCGCATTGATCGGCATGTCGCACTCCACACGCCATCGGCAGCGCTTTACCTCCCGCGATAGGGAGCGATCAGAGGCTACGCGAACAAGATCGAGGAAAGCCGCTTGCGGCCCTCGATCGTGGCTTCGTCGGCCGGGCCCCAGGCGTCGAAGAACTGAACGAGCTGCTTGCGCGCGCCGTCGTCGTTCCATTTGCGGTCACGGCGGACGATGCTCATCAGCTGCTCGAGCGCGTCGAGCCGCCGGCCCTTGCCGTTGAGCGCCAGCGCCAGCTCGAAGCGCGCCTGATGATCGAGCGGATTGGCGGCGACTTTCTGTTCGAGCTCGGCGACCGGGCCCAGCGTCTTCGCCTGCTCGGCCAATTGCAATGCGGCCTGCGCGGCGGCGACCGACGCCTCGCCGCGTTTCGATTCCGGCACCAGCGCCAGCGTCTGCCGCGCCTGGTCGAGCGCGCCGGTCTCGACATAGCTGCGCGCCAGCCCGCCGAGCGCATGCACATTGGCATTGTCCTCGGCGAGGAGCTGCGCATAGAGATTGGCGGCGCCGGCGAAATCGCCGTCGGCGAGCGCGGTGTCGGCGGCCTTGAGCAGATCCTTGGCCTCGCCGCCGATGCGGTCCTTGGTCAGGCGTTCGAGGAACGCCACTACCTGGCTTTCGGGGAGCGCCCCCATGAAGCCGTCGGCCGGCTGGCCGTTGACGAAAGCAATTACCGCCGGAATCGACTGGATGCCCATCTGGCCGGGGATCGCGGGGTGCTCGTCGATGTTCATCTTGACGAGCTTCACCTTGCCCTTGGCGGCACGGACCGATTTCTCCAGCACCGGCGTGAGTTGCTTGCACGGGCCGCACCAGGGCGCCCAGAAATCGACCAGCACCGGCTGGCGCTTGGATTCCTCGATGACGTCCTTGACGAAGGCTTGCGTCGTCGTGTCCTTGACGAGCGCGTCGGCGGCGGTGGTTTGAGCTGGCTGCAACATCGGCCTTGAAGCGCCTTCCCTTTTGGGCCCGGCGGACCCCTGGCTTCCCTATTCGCCTGATTAAATGGTGAGAAGGCGGGCGAATGCAACGCGGTTTTCAGGCCGCTGCCGCCGAAACCGGCTCGATCCGCGGCTTGTGGCCGGTCGCTTCGAGAAACTTAATGAGGCCCGCGCGCGCGATCGTCGTCGTGGCGGTGTTGACCAGCGGGTGAAAACTGAGCGTTTCGTGCGCCATCATGGCGGCGTCGAGGATCACCGTCACTCGGCCGTCCTTGTCGTTGATGACGGCGAACGGCGTCACCGAGCCGGGCTCGACGCCCAGCGTCTCGCGCATCAGCGCAGCGGAGCCGAAGGAAAACCGGCCGGACGCGCCGAGCAGGCGGTGGAGCGATTTGAGCTCGATCGTCGCGTCTTCCGGCGCCACCACGAGGTAGAGCGCCCCCTTCTTGTCGCGCAGGAACAGGTTCTTGGTGTGCCCGCCGGCGACCTCACCGCGCAGCGTCCGCGCTTCCTCGACCGTGAATACCGCCGGATGGCGCACGGTCTGGTGCGCGACGCCGAGATTGTCCAAGTAAGTGAAGAGCTCGTCCGGCGTGGCGGGCATCGGAGGGTTCATAGGCCGGCCGGCTGTGGTTGCAAAGGTTCGCGCGGATAAGTCACGCTGGCGGAACGCAGCCGCGCGGCCCCGTCGGCTCCGGCAAGGCGCCGCCGATACAAAATTTCTCCAATAAAATCAAAGAACTCCAAAAAAGACGGACGTGGCAAAAATTTCTGGTCACAGTCGCGGTGCAACCGGCCACTAAAGGATCAGGAGGTGCCCGTGACATTCGACAGCAAGACCCGCTCCGGCGCCGATCCAAACGATCTCGCGCGTGCCGCGATTGCCGGTAACCAGGCCGCGCTCGTAAAGCTCCTCGAGCTTCTGCGCGATGACGTTTACCGTCTCGCGCTCCGCATGCTCGGGCATCCGGCCGACGCCGAGGATGCGGCTCAGGAGGCACTCATACAGATCGTGACCGGTCTGTCGTCGTTCCGCGGCGAGAGCTCGGTGCGCACCTGGGCGTTCCGGATCGCGAGCCGCCATTACATGCGTTTCCGCGTCGGTCGCTACGAGAGCATGGTCGAGGGCTTCGATTCGATTGACCGGGTGATGGCCTCGCATGCGACCGTTCCTCCTGCGTCGTTCAACGAGGCGGAGACGAAGATCTTGGCCGAGCAGGTGATGAGCAATTGCGTCAGCGCCATTCTCCTTGCGCTGACCCGCGACGAGCGCATCGCTTATTCGCTGGCCGAAGTGTTTGGATTCTCCGGCCCCGAGTGCGCCGATATCCTCGACATCGACGAGGCGACGTTCCGCAAGCGCTTGCAACGCGGCCGCGATGCGCTCGAATCGTACATGAAGCGCTCCTGCGGTCTCGTCAATGCCAACAACGCGTGCCGCTGCGCGAGGCAAATCCCGGTCCACCTGGCCTACGACTTTATTCGGCCCGAGGAGCTCTTGGCGCGGCGCCGCGGCCAGCCGTCAAAGAGCACGGTGACCCCGGAACGGCTGAGCCACATGGTCGAGATCGAGCGCGTCGCGTGTCTCTATCGGGACGATGTCGAAGCCGCGCCGGAATCGCTGGTCGAGCGCATGCGGCAGTTCGTCGGCGGCGGCGGCTTGGCGGCGCTGGACTGAGCAGGGAATCGATGATGAGCCGCGCAAACGAGAACAGGGCGATCGCACGCCGCGAAATCGAAGAATTCGAGGGCGAAGGAAGGCTTGCTCTCGGGTCGGAGTTGTTCGCGCCCGACTACAAGCTCACTTTCGGCGGCTCTCCGGCGACCGATCGCGCCGGCCACGAGCACATGCTTGCCACCTTCCGCGAAGGTTTCCCCGACCTGAGCATCAAAGTCGCCCTGCAAGTCGCCGCGGACGATCGCGTCGCCAATCATTGGGTTGCGCGCGGGACGCATCGCGGCGAGTTCCAGGGAATTCCCGCGACTGGGAAGGCGGTGAAGCTCACCGGCAACAACCTCATGCATATCGAGGGCGGACGCATTCGCGCGCTGTGGGGACAGCTCGACGCCATTGGCCTTATGGGGCAGCTCGGCGTCGTGCCCGAGCCGCCCGCCGCATCTGCCGGCAAGACGGAACGAACGCCGACGCCGGGCGGCCCACCGGGCGGCGGCGTCGAAGTCGTCCGCCGCTTCATCGAGAAATTCAACAACGGGCAGCTCGACAGGATCGACGAGGAGTTCGACGAGAGCTACGTCCTCGATTTCCCGGGCGGGCCGACAGCTGCCGGCAAAGCCGGGATACGCCAGGCCGCAAGCGAATTCCGCACGGCATTCCCGGACCTGCACTTCTCGGCGGACGACCTCTTCGAGGAGTCGGAACGCGTGGCGTGGCGGTGGACCATGACGGGCACGCACCGGGGTAAACTCGGACCGTTCGCGCCGAGCGGACGCCAGGTCCGGCTTCCCGGGATCAGCATCTTTGCGCTGCGCAACGGCCGCATCACCCGCGATCACGTTCGCGCCGATATGGTGGGCTTACTCGCGCAGATCGGAGCGATGCCCGCGCCTCAGGCTTGATATCGACCTGCCGTCGCGGCCGGCGCCGGCCGCGGTTGCAAAGCTTCGCGCTCTTTGGCATAGCTCTGGGCACGGCAGCGCCAAGCGTTGCCGCTACCCTTCTTACGGATGCGGGTGTAGCTCAGGGGTAGAGCACAACCTTGCCAAGGTTGGGGTCGAGGGTTCGAATCCCTTCGCCCGCTCCAAAATCAAACACAGTTTGGG